>ENA-UOWO01001519-UOWO01001519.1-activated-sludge-metagenome-genome-assembly--contig:-NODE-1519-length-30667-cov-12.427316_pt1 | contig 30667 bp, 33 predicted proteins | sample MGYA00238148_ERZ761564 | MGnify/ENA primary metagenome ERZ761564 (study PRJEB28885, sample SAMN05720194) | activated sludge metagenome | isolation source: Anaerobic digester | place: USA...
CCGGCCAGCGCGGCGACCGCCAGGATGGCCAGCGCGCGCCTCATGGGGCACCCCCGGTCCACGCCGCGCACTCGTCACGGTAGGCGCACCAGCCGCACTGCATGCCCGGGGCGGGGTGGAACCTGCCCTCGGCGATGCCTTGCACGGCAGCGTCGAGCATCGCGACCGCCCGGTCCTTGCGCGCATCGTTTGGCGGCGGCACCGAGACCCGGACCACCTGGGGCGACTTGGTCTTCACCAGATGGACCAGCTCCATCCGGGGCGGAGTCTCGCCCGTGGCGGCCTCCAGCAGGATGGAATAGGCCACCAGCTGCAACTCCGCGTCGAACGCGGCCTGATCCGGGTCGGGTCGGCTGGCGGCGGTCTTGAAGTCCACGATCTTGAGGTCGTGGCAGACCAGGTCGATCGTCCCGCACAGCGGCACGTCGAGACCGGGCACCATTTCTTCAAGCGTCACCTCGACGCCCCGCGGTCTCTCCTTCGGAATCTCGCCGCTGTCCATGTAGGCGGCGAGCAGCCGCAGGCCGTCCTTCTTCGCCTTGTCGCGCCCCTCCGTCCCGTCGAAGGCCACCGGGCCCTCGTCGGCCTCCAGCGCGTCGAACGCCTCGCCGTACGCCCGCTCGACGGCCGCGGGCGAGGTGTCCCCGCCGCGCCAGAGCGCCGCGTGCAGGTGCCTGAGCCCGGCGTGGACCGCCTTGCCCAGGTGCAGCGCCGGTGCCACCGGCCTGGCGATGCAGGCCACACGCTCGAAGTAGAAGCGCAGCCCGCAGGCCAGGTAGCCGCGGGCCGCGGTGGCCGAGATGTGGGCCGGCAATCCGCCGTTGCCCGTCGTGGTGCGGGCAGGCGGCGCCAATGTCGAAGGGGCGATCATGTTTCCCTCCGCGCATAGGCGTTGCGCCGGGGCCGACGGTTGCCGTTGGCCCGCCCGCCGTTGCCGCCGTGTTTCTCCAGCAGCTCGTCGATGAGCCCGCTGGCCTCCAGCTTGCCCAGTTCCCGGACGCGCTTGTTGAAACGCTCCCGGGCCAGGGCCTCCACATCGGCCGGTTGTAGGTGGTGCTCGTCGACCAGCTTGAGGATGAGATCCCGCTGCCTGTCGCTGCACTTCCACGGGGCCTCGGTCGGCTCCTGCCCGTCCGTCTCGCCGTTGCCGCCCTCGCCGTTGAGCCCGTAGCCGTGGGGCGGGACGAATCCCGTCGCCACGATCTGCGAGTCCACGGACTGCTGGAGCAGCCGATAGAGCCGTTCCGATTCCCCGGCCGCGTCGGCCACGCTCGCGATCTCGCACTCGACCGAGACGCTGAACTGGTGGCTCGAGTAGCCGGGCAATCCAAGGCGCTTGCTGTAATTCGCGATCAATTTCACCGCCATGATTGGGTTCCTTTCTGTTGATGGTTGCCGCGGGAAAACGACGCGGCCCCGGCCCGCCACGTGGGCAGACCGGGGCCGTGTGCCGAGACCCGCGGGTGAAGAAGAGGCCGAAGGGCCCTTTCAGCTATATATAACGCGGGGCGGGGTGGTGTTGCGGGTGAACGACCCGAGCGGGTCCATTCGATTACAGGGGCAAGACACAAGAAATCCACTCGTTCTTGGACGTAAGCCGAAGCTCACGGACGAATGATCGCGCCTTCACAAACGGCCGGTATTGGCGAAAACGCAGTGCGATGGTGCCTGTGTCCAGCCAATCCCCATAATTACACCAGCCTTGGTCGGAGTAGGTTATGTGCGGGGCGTTCGGGATCGGCCGCGAAGATAGTGCTCAACGCCTGTCGGCGTCAGAGGTGAACGCACTCGATCGCGGTTTGGATCTGGAGGGTGTCGCAGCTGTGCTCAACGCCTGTCGGCGTCAGAGGTGAACGCACGCGAGGCCGTCGCGCGCTGCGCGGGGCACAAGAGGTGCTCAACGCCTGTCGGCGTCAGAGGTGAACGCACTCGATCGCGGTTTGGATCTGGAGGGTGTCGCAGCTGTGCTCAACGCCTGTCGGCGTCAGAGGTGAACGCACAGGTTTCCCAGCGTAACGTTCGTGGTCTCCAATATGTGCTCAACGCCTGTCGGCGTCAGAGGTGAACGCACACGTTGCGCCCGCCTGCCCCATCGACGTAGACCCCGGGTGCTCAACGCCTGTCGGCGTCAGAGGTGAACGCACCTGCGCGTCTACCGCTACTCGGTCGAGCACCTGATGTGCTCAACGCCTGTCGGCGTCAGAGGTGAACGCACTTGGCACATGGGACAGGGAGCGCGCCGACTGGTGGTGCTCAACGCCTGTCGGCGTCAGAGGTGAACGCACCCGTCGGATCTGCGGGGATGGAGACCAGGGACACCTCGTGCTCAACGCCTGTCGGCGTCAGAGGTGAACGCACCACGGTACGGGAGCCACGCGCATGCGAACCCAGCGTGCTCAACGCCTGTCGGCGTCAGAGGTGAACGCACGCGAAGCGTCGGGTGCGCCTCGTCTGGCAGAGGCGGGTGCTCAACGCCTGTCGGCGTCAGAGGTGAACGCACTGGGGCTTAGATGACGCAGAGTTAGAGCGCGGCGAGTGCTCAACGCCTGTCGGCGTCAGAGGTGAACGCACCCATCTCGTTAAGTCGTTTGGCGACGGAATTAGACGTGCTCAACGCCTGTCGGCGTCAGAGGTGAACGCACTGCTTCGACGTTATTCTCTACTAATTAGGAACTTCCCAGCAACAATTCAAGGTTGAGGGAACCCTCGGCACTACAGGGCGTCGGCGGCGGGATCTTGGGCCGAGAGAGCGTACAGGGCCCTTGGCGCCAATCGGTTCTGGGCAGGGTTTGCTTTCATGCATCCCGCAGGCATAGCTGGGATCGCAATACATTAGTCACTACAGGTTTGTCAAAGAACGGGCGTACGGGATCAGACATCTGGTAGCGGTGCTTGATCGGCGGGCCCTAGGAAATTCATACCACAACATGGGTCGGAGGGGTCTCCCACCCCCCGGGGCTGTCTTCGCTTTGGACTGCGGCCGCGCAGCACGCGCACAACGGAATCACCAGAAGCGAGTCCTCCCCTTGGAGCACGGTCTCCTCGACCATAGGAGGAAAGAGCCGGACGGTTTCATGGTCATGAACCGCGGCAACCCTCTCCTCTTCTGGTAGGCAGACCGGAGCGAGCGAGCAACTCACGCACCTTCCCTCATGGGGGGTTATCGAGGGGCGATCGGGTGAGAGGCGCAGTTCACGCGCCCTGGCCACCGCCGCCATAATCTCGGTCTCTAGGGCATCGTCAACGGGTATTGTGATGGTGAGCGAGTCCCTGTGGTAGCGGATCAGCGCCTCCTTGACCGGCATGCCCGTTGTGGCCCGCAGCAAGAGAGCGTAGGCCCCGATTTGGATGCGGTCACTGGGCCAAGGTTCCCAGGAGCGCTTTCCTGTCGAGCGCGCCCGGCCGCGCTTCAATTCGTAGGGCACCCAGTCTCCGCCGTGCCGCCTGACCGCGCCGACCTTGCCGGTCAGGCCGATGTTCTCGTCCGATAGTTCCCAGCTTCGCGTCTCGTCCCCGTCCTCGGGGGCCAGTTCAAGGTGGAGCTGGCGACCGGCGAACACGCGCTGGTCGGCGACCCGGATTTCCTCGACCTCTTCTAGATAGAAGAGGCGCTCGCAATAGGCTAGTGCATGGAGGGCCATCACGCGCAGCAGCGGTTCTGGCTCAAGGTCTGCGGGCATGCTGGTCAGTCCGGTGGTCTGACTGTCGGCATCCTTTCTCGATCGGGCGGAGTCGACGAGCCGGTTTCGAGTTGACCCGTGACGTGCACGGTGCCGCGAGAGCCCACATGATCGACCCAGATCGGCAGCGACATGGTTCCACCCGCAGACTCGAGGAACACCCGCCAGCCGCCAGAAGGTGGATCGTCGGCCTCGCCGCCCGTCGATGGGGTGATGTGGACCTCGTTGACCAGATGGGTGCTCTCGCCGAGGCTCAGCCCACCAAAGCGCCGAACCGATGCTCGGTGCGCGGGGTCCAGCGCGGATCGGACCCGGGCCTCCAGCGTGCCTTCCGGGGGTGGGGATGCCTCCCCGGTCGAGTCCAGCCACACGATTAACTCCAGATTCGTCAGCAGTTGCTGGAAATCCGGGCGCGCGTTGTCCCCGGGCTGTGATTTTCCCTTCTGCCGGCTCTTCTGCCTCCAGAGCGTTCGGACCACGGTGCTGATCTCGGGGTCGCCGCGGATGGCCGCCGTGACCCTCGCGCCGATGTGCCGGCGCCGATCTGTCTCACCGCAGAGGGACAGGAGAAACCCGTAGCATGTCGAGGGTGGCGGTAGCGTCTCCGTCTCGAAGTACTCTCGCGCCTGTCCCTTCCGGAAACAGGCGACGGGGACTGTGACGTAGAGTCCCGTCATGGTGTCCTCACTTTTTGGCCTGTCGCGCGGAGATGGTCGCGAGCGCGGCGCCCAGCGCGGCCTTTACGCCCGCCTCGACGGAGGCCCCTTTGGCCTTGAGCCGTTGGCCCGTCTCGCCACCCGCGATCGCGCCGCCGACGAACAGCTCTTTGCCGCCGATGTCGCCGGCCTCGACGCGCCGCACCAGCTCGGGGGCCTCCACCGTCCGGCCGCCGTCGCGCGTCTCGAAGCAGTACAGCAGCCGGGGGGCAGGGTCATCGGTGACCCGGAGCACGAGGCTCTCCGGAGAGAAGTCGAACAGGAAGCGGCCGTGGTTGCCCGCCACCTTCCGGAGGCTGACCAGTGCCCGGAGGGCCGCCTCAGCCCTGGCCGTCACGCGGAGCCGCTCGGGGGTCAGGGCAAATCCGAACTGGTAGCGGGTGGCGTGGACCTCGGTGCCGTAGGGCACCGGGTTGCTGCCCTTCTTCTGTGCGGATGGCGTGGCGCCCGGGGCCGCGGCGTTGAAGGTGACGTCGCCGGGCCACGGGGTCAGCGATATGGCGCGGCTGATCTCGAGGGGAGACCGCCGGGCGGTGGTCGAGCCCGCCCCGCCCTCCTCCTTGGCGGCGTCCGCCCTCATGAATCCGAGCAGGTCGTCGTCGGCGTACGTGTCGCCCTTGGCGCTCTTCCACCCCTTGAATTCCGGGTCCTGCCACGCGTTGCAGCGGGCCCCTTCATCCCAGCTCCTGTTGGTGGCACCCCCCCCGTCTTCCGCCAGTCGGAGGCGCAGCGCGAACCGTATGGCCTCGGCGCTCACGGTCGAGTGGACCTGGCCCTGCCACACGATCTTTTGCAGCGTGGTGATGTTGCCATCGGTCTCGCCGCGGTTGTTGGCCGCGGTGCCGAGCGGCGTTACGAAATTTCCGAAGACGTGCAGGCTCATGGTGTGTTTCCTCCCTACTCCTTGTTTGTGGTTATATCGGTCTGAGAATCGTCGGCCGGCGGTGGCGCCTCGGCACCCGCGTAGCTGGCGAGCCCCACGAGGGCGAGGTCCCGGGACAGCTGCCAGCCCCCCTCCGCCAGCATTGGCAGCAGCTCTTGCCAGGAGTCCTGCAGGACCTGGGTGGGGCCCGCGCGGCTGAACATGTCGGCGAGCGCGCCACGGAATTGGTCCGCGGTCTTCGCCCCGGCGAAGGCCAGCCGCCACCGGTCATATTCGGCCCCGAAACGTCTCTTCATCGCGATGGGGTTGCCCCTGTTCTCGCCGGCGATCTGGCCATAGCGGCATCGTAGCGCGGCGTGCACGGCTTCCACGAGGCGGGCCTCGCCGGGCTGGTCGGTGGTCATCTTCTTTATCATGGCGTTCAGTCCTCTCTTTTCGCGGGCTATTCTGTCACGGATGGGTTTCTTCTGGTTCCCCTGATCTTCGGTGGCCGTCATGAGTCTGGAGAAGCCTCGGTACCAGGGCAGGCGCCTCGCCAGATTGTCGGCCACCAGCGGGCGCACGGCGCTGTCCGACCAGAAGGCGGCGGCGCGGCCCCCTCCCGCCCGCGCGCCCCCCTTCGTCCTGGATTCCGGTTTCGTTTTTTCACCCGCGCCCGCGGTCACGGGTTTCAACGAGACTATCCGCGGCGCGAGTTCCAGCAGCGCCACCTCGAAGTCCTCGAGCCATCGTCCCCCGCCGGGGGCAATTCTCAGGACATCCGTCCGAGATTTCTGCTGCTTGGACCAGGGCAGGGTTCCGAATCTTATCGCATGGCACCCCGGGAGATCGGCCAGATCTATGAGGCCGCTGGCGCGGAGCCGGACCTGGGCCTGCAGCGCGGCATCCCCGGCGCCCGCGACGAGGCAGTCCATAGCCCTTCGCGGCGTCATGGCTGGCCGGTAACGGGCGAATGCCGCGAGATCCCTGATCTCGGGTATCAGGACGATGCCAGCAGAATGGCGGATCGGGAGAGCCAGGCAGCCCACCATCGCGAAGCATAGGGCCAGCGCATTCTCGGGCGGCTCCTCGATCCGGGTGGCCGAGGTGAAGGCCACGTGCCTGACGACCGCCCCAGGATTGAGTGGCCCGGCGATCTCGACCGATTGGTAGAACGAGTCCTTTTTGTCATCCCACAGCCGATCTAGGAAGCGCTGGTGCTGGAACCAGGAGCACGGCTTCAAATTTAGGGAGATGACGGTTTGTTCGCCGGCATCGTATTCCAGCGGTCTGGATTCCTTCGCGAGGCCGCGCGACTTACCGTGTTGGAGGAACGTCAACGTGAGTCCTTCCTGCAGGAATGCCCTGACCTCTGGGGGCGGGGGCGATGGGCCATATTGTCCCGGGAGGAAGATGATGCCGTCGCGGATCTGGAACGAGTGGGCAAACAGCCTGCGGAGGAACTCCCGGGGATTCGGGCGGTCGCCGAACCGGAGCGTGATCTGGTGCGCGTCGACCTGCCAGGGTGGGGTGCTGGTGTTGGGCCAGGGATGTCCGGGCGTGTCGGCCGCACTGACGAGGGATGGTCTGGCGCGCGCCGCCCGCCCGATCGACGCGAGGGTGGACGCGAGGCCGCCGAGGCCCGCCCGATGGATGGGCGTCATGCCAGGCGCGTCGAGCCGCAGCACGAGTTCCGCGAGGGTTGTTTTCACGGGCTTAGCCACGAGGCTCCTTCCTGCGGGTCGTAGGCGATAGAGTCGCCGGGGGCGACGGGCACGCCCCGGTAGCGGTGCCAACCGCCCCAATCCAGCCCCCGCGGGGGCGGATTCATGGGTAGGATCGCCTCGACGAGACTGGTCCTGCTGTTTTCAAGACCGGGCAGATCCTCCTCCATGATCACCCGGAGGCCCGGCGAACTCTCGCGCAGCGGATGCACGGTTGCCGTGGGACCCCCGTCCAGCCACGCGCAGTCCGGTGGGGTGGGCGCATCACGTTCCCCTTGATCCCACGCATTCACGAGATCCTCTTGGCTCAGGTCTCGCCCCCCGAGGCGGGATAACCACTCGCGCGCCTCCGCGATCTCGGCGTCCGAATAGGGAAGGGGATCCGGCACGGGGAGAACCGCGAAAGGGCGAACCGGTGGCCGGGGGTCGCCCGGCCCGCGAGGTTGCGCGCGACGGTTCAGTCGGCCAAGGCGCTGGATGAGCGCGGGCACCGGCGCCTCTTCCGTGATGAGAGTGGTCGCCGACAGGTCTAGGCTCATCTCGCAGACTTGGGTGGTGACCGCGAGTGCTGGGCCCCCGGCTTTGAATGCATCGACCAGCTCGGCGTGGCGGCGCACCCGATCACGGTACTTGAATCGGCTGTGGTAAACCAGCGGGCGCAGGCCCGACAGCCTCCGCGCGTGGGCGATGGCCCGGTTCACGGTGTTGGCGACGAAGAGAACCGTTTGCGAGCGCATGTCGGCCGCACAGGGTGCGGCAGTCACTCTCCGGTAGCGGGGCAGGCGCTCAAGATCGGCGGGGCCATCGACGAGGGCGGGGCTTTCGCCAAGGGTTTCCAGGGTGTCCCGGAGCGCTCGAAGTCGGCCTGCGGGGAGGCTGGCGGTCATGAGGAGCGCAGGCGTGCCCGGCAGCGCCGTTAGGAAACGCAGCAAGGTGCCGAAGAGACGGTCGTCGTAGGCGTGGACCTCATCGAAGACGAACGCCGATTGCGCCAGGGCCGGCCAAGCGTAGAGGCCGCGGCGCTGATTGTGGAGTAGCCCCAGCACAGTGTCGACCGTGCAGCACGCGATGGGGGTGTCCCATGCCACCAGTGAATCCGATCGCGCGGTCGCGTCGCCCCCGTCATCTAGATCTTCGACCTGTTGGAGGATGAGCCGGGCATCCACGTCCGCGCGGCTGTGGAATAGGTGCGCCCCCGCCTTTGGGCACCGCACCACTTCATCGAAGAGATAGTCGCGGAACCCTTCGGTCGCCGTGCCAGTGGTCGGATAGCAGAAGTACAATCTCTTGCCCGACCAGGCCGCACAGCGCGCGGCCCTCAGGTAGGCGGCCAGCGTCTTCCCAGTTCCGCAGCCGGCTCGGACCAAGACGACACGACCGGGTCTCTCGGCGACATCGATCTGGAACGGACGGAGAGTGCGCGGCGCGGCGGGATTCCCCGAGGCAAGCCTTTCCCGGACCAGCGCCCCCATTTCCTCTGCCGTGGGTATCCGTCCCAGACAGTCAGTCACCCAGTTGAAGTCGATCTTCCTGCCGGGTGCGTCAGAGGCCGAGGAGGCGGCCACGTCGGCGGCAATAACAGTCGCTTTTACAATTGGGCACAGGGATCGCCACTTTTCGTCCATTTTGTCCCAGAGCGCCACATCCTGAATCCAGAGTCGCGCGATTCGGTGCAGGGCACCGCTGGCCCCCGAGTGCAGGGGCCATGGGTCGAGTTCCACCGTGGGGATCGGTGACCGGATTCCTAGGCAGGAGCCCACCATCTCAAGGCAGGCGCGAAAGTCGGTGTGCCCCGAAAGGATATCGAGGACATCCCCGGCGCCCGGTTCAGCCTCGCTCGGAGGCGATGGGCGGCGCGGGGCGGGGTGGTGACCGCAAATGGCCCATCGGACGATGGCCATCTCCTCATCTTGGATGAGGATCACTCGCAACCAATCCGAGATGGGCGATTCGGATACCAGCAGAAAAGATATCCACTCGTGTCGCAGGCCCTGGGGCAGCGGTGAGCCGGCGAGCATGCGCTGAAAATGCGCGTTCGCTTTACCGAGATCGTGGAGGGCGCTGGCCGCCGCCGTCAGCCTGTGCATGCGGGGTAGCCATTGCGGTGCCGGCAGGCCAGCGGCGCGAAGTTGGTCAAGGGCGGTGCTGTCGCAGATCGCGCGGGCGGCTTCCAGCGCAAGGCGCAGGTGGTCGGGGAGGAACTCGCCGGGGAGCTCTCGTCCCGAGGTGTCCGCGCTCTTGGCCCGGAGCCGGTTCATCGTTGGGCCGCCCCCCCGATTCTTTGGGTGGCGGGAACGAATATGCCGCACCCGAAATGGTGCCGGCCCCCGATGCCCTCCTCCTGCAAGAGGATCGATCCCTCGGGCTGGAGATCTTCGACCACCAGCGCGAAGCCGACGACCTCGACTCCCGCGATGCGGATCGTGCGTCGGGTCGGGGTGCCGATGCCGCCGGCGGCACCGTGACCGTGCTGGGTTGGGAAACCGGCTCGGCGCGCGGGCATGGATGCCGTGCCCTTGATCCCGAGGCGATCTAGCTGGCGCCGACACGCCGCAAGGAACGCCTCTGGGTAGTCCGCCGAGACCGGCTTTTTCCCATGGACCTTGACAGCGACCAGCCAGGACCAGAGGACGGATGCCGGCTTCAGCATGCGGACTTCCGGCGTCCCCACCACGAGATTCGAGTCCCCGATCCGCAGTGTCTGTCCGGTAATGGGTAAATAGCGGCCTATGTCATCGGTCGGGCACCGAAACGTCAGTCGGCTCAAATCGGTGATGGCCAGGCGCCGATTGCCAATGAGTCTGCCCGAGATCCTCAGCACTGCTGGGCTCTGGGGTGGGGATCCGTGCACGGCGGGGACGAACGAGCTGAGCGCGGAAAAGAGGGCGTACCCGTGGTCGACGGGGATGTGCGAGCCTCGGATGCGAAATGAAAGGTCGATTTTCATGAGTGCTGGAATGAGATTCGGCATGCGCTGGCTCCCCGACTCAATTGCCACTTGGATATGGGCCTAGGCATCTGTGAGATACCATGCCCGCGAGGGACGGACATGGGCAGTACCACACCCAGATTCTTTGATGTCGCGATTCGTGCGGGGTTTGGGATGGTTTCCATGATCCGCTTTCGTGGGCAGAGGATCCCCGGTCGTCGCGCCGCGGGCGTTCCTGACCCAACGATATATAATCGTGCTGCTGTCGGAGAATGGGGCAAGACTTTTTGTTTTCGATCCTGGCGGGCGGGTAAGCGTGGTGCGCCAAGAAAAAGAGGGCCGCGCGAGATGTGCTTGGGATAGGGGAAAGAACGAGTCCCGCGCGGCCCTGGCGCATGGGATGGCACGGCCGTGACCGGTCGCGCGTCGAATCCCAGGCGTTGGGCAAATTCTGAGTGGCCGCGTTGCCAGAGACAAGGGCAAAGGACCGGGGAATCAGACTGCCAATGTCCCACCCGCCGACATAGATTGTTCCATGCCCAAATTTCTGGTCGAGAAGCTCGTGTCGGGCGGGCAGACGGGCGCGGACCGGGCCGCGCTGAACGCGGCCATCGCACTGGGCCTACCGCACGGTGGCTGGTGCCCGAAGAACCGCAGGGCAGAGAATGGAACGATCCCTGATCATTACAATCTCACCGAGACGCCCGGCGCCGGCTACCCCGTGCGCACGGAATGGAACGTGCGGGACTCGGACGGTACGGTCGTTCTCACCCTTGGTGAATTGGCGACGGGGGGCAGCCGCAAGACCATCGAGATCGCCCGGAGGCTGCGCAAGCCGTGCCTGCACATCTCCAGGGACGGCGGGGACGACGCCCGCGCGCTGCTGAGGGATTTCATCGCCCGGCACGGCATTCGCGTGCTGAACGTCGCCGGCTCGCGCGAGAGCAAGGAGCCGGGGATCGGCGCGTGGGTTGAGGAGATGTTAGCCAAGGCGCTGTCCGAGCCACGGCGGAGCGGTTCTGGACCATCATCCGGGCACAAACGAGGATCCGCTGGCTGACCTTTCCGTTCAATGTCCAGAGGTTTCGATTGCGCCCTGGCTCTTGGTGATTGAGTCCGTCTTTCGCGATATGGACGCGTTCCTGCGGGCGCAGAATTGGCGCGGCAGGGAGAACGAGGTCGTGAATCTATTCCGCTTCCCATGGATTTTCTTTTGCTGATGATTCTCAACCGTGCACTTTGAATTCGACGCGGACCGCTCCTATTGCGAAGACCTGTTGTGCTGCGATGGCGAGGGTATATCTCAATACGCTGAACTCTTCGATTTTCGTTCTCCCCTAAAGAAGCGGCACGAATTCCAGGCGCTCTACAGCCGGCATCTCAGCCGGCTCCTCGCGCGGTTCGGCGAACGGTGCATGCTCCACATCGCACCCGACTGCAATGTTGACAGCGGGCTTGAGATCGACCACGTGATCCCCCTTTCCTCGAATGCCCTCAACAAGCGCCTGCGCTCTGGCGCAACTTCGCGCTCGCCGGATGGCCGGCTTAAAAAGGTCCCGACCCAGAGCTTCGGCTCGAATCACCCGCACAACCTGGTTCTGGCATGCCACAACTGCAATTCACTCAAGAAAAATGCTTTCCCAGACGGTGTCATTCTCAGAAGAGTCCTTCGGGAGATCAAGGACGCCTACCAAAGGGCCGGGCGACATGGCGACGCCGCGCCTTAAAGGAACCGCCCAAGGTCCTCGACATGCCTCTACTCGAACGCGTCATCTCCACCGCCTGCCTGACCTGACCAAGCATTTCAGCCGACGCTTGACGGGCGAAGCGGCAAAATCCAAAATCCTCTGATGGAATGCGGACCAACTTCCGCTTTTCTCGGACCGGAGCGCCGCCCTGCACCGAGGCTGGGCGTCGTTCGCGCGATTCCAGAATGAGCCATTCATTTGTCTTGCCGAAGATTTCGGACTACTGGGATACCGGCAAAGACTCGATCCCGCGCTTCGCCGCCGCGCTCGCCGCACAATCACCCACAGCCGCCGGAGAAACCGCTTCCGCGATTCGCGCCGCCATTACTGCACATGTTCGCGTTCTGCCCGATCAGTGGTTGCCCCGAGTCGCCTTTGTCGTCGCAGAGGACCTCTATCGTGCAGCCAATGCAATCACCATTTGGACCGCCTCCATTGCCGATTATCTCGAGTGTTCCGCCGGTACGTTCTTCGGCCTTCTGTCGCGACGCGGATACTGCCTGCATTACGTCATCGACAACAGTTTTCAGGAGATGCAGCGCCCCACCGAACTCTTCCCACTTTGGTTTCAGGCTTGCGGCATCGAGTATGTGTGTCCCCAGCTGTTGGAGTCCCAGTTTGGCCTGGAGCCCATCGAGTCACAGGGAGTGGCCTCCGAGATTCTCCGAAAGTGTTTTGCCGACAGTAGGCATTACGTGGTGCTAGACACGGACAGCATCGAGTCGTCTTTCGCCGCCCCGTTGGAACAGCGCGATACGAAAGGCGTCATAACCGTGGTCCGGACGGAAGCGCCCGGCCCCGGAAGCAAATCACTGGTCTATCTCGCCGGTCAACCGCTAGGCATGGCGCCGGAGAGATCGCACCCATAGTTTTACGTGATATGGCATTCCGACCTGACTACGGTTTGGCTCTTGTTCGCTCCGGCGTGGATCCTGATTTCCAGGCGTTCTTTTACACATTGCATCTCGACCACATTTCGGCGATTGGCCCAAATCAGTTCACGTCGCTCTTCACCGTTATGCTTGAAGGGTCTGAGCACGCCCTGTCCCTCGATTTCAGCGCCGACCACCTCAATCGGATCCTTGAGCGCGCGCAGCCAGCGACCGTTGTTCGCGTGCGGAAATGGCTACAGCAGCTTTGCGGTGAGGCTACTCTCGACATTCCGGAGCGCATCACATTTGGCGCTCGCGCGTCTCTCGGCGAAGAGCAGCAGGCCGAGAAGGAGCGCTATGTCCCGCTCGTGATCCAAGAGGTTTTCGTCGATGATCGCAACGCCTGATTGGATCGCCGGGACTGATTCACAAGGAATCGCTTGGCTCCCGCGATCATCGGAGACTCGGCTCCGCGCGCGACGATGACAATCATGCGATTGGAGTTGCCTCCCGGTGCATGGCATGACTTCGAGATGGTCATTCCCTCAACAATCATCAGGGAGCTTCCGCATGGACAGCACATCATCAATTGACGTCGCTTTCGACTTTCGATCGGACACGCCGGAGGGAAAGGACCCGGATGCCGCGAGCCCTACGCTCCGCATGTACCACAGGCTTCTCTGGAGCAAAACGCTGCCGAGTGGAATGGTTTTCAAGCTCGTGGACACCAAAGCCGGCGCCTACCTGCATCACGATTCTCCGCTGGGTGAGTTCTGGCTGGCGAGCGATTCAGTGATTCCCACATTTCGAAAGGATCCTCGATTGTCGCACATCCTGGCGCAAATCCCTGATGAGTTGGCCGCGTTCGGAAAGCTTGGCTACACCATGGGCGGGATGATGTTGTTCCCCGGGAACCGCATCGATCGCAAAATGACAATCAACGGTGCACGCGGGTTCCACCCGCTGATCAAGGACCGGTTCGATCTCACGATCGAGTGCATTCGGAGGCACTACCTCAATGAAGACAATCCGTTGAATTCCACACTGTGCCGATATGCGAACTATTTCCGGCTATTCGGCGATTTCCGTGGGTACGTGGAGTTTTTCCTTTTGCAGGACTTGGTCACAGCCGATTGCGCCGCCGTGAATTTCTTTATGCCATTTCGGAACTTCACCTCATCGCCAGTACCAGAAAGCATGGCTGCATACTTGGACTACCGGGCGCATGCAATGGGCTTCATCGAGGCACGCAATCGCCGAATTGCGGCCTGGTGGCGAATGCAACGCTTTGGCTGTGCGACAGACGTACATCAAGCATAGGAAGGATCGACCGGCGACGGCCATCTTCGGGGCACCCGAATGCATGGTGCAGCTCCGATGGCGCGTCCATCATCGGGTGTAACGAGCGTCTCCGGCGCGGGGTGCCGAACCATTCTGAACGACCCGGTGGTCCAGCGTCTCAAAAAAGACATTCAATTTGGGGTCGCCCTTCTCTAGTGCTCCGTTAACGCCTTGAATGATTCTCTGGAAGCTGTCCTGCAGGCCCGGGTCCATTTGGACGGCATCTGATTTCCCGATCCAATAATCCCAATACCCGGATGGTGCCAGGACCGTAAGGTTGATCGAACGAGGGGAAAATGAACTCCGGTTAACGCTCGGATCCAATGTCGCTGCATCAAGAAATTCGGAAACGAAGGCTGGCGTCGATCGCAACAGTCTCACTATCTGAATTCCGTAGACGATCGCCTCGATCAGCGCCATGAGCGGACTATCCTTACCACTCGATTGCTTCAGTTCGACGACTTCGATGGCATCGCAACTGGAGTGGCCCAGAAGATCGGTTACGAGTTTAGAATTGGCTGCGAGCGGAATCTCGTAGCCGCGGAGCATTATTTTTCGATCTTTGAATGTGAGAGTGCCCGCCTGAAAAAGGGCCGTATTCAACGCGTCTTCATCAGCCTCCAATTTCAGATTGGTGCCCGCCCGTATGCGAACGTCGGTCAATCGGGAAAAGCGGAAGTTCTGTTTTCTGAGTTCTGGAAGCGGGCCTGCCAGTGATCTCTTAGTCCATTTCTCCACCGCTATTTGTTGGGGTGTGGCGATCTTATCAAGACCGCGGTTTTTCCAGTAAGATTTAAAATTCCATCCCCCGTCTTCGCCTCTGCACATTCGGGAAAAAAACAAGAGGTCGAAGAAAGTGACCTTGCTTTCTGGAATGCTCACTGTGAGACTACCCTCCTCAGAGATCATCGAGTCGGAGTTCATGGCGGCATTGATGTGCGTCGAATCGCCGAAGGGCAAGGCCATTTCATCGGCCTTGCGCGGCGGAAGGCGAGAGAGAACGAACTTTTGAGGACGCATCACCGAGGCCTGCCCGATTCGCCAGGGAAGGTCAGGGAGTGGGCGACTGGTCAGGTGCCGGGCGCCTAGGGATCAGAGACCATTTTCCCATAGGACAGCGGCTGTCCGACCGCATGAGCCAATATTCGGAAAGTCCAAGAAGGAATGGTGCACATGCGTCGTTCGTCGATATCTGTAAAACCCCTCCGGTTGATCCCCGACTGGGAACTGGTCGGGCCCGTGCTGCTGGGATGGTCTCCGAGGTGTGGACGTCCCGGGTTGACGTCGGGCGTCCACAACGGCTTGCGGGATCATCTGCGGGCCAGTGGACGCGAGGCCCGCTTCGCAGCCCCGGTCGTGTCTGCCGGCGCTATCGGCCCGAACTTTGTGCAGGCTCCCTCGTTGAAGGACATCTGGTTGCGGGATTTCTGCGGCGTGCCGGCATTGGATGAAGCGGGAGAACCTTGCATGGCGAAATTCCGATACAGGCCGTCGTACCTGCCTTTGGCGGAGGCGGAAGATGGTGACGCGGCCGCGCACGAGTTGGCGACCGCATTGAAACTTCCCGTCCAGGATGTCCACCTGATATTGGACGGTGGAAACTTGACTCATGATGGGAGGGGGACGGCGATCTGCACCACGCGGATTTTGGACGACAACCGGCCAACGGCTGAGCGAGAGCTTCGCGAGCTGCTGCGGCGAAGTTGTGGCATCAACAAGTTGGTCATCCTTCCCGAGGAACCGGGCGATGCGACCGGTCACATAGACGGGATGGTGAGATTTCTCTCCCCGACCGTGGTGCTCGTGGGCTCTTATCCGGCCACCTATAAAGAGGGCCATTGCTTCATGGATGGGGTGGCCGAGTGCGTGCGGGAACAACTGGGCCCCGAATACCGCGTGCTCCGCCTGCCCAACGATCATCCGGAGGACGTTCTCTACGAGGGCATTCCAAGCGCCGTGGGCAATCGCGTCAACTTTCTGCGCGCGGGGATGCTCTGCATGATGCCGGCCTATGGCACGCCCGGAGACGGCCAGGCAATGGCCGTTCTTCGTGCGGCGATCGAGGGACTCGATGTCTGCGCCATCGATGGATGTACCCGGCTGGCTCGGACAGGGGGCGTCTTGAACTGCATGAGCTGGGTGGCGCCATGAAGGCTTGGCGGGCCATCACCAAGCATGCAGGAACTCGATACCGCGTATCGGACGGATTCTTATTCAATCTGCACGCTGGACGGTCGAAGGATCCGACGGGCGGTCATGGCTCCGATGATTCCGGAGGATCGATCCTCACGTCGAAAAGATGTCCCAGCAGTCGGCTCATTTCTTCGGCATCCCCGGCGACCCAGTCCTTCGGATAGACATTTTCCCATAATCCCGCCGTGCGGATGACGATCTTGAACCGCTCGAAGTGCCACCACGCGGTGGGGTAGGAACAGCCCACCTCAAGGGCCGCCCGCCGGACGCTGGTCTTTTCGAAGAAGCGCTGTAAGAGCGCCCAGCGGAGCCGAAGGTGGGCGAAGCTCCACTTTCGGCGGCATTTCGGGCACTGGCGCTGCCGGGCGTGGCTGCGATGGGTGGCGACATGGCATGACCAGCACAGTTCCTCGCGCAGATGTCTTTCGTAATCATCGGCTTCCATGCGGTTTTCGGCCGTTTGCCAGCCCTAGGAACTTTACATGCGATTCGTATAATAGAGTAGCAAAATACCATGAATACTGAGGCGGAGGGTGAGACTCAAAAGGTGCCGGTACTGATAGAGGAACCCGGTTTTGAACCCAGTCTGGAGGGGGAGGGCTGGGACAACTGGATGATCGCCCCGAACGACATCCGGTATTTTCGGATGCCGGTGTATCTACATTTTGGGGCCGGGCCGCTGCACGTGGCCGAGAGAAAGGCCGAGTGGAACCTCGTGGGCATCATCGGGGAATATCGCGGCAGGATGATCCGAAGCCGCCGCGTCCTCGAGCCTCGACCCCAAAGCGGTGACGGGACGGAGACGGCCCTGGCCCTTTTTCGGCCGGCAAAGGATATGTTCGTCTTCACCAATGGGCTGACGCTGATCGTCTACGCGCCCGATCAAGAGGCGGCCGAGACCGAGGCACGGCGGCTGGCGGGACTCTATGCGGTCACCCGGCGCGAAAAGGCGGAGGCTTCCTTCTACGTGCTTGAGATCACCGACAGGGGGATTGACACCCACCGTGTGGCGGTTCCCGGCGACGCCAGGATGAGCCGGCGGGGGCTCGTGCTCCACTACGGCGATGATTTTCCAGGGTGGGAGGCCGGTTTCACGCGGGCGCTGCGGCGGCGCCGGAACACGATCAGCGTGCTCCAGGGCGAGCCCGGGACGGGCAAGACATCGTTCCTGCGGCACCTGATGGTGAGGATGCGGAAGACGCACAGGTTCTATTTCGTCCCGCCCAACGAGGTCGCTTATCTCCTTCGAACCAGCGCGCTGGGATTCTGGATAAATGAGTGCCGGATAGCCTCGGACAGGCCCCCGGTTCTCATCATCGAGGACGCCGAGACCGCGCTGCTGCGCCGCGGCCACGACAACCACCGTGACGTGTCAAACATCCTAAATATCTCCGACGGCCTTCTTGGGCACTGCGTCCATGCCCACCTCATATGCACGATCAATTGCGGGGAGGCGGACATCGATCCTGCCATAATCCGCCCCGGCCGGCTGATGGCGTGGCGCCGCTTCCGGCGGCTCGGGCCGGAGGAGGCGGCGCGGCTCGCGGCGTACAAGCGCATCGACCTGCCGGATCGCGAGAGCCACACGCTCGCCGAGATATATCATGCGGGGGCATCCGTCCCGCCGCAGTCCCCCATACGTCGCGCCGGCTTCGGGGCGGCGGTCGCCGCGGCGGGAGAAAATTGCGCGGGCGATGGTCGCGGCCCCACCAATACAGGGGAAAGGAATCAATCATGAGACATATCAATGGCATTGCGGTATTTTTTGATGACGATCTGCCCAACATGGCATCGCACTGCGACCAGTGGGAATGCGGGTACTCCCTGCACCGGGGCGTGCTGGTCCAATGGGATGAGGATCACGACGTTCGCATCCTAGAGTTCATCGACGGCCTTCCGGAGGACGTGCACCCCGAACTGCTGGTCGCCCAAGAGCACGAGGCATCGCTATCGCTGCTCTGGAAGGATCGCCCGGCGGCGCGCTATGCGGTCGGCAACACGGTCGACCTGCACGATGACACGTGGTACATCGAACGATCCGAGGGGCCGGATGACGCCGGGGTGAACGCATGAAAGTGACCATACACAGGGGCTCGCGACAGATCGGCGGCAGCTGTATCGAGATCGCGGCCGGCCGCAGCCGCATCATCCTGGACGCCGGCCTGCCGCTCGAGACGGGCATGGAATTGCCAAAAGGCCGAAAAGAGGTGCTGGACCTCAACGTGCCGGGACTTTTCGCCCCGGGACCGCCAGTGGACGCGGTCCTGCTCTCGCACGCGCACCCGGATCACAGCGGACTGCTAGCATCGCGGCGCGCTGAAATCCCGGTCTGCATGACAGGGGCGACGAGCAGGATCCTGACCTCGCTATACCTCTTCGCCCGCGGCGACTGGATCGGCGAACGGCGGACGCTCCCAGAACATGAGCCAGTGGTGATCGAGGACTGTACAGTGACGGCCATGCCGGTTGACCACTCCATCGCGGGCGCATGTGCGTTTTTGATAGAGGCCGAAGGCAAGCGGATCCTCTATTCGGGCGATCTCAGGCTCCACGGGCGAAAACCCGGCATGGCGAAGCGCGTGGTGGAGGTCGCCCGGAGGGGCCACCTTGATCTGCTTATCATCGAAGGGACCCGACTGTGTCCCGCCGACGCCGAGGCAACTTCGGACCATTATCTGAGAACGGAGAAGGAGGTGGAGGTTCGCCTCGTGGAACTCATCCGCACGACGGGGGGACTGGTCCTTGCATGTTTCGGTCCGACAAACATTGACCGCCTCGTTTCATTCTTTCGCGCCGCGGTCAATACGGGACGACAACTCGCCCTCGACGCCTACGCCTCGCACGTGCTGCACATGCTGAAGGGAATAGGGCGCGGGGGACTGCCCGATCCAATGAAATGTGACAAAATCCGATTGCTCCCAGGCTCTGGTGCAACCCCCGCCAAGTCGGGCGGGGGGACCAAGGCCTTCCTCGATCGCATGCGTCGGAAGATCGTCATGACCGAAGAGATTTACGCCAATCCGAACCGGTTCGTCGCCATAGCGCGGCCATCGAGCCTGGGGCGCGATTTCCCGCACGGGTTGCCGCCGAATACTCTGGCCGTGTACTCCATGTGGTCCGGGTACCGCGACAAGGCGGAGTGGAGGGATTTCACCGCCGCGGTTGATGCGACCGGCGGAAGGGTCGAGGAGTGCCACACCAGCGGACACATACATCCCGATGATTTGCGAAGTCTGATCGGCGACCTCAATCCGGCACATGTTGTCCCGGTGCACACCGGCTTCCCGGAGATGTTCGAGGGCCTCTGGCCAAACGTGCGGCGGGCAGAAGACGGCGTGCCGTTTGATGCGTAGATCCATGAGAAGAGAAGATCATGGAGTTCCTGGACGAGCGGGCCTTCTGATCCATCCTGACATTGCCGGGCGCATCACAGGCATTGAAGCCAGGCGTTCGACTGGTGAGCATGTGCCTGCGGGGGCGGGGCGCGGTCGGGATGGTGCAGTACTTCTGGCCGGCGATTGTCGGAACGTCCAATAGCACGGAATTTGCCCCATGGATGAAGCGGGAGGAATTTAACCGATTCGAGGAGTGCATCGACGAGTTCCGCGACCGTTTTCCTGATGCTTGGCTGTCTTCTTGACGTGTGGGCGCCCACCCGCCGATGATCCCGGGTCACCGCGATGCTACGCGCGCTTTCGCGCGAGGGCATCAACGCGCCAACGGATCGACGGCGGCGTCCCCGCAAACAATCGCCGTTCACCGGACTTCTATCTCGACCGTCCCGTGGGGGCCCGCGTCGATGCCCGCGATGGACGCCTCCAGCGGCGGCGCCAGATGGCCACGCTCCTGCCCGGGGGGATGAGGCCGATGTCTATATCCCGCCAGGTGACCACCACGGTGAACCGTCCCGCCGGATGGCCGCCCGTCGCCATCAGCCGGACGGGGTCGCCTTCGGCCATGAGATCCGCGTGGGCCGGGCCCGCGTGGGACCGGAAGTCGGCGACCGGATAGACGCCGCCACATTCCTCCCGCGACGGGGGCCGGAGCAGACTGTATTGGCCGCGGCGCGGGACGGGGGAGGCGCACGGCGGTGGCGGGGCGGGATTCTGCCCGCTCCGCCAGGGCGTGCGCCGCAGGTCCGTGACGTCGAACCGGTGGGCGCGGATGATCCGGTCCAGCGCGATCGCGTTGTCGCGCGCTATGGCGAGCGCCTTGTCGAGGGCCAGCTGGCGCTCGGCCGGAAACCCGTTGGAGCCCCTGTCGGCGAGCCTCAGCAGGCCGAGGAGCCTGCGGTGAGGGACTGCCGCTCCGGTGGTCCGCATGCCTGCGGGCGAGTGTACCGGGCGCGCGGGTCCGGGTAAACGGTGCCGGTGTTGCGGTGGCCCATCGCGGGCTTTCGAGAGAGCGCGGGGCGCGCTCGAGCCGTGACGGGCCGCGGATTCTCGGGCGCGGCGCCCTGGAACAGGTTGCCGGCGGACGATCGGCCCGGGGATGGCGGATTTAATTAAAGGGTTGGGGCCGGACCGGCTGCGATGGGATCCCCCCCGCCCCAGTCTCCAATTGGAGACTGGCCCGGTCGGGCGGGCGGCGCCGACCGTTCCGGGGAGATGATGGGCCGGCCCCGCCCGAGATGGCGGTTGATAATAATCAATCGAGAGACCCCGCTGTCACCGGCGCGGGGGCACGCTTCGGCGGTTGGGGCGCGCCGGGCGACGATTTCTGGGCCCGCGGGCCCGCCGTGATTACGATCAAAAATTCCGGTGACGTTTCGCGGGGCGAAATGCTCCAGAAAGGAACAGAAGATCATGGAGTTCAGAGGGAGGCCGGATTCTCCGTGGCCGGTGCTTGCGGCCGATAATTCGGGTATCAGTGTCGGCGCGCGCCCGAAAACGGGCAGCCCGTTTGCGCAAAGAATGGTCGTGGAGACTTAAAAAATTCGAGGTTCGGCCAGGACGGGCCGTTGGCCGGGCGGGGCGCCCTTGGGGTCGGGGTACGGTTAAATAATTCGCCCGGGCCAGCCTCGCGCGATCGCGGGGCATCCGCCGGCGAGCTGTTCCCGGCGGTGCGGGTTGCCACTGTCCGATCATCAAGGAGTTGGCCTCGGGCGGGGGCCCGCGCCCCCGCCCTGGGCCTTCCTCCTATCGGATTATTGCCGCGGTCTTTCTCGCCAGCGTCCGGAATGCCCCCGGCATCTCGCGCACCCTCAGGTCCCCGGGCCACTCGCTCCAGTCCCCGCCGTGCGGGTCGCGCAGCTTCAGCGCCTGGCCGTTCTCCACGGGCCGGCGGCCGAGCTGCTTGACGAAGCAGGCGATGCCCCTCTGGCGGCACTCGTCGCGCAGGTCCCGCGGCCACGCGAGGTCGAATGGCCTCCCGTGCGGGCCGCTCTCGCCGCCCACGATCGCCCAGCCGATCCCCGTGAGATCGATCTGCACCCTCTCGAGCAGCGGCTCGACGGACAGGCCGCGCAGTCTGGCCGGCACCTTCCGCAGATCGTCCACCGCCCTCGCCATCCGCTGGTCGATCACGCTGGTCATCGCGACCAGGTTGTCGGGCCAGGGGATCCCGTGCTCTTCCCGCAGCCACCGGGCGAATTCCGCCATCCTGGCCGGGCGTTTGGTCACCCACAGCCAGATGTGGCGCGCGCCCTCCTGGGAGGAGACCGCGCCGATGATCTCGTCCTTCAGGAAGCCGAAGCCCACGCCTCTCGACAGGGCGTCGCCCATGTCGCTGACGAAGACCAGCCTGGGCATGCCGTCGAGCCACGGCTTGCCGGGCACGGTCCTCGACTTGCCCTTGCGCGTCACGCGCCGATCGGGCCTCGGCTTTCCAGCCAGGTCCGCCTTGCGCGCCATCTCGGCCATTCGGCCCGGGAAGCACGTGACCCGCTCGAAGGTCGGGGCGTAGCCCTTGCTGATCTTCTTGTCGGGTTTCTCGCCGTTCAGGCCCTTGTTGCAATGCAGTTTTCCCGCATAGCACGAGAAGGGCCTCTCGATGCAGGCCTGGAGCGCGCCCCGCATGCGCCTGCCATTTCTTGCCCCGGGACCCGCCTGTCTCTCGAGTTTCGCCGCGATGGCCCTGCGGCGCTGGTACACGTCGGTGGCCGTCAGGCCGTCGAGCGCCCCGTCCAAGAGGCGCTGGGCCTCCTGGGCCGGCACGCCATGCTGGGCGAGTTCCGCTGCGGGCGCCTTTCTGAGCGCCGCGGGCGTTGGCCACAGGGGGCAACCCCCGCAGCCCATGACCGGGTTGACGGTGCTGTCGCACCACTGGATTTTTGTCTCATCTGACATTATCAGTCTTCTTTCTATATTCCTGGGTCCACGAGGGCCGGTTTTGTCACCGCCGGTCGTCCGCAAACCCCTTCTTTTTTAAAAGAACAAACCGTGTGTCTCGCGCCATGCGCCCACCCGGGCACACAGCACGCACGGTCAACAGCACGAGAGTGACGGGCGCCAGAACGGGGCCCGACCCATCTTCGGTGTGGTCGCTGCTTGGGCTATCGGAGCCCCCGACCATCCTTCTAGGGTGCCGCTACGAATCCGCCGCGGCACCTTCGTCCGGGGTCGATGGACTCCCCGGACCGTATGCAGCATTAGACCATGCTGGTCACCCGCCGTTCAAGCGCATTTTTTTGCGTCCTCACAGGCCGCCATGGCATTGGTTCCCACCGGGATCGCCGCCGATTGTCCCTTGCCGTTTTCAGGACCGGTCGCGCTGGCCTCGCGATCGGGTGGCCCCTCATCGCCGCCGAACGATGGGACGCGGAACCGTGGCGGGGACTCGGCGCACTCGCGGCCCACCAGGTGGCGGCAGGGACCGACTGATAAGAATTTGTAAAAATCCCACTGGAAGCCCGGGCCGCCCATGCAAGTCAGTATGCCATCCCCAAGCTTATCGCGCCGGATCATTGCAAGAGGGGGCCCCTCCGTGGTGAAGCTTGGCAGGTGGTGGATGCCGCCGACCGGCGGTGCCATGATCCCCATCGCGGGGTGCGTGGCGGCCGATTTCAGAAGAAGATACCAGAGTTTGCCGTCCTCGAATGCGCGCTCCAGGGCGGCCTCCGTCAGCATGAGGAACAACAGGAGAGGCATCTCCCCGCTGATGGGCGCCTCGACCGACTCGAGCCGGAATTGGCCGGGCATCAGGCCGAAAGCCCGGTCGCGACCGACCGCGACCTCGCCGTCGCCCGATCCCAGGAGGGCAAGGCCCTGGCCGCCGATCAGGATGGCGGGCGCCTCGACCGTCAAGGTCACGAGCGGGCAGTCCCATTCGGGAGGCAGGCCGATCATGCATCCGAAGGACCCGTGCCCCAGCGCATCATCCCACCTGTGCCGCGCCGGAACGCCGGCCGGGAACCGGAGCCTTGAACTCCGGACCAAGAGCGGTTTTGGGTCGGGCCGTGGGCCTTCTCGATGCTTCATCCGGCCCCCGCTGACACGCTGACACGCTGACAGTCCGCCGTCGCCGCGGCCTTGAGGAGTTTATTATCTTCTACCACGAGCCCCATCCGCATGGCGGCATCCAGAATGGGCGTCAGCTCGCTGCTCTTCTGCCGGTGGAATCGGCGGAACAGATCGCGCCGGTTGCAGGGACCCCTCGTCCTCAGCTTGGCCACCATCGCCTCAATCTGGCCGGACGTGACTGCCATGTTGGATCGCAGGGAAGCCGGTGCGGGGACGGCGGCTTCGGTGGCGGCGCGGTGCCGCGCCAGCGCCTCCCCGGCGATTTCGGCGGCCAGCAAGAAGGTATCGCTCGGGATTGCCTCCGGCGGTGGCGCCGGCGTGTGGCAGAAGTTCAAGGCCAACGCGATCCGGGCCACCAGGGCGGGGTCCGGCCCGGTCGGGTCTTGCCCCAGCGCACCGTATGACTCGGCCGCGCCCGGCGAGAGGGCGAAAGTGAAACCGTCCCTGTCGAGGCGCCATTCGAAGATCACTTTTGCGACATTGTGGCGCCAGTCCTCGGGCGGCGGCTCTGGCCGCCGGACTGTCCCGGTCGCCGGTCCGGCGACCGGCAGGACCAGAAGCCGCCGAGCGAGGGAGCCGTCGGCGACGCGGATGCGCCCCAGCACTGGACTCAGCTCGCCCGCCCCGCAACACCACAGCAGGCTCGCGCCCGCGTTCCAGTGCTGGTCGGCCCCCTGGCAGACCAGCCGGTCGCCCCGCCGGAGGCGGTCCAGGAACCCGAGCACGTCCCTCATCTCGCGCGGCGGCCCAGAGAGGAAACGCAGGATCGCGTCGCCATCAGGCAGCAGGTCCACCACGTGCCCGTCGAACGTCCGCTCGGTCCAGCGCGCAACCAGCGCGCCCGAGATCCCGGAGGTCCGCACGACCGGGCGCAACCCCAGCTCGAACAGGCCCATCTTATGGCGGGCCTCCTCGTATTTCCCCAGCGCCTCCCGCTCGTCACGCTCCAGGTGCACGTCCTCCATCCCGCAGGGCGTGCGCACCACGGAGGGCATCTTGCCCGCCGCGACCTCGGCGCGCATCTGTTCGGCCTCCCGGTGCAGCTCGTCATACCGCATGCGCAGCAGGACCGCCCCGTGCCGGGCCTCGGCGAGCATGAAACGCCTCTGCCGCCGTGAGAGGGCCAGTCGCCCCGCGATCGTCTCCACTTCGCCGGCCACGGGCCCCAGCAGGCTCCGGCACGCCTGGTATGGCTCGCAGCCGGGCCCGCCGACGAGCAGCAGGTCAAGGGCCGGGTAGATGATCCGATCGCCCCCGGGGAGCCGCAGCCGCCGCACTGGACCCGAGGCGGCGCCGACCGCCCCCACCGTGAGCATCAGCGCAGCGAGCGGGTCGAGTCCGAAATGAGCGCGGACCCATTCCGAGGTCTCGCCAAGCCAGGGCGGCACGCGGGACAGGAGAGAGCCGATGTCTGTCGCCCCGATATCTGGACCATGCGGCACCGGGCCCCGGGGCACCATGTTCGCCCCGGGGTCCAGGCCTTCTTGGGCCGGTGCCGTGTCCATCCCAACACCACGCATCATGCGGCTCTCCTCGCGCGGTCACGCCCCGGGTTGAACCGGCCATCCCACCTCGCGGGTCGACCGCGGCGCGCCGGCGCCCGTATCGCCGACCACGGCCGGGACGCGTTGCCCTCCGGGTGGCGACAGGATCATCAGGTGCGCCAGATCGCCGGTGATGCCCGCCAGCAGCGATCGGCCTTCGTCCGCCGCCCGGGCGATGTACCGCTCTGTGGCGGGGTCGCGGGCCGGCATCCCCAGAAGGTCGTAGATCTCGTCGGGCACGCCGGCGGGGCGGTGGGCCAGTTCGATCTTGGCGAGGTCGCGAAGTGCCTCGATGTCCTCCCGGTGCGGGGCTAGCGCACCGGCGCGGAAATGCCGGCGAAGGTAGGCCAGGCGGGGCCACGCCGGGACTCCCTCGAAGGCCGGTTCATCCTCCACGTCGCACGCCAGCGCGGCCACGGGGTCCGGCTGTCGCCGGGCCCAGTCGGCCGCGCCCTCGAATTCCATCAGATGCTTCGCCGGCATTTGGGCGGCGATCATGGGTGCCGCGCACAATTCGAAGACGCGCTCCAGTGCCATGCCCGTGACGGCCCTGGAGAGTCGCGCGGGATCCTCCGCCATCAGGCGGACTTGCATGGGCGACAGTTCCGTGTCCGGGTCCAGCCATCTGAGCGCCCGGATCAGCGCCGGGGCGAGTTCCCCCCGGTCGAACCGGAGCCGGAGCGCCTCGGCCGTCGCCGCGTCGGGTGCCCCTCCCGCCAATGCCGCGATCTCGCGCAGCAGCTCCCGCCACTCATTCTGCGGCGCGCCCCGCCGCCGTCGCCGTTCTCCCGGGCCGGCGCCGGGCGGGTTGGTTACCCGTCCGCCGCGATTCTTCACTTCGCTCTTCGGCGACCCGCGTCCCGTAGGGCAGCTCTTCTCCGTCTTCATTTTCGTTTTCAATCTCACCTCCGTTGTTTCCCCGCATCCTGCGGGGGGTTGTTGGTTGACGCTCCCTGTTCGAGTTGGCCCCGTGCCCGCGCTCATGGGGCGCCTCCCGCATTGGCCAGCCCCAGGAGCGTGTCGGCGTGGCACGCTTCGTCCGGGCCGCACCAGCACGCGAGATCCTTGCCCCGCAGCTCGCCGATCCGGGCCAGCACCTCCCCCGCGGATTTGCCGCCGGGCGCGTCGTGGCGCAGGCCCGCGAGCCAGTCTTGGTGCGCCCTCACGCACGCCCCGCGATCGCCGTGCACGCCGACCCTCCAGGGGTTGCCCCAGAAAGTCGGCCGACTCACCACGATTGCCATGGGCGGCTTCCGATGGCCTCGCTTGCGCGACAGCCTGATCCGGCGCGGCGCGCTCGCGCGTGCGCCCCGTCCGTGACCCTCGCGGGTCGTATCCAATGTTCTTCTCATGTTTGTTCTCCTGTCTGTGGCGCCCTATTGCCGCCCGACGGGCGCGCCGACCCGGCGGTGGTGTTTCCCGCCCCACGCGGGCGGAAAATGTCTGCGATGGTGATCTGCGGTCCTGATCTCATGAGGCCTCCGAGAGGGCCTTGCCTTCAGCCCCGCCCATTTTTTCCCTAAACTGGTGGAGCTTGATCTCTGTGGCGTGCAGTTCCCGCGACTGCGCGATCGTGAGCCGGACTCCGGCTCCCCACACGCGGCCGATCATCTCCCGCAGGGCGATGGCCGCATTAACGATCCCCTCCACGCCGGGCCCCGTCGTGCGGGGTTCCTCGCCGGCATCCTCGGCGGTTGTAGAACCGCTTGCCGCGGGCGACGGGCTGTCCGCCTCCTTGGGCGCAGGTGAGGGTGCAGGCGCGCGTGCGGGTGCACGTGCAGCATGACCATCGTCCAGTTTAGACTCAGGCGGCGCGACCTTGGCATCATCGTCCTCCCGCCCCGGGTCACGACGTGTCCCCATGCTGGCGGTGTTCCCGCCCGACGCATCCACCTTCTCCGGATCATCGGCCAGGAGCCGCACGGCCCCTCGCACGGATATCGCGGCGGGACCGGCCCCGTCCAAATCGGCCAAGGATGGCCGTTTTGCAGCCGACATCCACCGGCGCGCGGTGCGCGGACTCAGGGCCGGCACGTTTTCCGCCAACCACGGCTCCCATGCGCCGTGGGCGACCCGTGTCTTCGCCTCGCTGAGCAGGCGCCCGACCTCGCAGGCGTGCTCGGCGGCCACCTGGATCGCGGTGCCGAATTTCCCAATCAGGGACTCCGTCTCCGCCACTGCGTCGCGTATCTTAGCCGCCAGTTTCTCGAGTGCGCGGTCTCGCTTTTTCGGCTTCCCCGCCACCCGCCTATGGGCGACGGCCATCTTCGGGCCGCCGGCCCCGGAGGTGCTGGGATCGTGTATCACTTGTGCACCCCTGTGTTGAGCCGCCGCATCGCGGCGGGATTGTCCATGCGTTGCACCGCGTACGACGCCGCGGCTGTTGGCGTGCTGGCAGATCGTCGGCCAGCCCGGTTCTGTTCTGGTTGCATAGCGGTTAACCGCCTGGCGGCGGGGAATTGGCCTGGTGGTTTTCGGGCGGTCCGGTTTCCCACAAATCCCAGGTGGGCGTGGCAAGCTGGCCCAGGTGAGCCAGCGCGCGGTCCGCCCACGCGACCTCCTCGCGCAGCCGGGCCAGTTCGGCCAGAACACCGGGGGCGGGCGGCGCCAGTCCGAAGGTCGCCAGGACGTCGCTGCCGAGGTGCGGATTGTCCCGCAGTTCCAGGGCGCCCAGTTCCCAGAGGCGGCGCATGTCCGGTTCCCGGTCGAGCAGGACACGCCGGGGCGCGCGCTGGGCCAGCCAGAGATAGGCGGCCCAGGCGGGCGGTGGTTCCTGGCCTGCCCGGGTATGCCGCAGGGCCTCGTCGAGCAGCCGCGACGCCCAGTCGGCCCCCCGCTCGGCCCTCGCCACCGCCGCACCGAAGAGCAGGGTGTCCCTGGCCATGTCGCGCCGGCCATCGGTCAGACTCAGGGTACAGGCAGACCGGTGGCAATGTACATAGTGGCCGGTGTGCTGGACGACCTCGGTGGCGCGCCTCGCGAGGCGCCGCATGTCCAGCGGGATGAAGTCGCGGATCTCGTCGGGGCTGCCGTGGCGGAACAGCGGCCTATAACCCCGGCCCCACCAGTCGACGCAGTGGTACCGCTCGGCCAGCCCGATGAGGTGGTCGAAGATGTCGAAGAGCTCCACCGATAGCGCGCCGGCCCCGAAGCGGTCCATCAGGCGCCTTTGGGTTATGGTAGAACGGCAGCCTTCGCCGAAGAAGAGCCGGGCGCGGGCGAGGAAGGCATCCCAGCCGGGCGGTGCGTCTTGATGGGCGCTCATAGGGCGACCCCCTCCCGGGCCGGGGCGGCCCACGGGGACCCCGCCGCGGCGAACGGGGTCCCGCTCTTGCGGCGGTCCCCCGCGCGCGGCGCCGCCCCGGGGCCGCCAGGCCCATCGTATGTCAGCCGGCAGAGTGTCCAGTGCCACCGGGGACCGAGGAGCCGCTTGGCCCCATCGATGTCCCCGATGCCGTACCGGTCCCGGGCGGTGCCCGCAATGCGCCGGCGATGCCGCCGGTTGCCCTCGGTCAGCAGGGTGAAGTCGGAGTTCTTCGGCGGCCTTGGGTTTCCCCGCGACAGCCCCCAGGCGCGGCGGCGCCTGTCCGCCTCCAACCGGCCGCCCTGGAAGCCGATGAAGTTACCGGCCAGGTAGAGGGCGACACCCGCGGGGGAGGAGTGGACGGGGGCCAGGTGCATGCGGCCGAACCCGTGGGGCCGGCCCAGCCGGGCGACCAGCCCCCAGAGAGACCGGGCCGCGGGATTGAGGGCGGACCGCAGTTCGGCGGGCGGGGCATCCGGGCGGGTGACCACGCGCCAGTCCGTCCCGGCCTCCACGTCCAGCGCCGTCGCGAGCAGGCAGTGGATATGGAGTCCGCCGGCCCGGGAACGGCCGACGACCCAGAGGTACGCCAGTTCTGGGTAGCGTTTCCGCAGACCGTCGAGTACGTGCTGATATCGGGCGACGGCCGCCCTGAGTGTCCGGACGGAGCGCCGGAACGTAAGGGTGCCGAACAGCACTCGGGAGGTGCCCCACTGGCCGATGAAAGAGGAGGCCGCCATGCGCACGCGGAAGGCGGTCTTCTGGTAGCCCGGGGCCGGGGCGATGTGCGTCAGGGCCTGCGGGGTCGGCTGGGGACGATCCGACGTATGGCCGGCTGACTTAACATCGGGTATAGACAAGGCGCGGGCGGGGACAGAGAGGGAGGCCTCAAACCCCCCATCCCTATTTGCCGGCATATCGCGGAGGGCGATCACGCGGCCCCCCTGCCAGCGCGCACCTTGGCGGGGACCGCGGCGGCCTCGATGCCGTCGAGGCTGCAGCGCCACCGTCCACCAATCCGGACGCCGTTGAAGCGCCCGGGATTTCTGCGCACCGTCTTGGTGGACGACCCGAAGCGGGCGGCGACGCGGCGCACCGCCCGGCATCGCCAGTTGGACGGCTTTGCCAGCAGCAGGGGATTAACGGCGAACGCGTTAATGTCCCTTCTGGATTTGAACTCATTGCGAGATGCTTCCATACGCTTCCGAGCTAGACACCGGTGAGATGCAAGTCAAGAAAAAAGATGATGTACATCACAAATAAAGTGACTGAAAAAGTATAATAAAATGATACACAGCAAGTTTTCACTGGACAATGCCCGATCGGGCGGCCACTGTATGCGCATGGGAAGAATCTCCACATCGACGCACCCCGTTGCGCATGTCAGACGGATTACCGGCCTGAGTCAGAAAGACTTTGCGGAAGCTTTGGGGATATCGCGAGACCACCTCGCGCGGATCGAGGCGGGATCGGCTCCGCTCAGCGACGGTGTCGCCGGCCAGATCAGTGAAGAGTTTGGGGCCAGGCTGCCCAGCAACAGCCAGAGCACTCCGGCCACGGATAGTTCGCCGCGGGCGGAAGACCCCCACAAGGGCCGGCCTTGGAAAGATCTCCCTCCCTACTCCAAGGAGCATTATGAGCAATGGAAGCGGCGTACGCAGGTGAGAGTCAGCTACTCTGGACCGCAGGCGGGCAAGGCGTTCTTGCGCTCTATGGCCGACGTGCTCTATGCGATAGGCGAAGCTTTCAGTGGTGGGGGCGTTGATCGGCTTCGCATCGAAGTTGAAGGGCTTGCGCCCTCGGGCGAGGTGAGCGCCGACATCTTGAAGCGGCTGCTCGTGGCGATCGCCAGGACCGCGAGCTTGAAGATTGAGAAACCGATGGGCGAGAATCGCTGGTTAATGCCAGACTTGGCCGTTGCTGCTAAGGGCGGTTCAGGTGGCCAAATTAAGATATTTGTCAGGGGCAGGGGAGGTGTGACGAAGCCGGCGTGGCCGGCCACGACGGGACGATTGACATTTGACGAGCTGTTCGATGAGACGAGCGGTTCGGCGTCCCAGCAGCACAAAGGACAAGAACAGGTCAAGGCAAAGTGACCCAAGCCGGCAACTTGTCTTCAGACCGGGAGCTGTTTCCGGTGTGGCATCAGCTGGTCATCGTCGCCAAGGCCTCGGGCGGGGGCTCGCGCCCCCGCCGTTGGCTCCCGGTGCGACGGTCCGGTTGGTCGTCGCTTCACCCGCCGGCGGTGTTACCGCGCCGGCGCAGGCTCCATGCAGGCCTCCAGGTACGCCCGT
>ENA-UOWO01001522-UOWO01001522.1-activated-sludge-metagenome-genome-assembly--contig:-NODE-1522-length-30639-cov-10.446802_pt1 | contig 30639 bp, 24 predicted proteins | sample MGYA00238148_ERZ761564 | MGnify/ENA primary metagenome ERZ761564 (study PRJEB28885, sample SAMN05720194) | activated sludge metagenome | isolation source: Anaerobic digester | place: USA...
AAGCCATTCGTGGATTCCATTTCACTTCGTCCATTGGATGCAAGACTTGGAAAGTATTTTCACCCTTATAACGGATCAATAGTAGGCTCACCCATTGACGCTACTACTCAATTGGCTTCGCTATGGGGCAGTTACCTTATAGGCCCGGCTGATGATGCTGCTACGCCATTTTTAGAAGGAAATGCTGAAGTAAGTACGCCATTGGTTACCAATTTTGAAGCATTGTTTATTGGCGCCGAAGTTTTAGCGAGACAAAATAATGCTTTGGCTGCAGAGGCATTGAATAATGCAATAAAAGCATCCTGCATCAAAGTTACAGGCGGAAATTTTGATGGTGCCGCCATAGCAAATTACACGGCAGGTAATACCGATGTAAGCAGGGTAATGTATGAAAAATGGATTGCCATGTTTGGGCAATGCGAAGCATATAGCGATTACAGGCGTACTGGAATGCCAAAAATGGCAATCAACAGCGCCGCTGTAACACCTGCATTTGTCATTCCAAAGAGGTTTCCAACACCAACATTGGAACGTACCGCTAATCCCAACGCTCCGGTCATTTCTATATTGGACCCGGTATGGTGGGCACAGTAAAGCACTTTATTTGAAAATAGGAGTATTTAAAACTGCATAACATATGCAGTTTTTTTATTTTATAACCTTTTAGGTGTCAATAATTCCAGCTTTAGGTAATTATTTTCATTTTTGGGTCATAAATGTTTTGTTAAAAAAAATATAACAACTATGCAGCAAAACTTATAAGTTTGCTGTCAAACGCATGTAATCCCCTCCCTTTATAGGAGCGTTACATTATCTTTTTATCAAATAAAGCATACTTATGAGAAAAATTGCAATGTTAATTGCAGTGCTTTTTTTTAGCACTGTAGTGGCCTTTGCCCAAAATCGGACTGTTTCGGGAAAAATCAGCGATCCTTCAGGAAATGGCATTCCTTATGCGACAGTTACCATTAAAGGAACCAAACAAGGCGTAACGGCTGATGAAGCGGGTATCTTCGTTGTTAAAAACGTTCCAACCAATGCAACACTTACAGTAACAGGTACAGGATTTAATGCCGTGGATATTGACGTTACAGGTAAAAATACCGTAAGTGTGGGTCTCGAAAGAAACTCAAAAACTTCACTCCAGGAAGTTGTGGTTACTGCCTTGGGTGTAAGTAAATCAAAAGAGAAACTCGGATATTCTGCAACAACATTTAGGAGTGAGGATATTAACCGTGTGGCTCCTGTAAGTGCGCTGGATGGTTTGCAGGGTAAAGTTGCAGGTGCTGATATTTCTACTATTGGTGGTCAGCCTGGTTCATCTTCAAAAGCTATATTAAGGGGTTATGGTTCTCTGGGAAGGGGCAATCAGGCTTTGATAGTTGTTGATGGTGTTCCTTTTAACAACGACCGTTTGGGATCAGCCAATGGGGATGTTGATTTCGGTAATGGTTTGAACGACCTTAACCCCAACGATATTGATAATATCTCTTTCCTCAAAGGTGCTGCCGCTACTTCACTATATGGTTCAAGAGCGCAGGCTGGTGCTATTATCATTTCTACAAAAAAGGGCAGGTCCGGAAAATTAAAAGTTGATTTTACCAGTTCTGCAGTATTTTCCTCTGTACAAAAATTACCTACGTTTCAGGATGTATGGGGTCAGGGTTGGAATGGACAGCACTATAAGGAAGAAAACGGAAGCTGGGGCCCAAAACTTGATGGTGTAGGCAGGTTATGGGGTAGTACAGTAGATAATTCAAGACTTATTAAGCCCTTTTCTGCTGTAACAAATAACGTAAGGGATTTCTACGATCAGGGAACTGAACTGAACAATACCATTGCTTTACGTGGGGGAAATGAAAACACTAATTTTTATTTCTCTTACGGCAATGTAAACAGCGACGGTGTTTTACCAGGTAAAAATGATGTGTACTACAGGAATACAGTTTCATTAAGAGGTCAGACAAGAACTGATAAATTAACTATCAGTTCTTCCTTTAACTATATTAATAAAAACAGTAAAAATGTATCATCTAATGATGATGCACAGGGTTCATCCACATTTGAAAACATTATCCAGATTCCAAGAGATTTTTATATCACAGATTTCAAGGATTACAATAACAAGTTTTTCAATGTAGATAACTATTTCACTCCTTATGCGGCTAACCCATATTTCTCATTGTACGAAAATGGAAATAACCTCAATAGTGACCGCTTCTTTGGAAATATTGAATTTGGATACAAATTAAGCAGTGTTTTTGATGTTAAATTACGTGCCGGTGGAGATTTCACAAATGCAAGACTTAAACAATATCAGGCTGTAGAAGCACCGGCCAACGGTTCATGGAGAGGGCCGAACCCTACCAATTTTGAAGGTGCTTCCTACACTGCAAAGGTGGGCAGTGTTACCGAAAGATCAGATTATACAGGTGAAATCAATACAGATCTATTCCTGAATTATAATAAGAAAATAACCTCAGACTTTGATTTGTCTGGTTTTGTTGGGTTTAACTTTAACCAAAGAAGTGGCAGATCCCAGGTTTCTGGTATTACAGGTCTCACAATTCCGGGTTATTATGATTTGTCAAACTCTGCTAATAACCCAACTACAAACTCCGCTACATCCAAAAGAAGACTTTTTGGTCTTTTTGGTCAGGTGAACTTGGGATATAAAGATTTCTTATTCCTTTCATTGAATGCAAGGAATGACTGGTCTTCAACATTACCAATTGATGCCAACACCTTCTTCTATCCAGGAGCCAACCTGAGCTTTGTATTGTCAAAACTGGCAGATATGTCGGCATTGAAAATTGACTACCTTAAATTAAGGGCAGCTTACGGAAGAACAGGTAACGATGCTCCTCTCTACTCTCTTTACAGTACACTGGTTTCTGGAAATGTTGGTTTAGGATTTGGCAACATCGTTTTCCCAATTAATGGTGTACCAGCTTTTGAATTAGGTAATCAAATTGGAAATAACAAACTTAAACCTGAGATTACAACAGAAACAGAATTTGGTCTGGAAGCAAAATTGTTTGACAGCAGGTTTGGTGTTGATCTTACCTACTACAATAAAATATCTGATGGCCAGATACTTGGAATTCAGATTGCTCCTTCTACAGGCTATACTACACAAATTGCAAACTTTGGTAAGGTTAGAAACAGGGGTATTGAACTTGCTTTAAATATAGTTCCTGTAAGGTCTAAAAACTTTAACTGGAATATCAATTACACTTATACAAGAAACAGGAATACTGTTATTACAATGCCAGGTGGGTTAGACAAAATTGATTTCACTTCTTACTTTGATGTGAAAATGGTGGTAAGACAGGGTCAGCCTATCGGAATTATCGAAGCTCCAACTGTTGAGAAAACTGAAGATGGCCGCTTCATCACTGAAAATGGATTCTTCAAAACTACAGCAGGTGATTTTGCTCAGGGTAATGTAAACAGGGACTTTATCATGGGCTTAAATAATACATTTGAGTACAAAGGATGGCGCTTAGGCTTTACCTTGGATTACAGAAAAGGTGGTTCATTGGTTTCAAGAACAGCTGATCTTACTTATTTTGTGGGTAACGCATACCAGACCCAGTACAATGACAGAAGGCCTTTTATCATTCCTAACTCTGTTGTGGAAGATGGGGTAGATGCCAACGGCAAACCTGTATATGCAGAAAATACACAGTTTATTGATGTTACCAACTTTAACTCTTACTGGTATCATACAAGCAACAAAGGATTTTCATGGCAGAACATGATCCTTTCTAAGTCATTCCTGAAATTGAGGGATGTTACTTTGAGTTACAACCTGTCAAAAAAGGTAGCTAGTAAGATAAAAGCAGAAAGTATCACACTTTCTTTGATTGCAAGAAACTTCCTGATATGGACTCCGAAAGAAAATACTTTTATAGATCCTGAAGTTTCCAATCTTGGTAACGACTTATTGAGTGAATTTGGTGAACAGGCAACCTCACCTTCTATTAAGTCATTTGGTGCTTCTTTGAGAATTGGTTTTTAATCGTTAAAATTAATTATTATTATTATGAAAAATATAAATAAGCTACTCGTATTTTTTTTGGTTTCGCTTATTCCTTTTGCGTCCTGTAAAAAGGCCCTGGATATTAATAAGGATCCCAATAACCCAAGCCTGGAGCAAGGATCTGCCAAGCTGGTTTTCCCGGCAGCTGTAGCTTCTTCTGCAGGCAGAATTGGTGGAAGTCTTGCAATCCTTGGCGGTATATGGTCTCAGTATTATACACAGAACACCACATCCAATCAGTACAAAACCATTGACGCTTTCCAGTTATCGAAAAGCGACTTTGGAGGAGAATGGACAGAATTGTATGCAGGTGCCCTGAATGATTTGAAATATGTAATGGATGATGCAAAGGCAAAAGGTAACTGGAACTATTATTTAATGGGTGCTGTTATCAAAGCCTATACCATGCAGGTAATTGTAGATCTGTACGATCAGGCTCCGTATTCAGAGGCTTTCCAGGGAAGTTCTAATCTTCAACCTAAATTCGATCAGGGTTTTGATATTTACAAAGGCCTGCTGGCCGAAATTGATGAAGCTTTATCAAAAGACTTTACATTAAGCTCTAATGTAATTGCAGGAAATACTGATTTTATTTTCCCTGCAGATGATGACAGCTGGACTATTGACAACTGGATCAGGTTTGCGAATACACTGAAGCTGAAAATGTATTTAAGGATGTCTATCGCTAAGCCTACAGAGGCACAGGCTGGCATTGCTGACATGGTAAGCAGCGGTGCTGAATTCCTGGATACAGATGCGCAAATGAACGTTTTTATCGATCAACCTGATAAGAGTAATCCTTTGTATGAGTACAACTTCAGAAAGTTGAACACTGATGGTAACCTGAGAGCAAGTGTAACTTTCCTTTCATGGTTGGAATTGAATGCTGACCCAAGGCTTCCTTTCTACTTTAATTTCAGAACAGGCAGCACAACGGCGTATCTTGGAATTAATCAGGGTGACTACCTAAACGCCAATCCTGTTTTTGGTACAGCATCAAAGCCAAATATTTCTGCAACTGATCCTGTCGATTTCTTTTCTTTGGCAGAAGTGAATTTTCTTGAAGCAGAAGCATTATTGCGTTATGCAGGCGGTGCAGGTGCAAAGGAGAAATATGACGCTGGTGTTACTGCATCTTTTGCAAGATATGGTTTAGACGCTTCGAGCTTTTTAGCCCCAACAGGTGCTTACGCTTATCCTTCTGCTGGAACGGTAGAGCAACAACTGGAAGCTATCATTACACAAAAGTGGGCTTCCATGCCAGGCTCTCACTCATTAGAAGCTTTCTTTGAGAAAAACAGAACCGGATATCCTAAAACAAGTACCGTATATTCAACAGATGCAGCTTACATTCCGGGTCAGTTTGTATATCCTTTCAATGGTGTTACAAACGGTCAATTCGCCAAGCGTCTTGTTTTCCCAGATGCTGAAAGAAGTAAGAATTCAAGCACTCCTGCCGAAGTACCTTTAACTACACCGGTTTGGTGGGATGCGAACTAATTATAATGCAATTTTTTAATTTTAAACTTTATATTATATGAAGATATTTTTGAAACTGGTTCAATTTTCTGTGATTGCATTATTCATTACAGGTTGTGCCAAGACAGAAAAAATTGAAATGACCTCTACTAGTGTGGGGCACTCAAGAATTACCAACTTCCCATTGTTATCCTTATTAGGGGATGATTATATGGCTGTTCCTGTAGGTGGTACTTTCACCGAACCGGGTGCGGATGCAACTATTGGAGGAGAGGCGGTAGCTTATACTACAGAAGGCACTGTAGATTTGACTACTGCAGGTGTATACGCTCTTACGTATACCGCAAAAAATGCTGATGGATTCTCTGTAAGCGCAACCAGATTTGTAGCAGTGTATAGTACTGATGCGAGTGCTGCCGCAAATGATTTTTCTGGTAATTACAGGCGTCCGGCTACAGGCGTGGTAAATACATGGGTAAAATTAGCTCCCGGCGTATATAAAGTAATCAATCCCGGAGGAGCTCCTGGTCAGGGTTTAATAGCAGTTTTATTCAACCCTACAGGGACAACTATTTTTATTCCTGAACAGCCAACTAACGATGGAAATACAACCGCTTCCAACAGTGAAACTTATACAGTGGGTACACCTAGTACATATACAATGAGGATTTTAAATCCGGGATATGGAACAGCAATAAGGTCATTCGTTAAACTATAAAAAATTTTAAAAGACTATTATGAAATCAACAAAAATATTCTCCTTGGCAATTATCAGTTCTGTACTGATTTTGTCTGCTTGTAACAAAAAGCCTGATATCCAGAATACCTCTACAGTGAAGATGTCTGGCGAATGGTTTGCACAGCTTTATCTTGATGGTCAAGCCTTGTATCCAACTTTCCAAAAAATAATGACTTATAATACAGCTGATCCTGCCTCAGGTCAGATTTGGGTAGACGACTTAAACCACCTGTGGATTTTTAAAGCAAAAGTTCCTGTAGATTACTCTACCTTGACTTTCAAGCCTGCTGATGCTGTAGATAATGTAGAAGATGCACCTAAAACAGCAAAAATTTATGAAGGTAAAGTATTGCCAAAAGCAGCACGTTCAAAATCAGGAAACGTCGTGGATAGTATCTATCTCAAAATTGAGTTTTCTGACGATCCAGGCACTGTTTATGAAATTGGCGGACACTACAGAACAGGTTTTTTTGAAGACGAATATTAAATATCACATACAATAAATTTAACAAGGGCAGCAACTACGCTGTCCTTTTTTGTTTTATAATAATAGGCTATTGTCGCTATTCTCTACATGTAAGACATATCTGTCTCAACAGATTACAAACCTAACGTAACATTTCCGTAACATACCGGTAACATTTCCGTAACTTTTCATTCACGCTGTCTTAACATTGGCTCCGTCTCTTTGCATCAAATTCAAACGCATGAGAGGGCTGCTTTTATCTACCTGTTTTCTACTTAGTTTTTTTACTGTTTCAGCGCAAAATTCAGTTCCCTTATCAGGAAAAGTGGTGAACGAAAAGAACGAGCCGCTGGTGGGTGTAACGATCACTGTAAGCCCTTCTTCAAAAAAAACAACCACGGATGCGGAAGGCCGTTTTTCTATAAACCTGGAGAACACCGTTAAATACAGTATCACAGTTTCGTATGTAGGGCATGAGGCCAAAACCATCACTGAAGTGGAACTGCAGCGCAACCAGGATAATGTGCTGGATATTGTGATGAAAGAGACCAAATCGACACTGCAGGATGTTACCATACGCAGCACCCCCCGAAAACAGGAAAGCACCAACACCTTATTAGCATTCCAAAAAGGGAACGCATCGCTTTCAAGCGGGCTGGCGGCAGATTTTATTCGCCGTACACCAGATAAAAACACCGGTGAAGTGTTAAGAAGGGTAAGCGGTGCTTCTATCCAGGATAAAAAATTTGTGATCATCAGGGGCCTGAGCGACCGGTATAACAGCGCATTTATCAACGGGGCCGCCTTACCAAGCAGCGAACCGGATAAAAAAGCTTTTTCATTCGATGTGATTCCATCCGCCCTTATTGACAATATCATCATCAGTAAAACCGCCACGCCAGATCTTACAGGTGAATTTGCCGGCGGCATAGTGCAGATCCTGACAAAAGATATTCCCACATCAAACAGTTTGTCTTTGGGCGTTAGTCTTGGTTATAATACACAGTCAACTTTTAAGGATTTTGTAAGCAATGAAAGGGGAAATAGTGATTTTTTAGGTTTTGATGACAGGCGTAGCCTTTCTTCGCTCTACCCACGCCGCTATCTTGATTATTCAAGGTTAAGCGAAACAGAAAAGATCGCAGTATCCAAATCTTTCCGGGACGATGTATATAAAGAAGTGGGTTCCAAAGCAGCCCCAATACAAACTTATAATCTTACCTGGGCCAATGTAAAGCGCTTCAAAAATGGCAGCGCTTTGGGTTCAGTAGTTGGTCTTACTTACAGGCAATCTAAGATGTTGTATAATGCACAGCGGACTTTGTATGAAAAAGGGGATAATGGCCAGGCATTTTTTGATTATAGTGATAAACAAAACAAATATTCAGTTACCTGGGGTGGTATTGCCAATATCGCATGGAGTTATAAAAAACACAAAATCGCTTTTAAAAATCTCTTCAACCAGTTATTTGAAGACAATTATTATGGCCGTACCGGCATCAATACAGAAAACCTGCAGGATGTTTCACTCCGTTCTTCTGTACTCAATCAAAGAAGCCTTTATTCAGCACAGTTAGAAGGTACGCACCAGTTTTTTGCTAATAACACCAAAGTGCAATGGAATGTGAACTATGCGCTTAATGCTAAAGACCAGCCTGACCTGCGGGTACAAACCTATGGCCGTTCTATAGGTACCAACGAAGCATTCAGGATCAACCTGAGGGGAAATAACACCAACCGGTTTACAAGTGGGTTGACTGACCATGTTTTTGGTTACAATGCTTCTGTATCTGTGCCATTTGAAATTAAGGGAGTGAAACAAACCATCAAAGCAGGTGGTGCTGCCACTGTTCGTTTACGTGATTTTAAAGCATTTATTTTCGGGTATGCGGAACCTTCAAATCAGGCCTTGCTCACGCTTCCTTATGATCAAATATTTAATAAGGAAAATTTTGGTGGCAATGGTTTTCTATTGTCAACCGACTTGCAGAATATACAGGATAAGTACTATGGCATATCAGCATTGTCTGCCGGTTATGTTATGATGGACAATAAACTGAGTGAGAAGATCAGGATCGTTTGGGGCTCCAGGTTTGAATATTTTGAACAGTTCTTAAAATCAAATACAGCGGGTACGGATAAAGCACTGGTAGTAAACACCAAAAAATTTGACGTGCTGCCATCTCTCAACTTTACATTCAGCCCAAACAGCAAAACAAACCTGAGGGTGGCTGCATCCCGTACAGTTGCAAGGCCTGAGTTTAGGGAAATCGCTCCTTTTACCTTCTTTGATTTTGAGCAGATTGCCAGCACACAGGGTAATGAAAGTTTAAAAAGAAGCAGCATTATCAACACGGATATTCGCTACGAAATGTATCCCAATGCGGGCGAAGTGCTCTCCTTCGGTGCATTTTATAAAAATTTTATTGACCCAATTGAACTCCGCCTTAATAGTGCAAGTGTGGCCACCAGGCGGCAATACCAGTTTCAGAATGCTGAAAAAGCCACTTTGTATGGTATTGAAGCAGAATTCAGGAAGAGCCTTTCCTTTGCCGGCAAAGCCGATTGGTTAAAGAATTTATACTTCAATGGCAATGTTTCTGTTATTTTCTCTGAAGTGCTGCTGGGTAATGTGGATGCAGACGGCAATAAACTTCCTGCCACCAGCCGTCCGCTGCAGGGCCAGTCACCTTACCTTATCAATGCAGGGTTTCAGTATGATGGTGATAAGGGTACGGGCGTTTCTGTTTTGTACAACCGTATAGGTCAGCGTTTGGCGCTGGTGGGCAACAGCGATTTTGGTGATATCTACGAAAAGCCAAGGGATCTTGTGGATATACAGCTTACACAGAAAGTGTTTGACAAAAAAGGGGAAGTAAGGCTAACAGTAGGGGATATCTTCAATCAGCCGTATGCCACTTATGAAAACAGGGACAGCAAAAAAACGTACAGTGCCACTGACAGGTATTTCACTGTATTCAAACCGGGTACAACCATCACCATCGGCTTCAATTATAATTTCAATCTAAAATAAGAAACAGGTTTTCTCAAACTACAAACAGCACTTTTATGAAAAAATTACTTGCTTTTACAGCGCTGGCATCAATAGTAATGTCAGGTTGCTTAAAGGTGAACATTGACGACTCTGTTACCAATAATGGCAGTACAGAAACAGGTAACGGAACTTTACAGGAAAGGATCATTGCAAGCAAAACCATCAACGGGATCATTAACGAAGTGGTAGAGCTTCCCAAAGGAAAGTACACGCTTAAAGGATATGTGTATGTAAACAACAGGGCTACCATCCGCTTTGCTGCCGGATCAGTAATTGTGAGTGATACAATTCAAAAGGGTGCTTTAATAGTAGAAAAAAATTCAAGGCTTTATGCAGAAGGTACTGCAGCAGAACCCATCATATTCACTTCAGGAAAAGCCCCAGGCAGCCGTAAGCCAGGTGATTGGGGTGGTATCGTATTGTTAGGTAATGCACCAACCAACCGTAGCACCACACCGATCATTGAAGGTGGTATCAACAGTGAATACGGTGGAAGCGTTGCCGGTGATAACAGCGGCATTTTAAAATTTGTAAGGATCGAATTTGCAGGAATTGCGGCTGATCCTAATTCTGAAATTAATGGATTGACATGTGGCGGTGTTGGTAGCGGCACCACACTGGAAAACATCCAGGTTTCTTATGGTAATGATGATGCGTATGAATTTTTTGGTGGTACAGTAAATCCAAAAAACGTTATTGCGTTTGCAACAGCAGATGACGATTTTGATTTTGACTTTGGTTTTACAGGCCGTCTGCAGTTTGGTATCTCTTTAAGAGATCCGCTGTTTGTTGATGGTGGCGATGCAGGCAATGGCATCGAATGTGATAATGATGGCACCGGCACAACTGCAACTCCACGTACACGTCCGCAGTTGAGCAACTTTACTTTCTGTGGTCCAAACGGAGCTACTGGAACCCTGGCAAATCATAATTTTAATACCCGCTGGCGCAGGGCTACACAGTTTGTTTTGCGTAATTCAATTTTAATGGGTTATCAAAAAGCCGGCTTCCAGTTAGAAAGCGATTCTACTGCTGCATCTTACCTGGATGGCCGTTCAAGGTTCCGTCACAACCTGGTACATGCCGTAACAGAACCTTACAAATCCGGTTCATCATTGGTAACAGCTGCGGATATGCGTACAAGGGCTGAAGGTAATGACAGTTGCCAGACCTTTGCTTCATCTGATGCTATATTATTGAAGAGTCCTTTTGCTTTAAATGCACCAGATTTTGCACCACAGGCAAACAGTCCGGCATTAAATGCAGCAAGTTTCTTTGGTATGAGCGGCTTTACTGCCACTACTTATGTAGGTGCAGTGGGAGCTACAGACAACTGGGTGGGAAGCTGGACCAGCTTTACACCGCAAACCAATGCCTATTAATTTTATCAAAAAGGATTATATTTATAAAGCCACTTATCTATAAGTGGCTTTATACTTTTCCAGACATGAAACCAGTTATTTTATTAATACTTATTTCAGCCATTTTATCCTCCTGCACCGGCAGAAACAGCAAGGCAACAGTGGAAAAAGAGCCAGCAACAGCTTATTATAGCATTGCAGAACTTGATGAGAGACTGGCGAATGCTGACAGTGCCGTATTTGTATTTTTTACCGATCCTTTTACAAAAGATTCTCTGCAGTACACCCGTTATTACAAACAATATAACACTACTGCAACTGCGGATATTGAATCAATGCTGGGAGCACTGAACAGCCCTTTTACAAAACAGGAAAAACCACGTCCCTGCCGCAATGAAGGCAAAGTGTGGATTTTTTCTGAAAACAAGGTATTTCAAACAATATACTTTGGCTGGAGTAAAAGCAATTGCGCATTTATTTACCTGATAAAAGACGGATTCTTTTATTATACAGATATAAAAACTCCATTTATCAGCACACTTACACAATACAGGGAAAAGGCAACAGAACCATAACCAGTTATTTTTTGGCTTCCGGATCGTATACATACACAATTTCAAAGGGCGTGTTGACTAAGGAAGGGAGATATTTTCCCAGCCCAATATCATCTTTTTGCGGAGTGGGTTCTGCCACCGTATATGCCTTACCGTTATACATTACAGGCCGCCCCACTGGTTTTTTTAATTGTACCGCAATGGTTACATGCTCCGGGTACGAGAGTACGAGCATCGGGAGATTGTAAATTTCTTTCACCAAATAAAAAAACAAAGCGGCCCTGTCTTCGCAATCACTTGCCTGGTACAATAGTGTTTGCTCAGGGGTAAGTCTCTTTTCTCTGCCATATGCAATGCTGTCTGGCTCAAACAGGAAGGCATACCTTGTAAAACGCATTAAAAAGTCAACCCCTTTTTTCACTTTCATACCGGCAACATGTTTTTTTAAAGCCGGTATCAGGCTTTGGTACGTTTGCCTGCTGAGTGGTATATTGAAATACGATTCATAATCCACCACCGGGTAGTTGGCAAACATTTGCTGTATGCTCGGGTTAAGCTTTACCGTAAAATGGCTGATGCTTTCATAATAATTAAAACGAAGTTCCCTGTCTATATAGGCACTGTTTTTTCCTTCAGGTATCCTTGTTACTTTATAAGAAAATGCTTTGCCTGTATTGGAATATCCTGTTTTTATTTCTTCATATTTCTCCTGTTTTATTTCAAAATATCCATAGTCGTGATAATTAATACAAACATACTGCCGGCCATCTTTGTAATAAAACGGGATATTGAAAATGGCATCTTCCGTTTGCACATAAAACAGCAGCCTGCCTGCGCCAGCCTTTAGCGTGGTATTGTAACCGGAACGTGTCAATAAAAACCATTTAAGCACCGTATAGCGTTCATAATTATTTTGCTTGGGGCTTATTTCCTGGGCAGTCTTCCTGATCAGCTGGTAGTATATCCAGTCATCTGTAAGATGATCATTTTTATACTGCATTAATGTGTCTGCCAGCAATTGGTAAGAAGCGTTTTCAAAATTTTGTTCATAAACTTTCACCAATTGTGCCAGTGTAATGCCGGTTGCAGCATTGGTATCTGCTTTGTTAATCTCCATACTTATTGTATCGCCATAAAAATCAAATTTCAGCGCTTGCTTTTGTCCCGGTAAAAAGATGGGAAGCAACAGTGATAAGGCAAACAATATGATGGAAAAACAGCGCAAGCCAATAATTTGTACTAAAGTAGATAATATTGCTTTAATACTTACTTAACGGCAGGTTAATACAGCCGGTTTATTTTCGGGTGCGTTTATTGATTTTTTCAAACTATGTTTCCTTAAGCAAATTACCCGGGACATAGATCCGGGGTACCGCTCCTTATTCTTAATGGAGCGGTTTTTTTATTTAATACTGCTGTAATGATATGGTAACATGCACCCATTTATTTTGCAATTCATAGCAATTATTCTTTTAAGTATGTAAAAACAAGTTGTCCCTGCACTCCGTTTTAAAAAGCTTGTACCGCCCTTTATTCTTAATGGGGCGGTTTTTATTATGCTGCAAAAATTATATTTGTATATTCAGTTTTTGCTAAACTTAATTGCTGCTGGTGAAACCTTCTATCATAACGAAACCACATTACCCCATTCTTGATGGCTTGCGTGGAGTGGCAGCATTAATGGTGGTGGTATTTCACTTTTGTGAAGCGCATGCTCCCAACCGTTTTGAACAGGTTATTAATCATGGTTATCTCGCCGTGGATTTTTTCTTTTTGCTTTCTGGTTTTGTTATTGGCTATGCTTACGACGACCGGTGGGGAAAGATTTCTCTTGCTCATTTTTTTAAAAGAAGGCTGATCAGGCTGCAGCCTATGCTTATAATGGGAATGATCATAGGGGCGATATTTTTTTATTTTCAGGGTGGGAGCCTATGGCCAGTAATAAATGAGACACCCGTGGTGAAAATGCTGCTGATCATGCTGGTTGGGTGTTTAATGCTGCCGGTCCCGGTTTCTTTCGATATACGTGGCTGGACCGAAATGTACCCTTTAAACGGACCGGGATGGTCTTTGTTTTTTGAATACATAGCCAATATATTGTACGGCACTATCGTAAGAAAATTTTCGCAATTCACACTGTCGGTATTTGTATTTTTATCTGCTTGCCTGCTGGTTCATTTGGCTGTATTTGGTAAACAGGGAGATGTAATCGGCGGCTGGTCGCTCACACCGGCGCAACTCCATATTGGTTTTGCAAGAATGTTGTACCCATTTTTTGCAGGTTTACTGCTTTGCCGCGTTGCAACCATTATTACAATTAAAAATGCTTTTCTCATAAGCAGCGTACTTTTAATACTGGTTTTGTCCCTACCAAGGATTGGTGGTGCAGAAAAGGTATGGATGAATGGCATGTATGAATCTGTTACGATCCTTTTTATTTTTCCTTTAATTGTATACCTGGCAGCCGGTGGCCTGGTGGAGGGCAAATTTGCAAAAAGGTTCTGCAAATTTCTTGGAGATATTTCCTACCCGGTTTATATCACTCACTACCCGCTGATTTATCTTTACACGGCCTGGGTATTGGATAAAAAATTGCCAGGTAATAATCCACTGTTGACAGCAGCGGGTTTCTTTATAGTCATTGTTGTATTAGCCTGGGCTTGTTTAAAATGGTTTGATGAACCGGCAAGAAAATGGCTGAGCAAAAAAACATAATAAATATTTAATACTGGTAAGCCATAATTGTTTGTATTTTACTGGAAATCATTTTTATGAACTGGCTTGTTCTCACAGTTGTTGGAATCATATGCATCGCCATCATTGTTTTAACTTTTTTAAAAGACAGGAAAGACGAGGAAGAATTTGAAGAACATGCACACAAGGATTATCCAAAACCACCGCATGACCACGATGATGCAGACCCGGAAGAAACACCGAAATAGTTTTAGTAAGTTTACCGGATGAAGCAAATTATTTTTATACTGCTGCTAAGTGTCTTCTTCTCAGCTTGCAATGATACAGCCAAACAATTCAAGGAAAAAAACGCTGTTGCAGACAGCATAGCTATCAATTTTTTTAAAGCAGGCGGCAAAATGGATACGGTAACTGCAGTAAAGATCATCAGGGATAAAAAAACAATCGATGAAATTGCTGGAATGATTGCTGCCAGTTCAGCTTCAATAAAGGATAAATGCACTTTCGACGGTTCCATTCATTTTTTCAAAAGCGACAGGGTGATACAGGATGTTTTCTTTAACAGCAGCAGTAAAGAATGCAGGCAGTTCCAGTTCCGGTTAAATGGCCATCATGCTGCTACGGAACTCGATGATAATGCAAGGGATTATTTATCCGTGCTAAAAAATAAATGATTTTTACATCGTTGCAGGTATGATACCTGTAGTTTGCTGATACAAAGTATTATTAAACTGAGACCTGCCTTTTTCAATGAACGTTTTTCTTAAAACCTGGTCAAGAATATCACTGGTCTCGTCTTTGTAATTTACAATGATTCTTTGTTTGTTATTCAGCCAGGCTTCCACTTTTTGAGTATGCTTTTTCTTCAGGCTTTTTATCACCGGCACACCAAGGTCTGCTGCACCGGCTGCATTGCAATGCTGTTCATATTGTTGTTTCATTGGAACCACCAATACTTTCTTCTGCATAAACAAGGCTTCAGCAGGTGTTTCAAAACCAGCACCGCATAAAATACCTTCACAACTGATAAAACTCTCCGTAAAGGCAGTGGCATTGACAGGCTGTATAAAGCAGTTCTTTTCTTTGTACGTTTTTTTGGTGTGTTTACTGAATACCTGCCATTCGATATCCCTGAATTGTTTACAAAATGAAATGATCTTTTCATCATCGTATGCAGGCAGGTAAACCGTATAATGCCCTTTATTTTTTACATCTGCATTTCTTATTTCTTTTCTTATCACTGGTGTAAAAATATTATCACCATATTGCTTAAAATGAAAACCTACACCCGTCCTGCAAGGTGCGTAATACCGCAGTACCATTAAAGCAAACGGGTCAAACGTAGAAGGTTTGGGGGAGCTCTTATGCAACACTGCGTACTGGTGACTCATGGCAATACAGGGAATATGTTTTATCCTGCATGCCCAGGCGCTCAACGGTTCAAAATCATTTATTACCAGGTCATATTTCTCAACGGGTAATTCTTTTATCTCGTTTAAAAATTTTTTACCCTGCAGTTGCTGTAATGTTTTATAAAAATCAACGCCGCCTTTTTTTCCAAAAATAAAACTCAGCCCTTTCTTTTTATAAGTAAGCGGAAGGTTTACGCCAACATCTGCCTGCACTCCACTTAATAAAATGTCGAGATCGCATTTTTGTTGCAGCAAGGGCAGTATTTCATTGGCCCGGCTTACATGGCCATTGCCTGTTCCCTGTATAGCGTATAATACTTTCATGTTTACTAATTTGCGAGCCTGGCCCGTTAAGGCCTGGCTCTTATGTCAGGAAGCCTTTACAAAATCCTCCATCATCATTTTAAATAATTCTGTAGTACGCAGGTAGGCTGCTTCGTCTGTATAATATGCATTGTTTAATTCTGTAACAAGCCCGTCCTGCTGGTAATGATATACGGTCCATCGCTCATTTTGATATTCAAGTGCTGAAAGATTCTCAATCCAGTCGCCTGAATTAAGATAGTTCACTTTTCCTTCAGCAGTTTTTATGATCCTGTTGCAGGGCTGGTGAATGTGACCGCATATAACATAGTCATAGCCCTTTTCCACAGCAATCTCCGCTGCGGTTTGTTCAAAATTATTGATAAATTTTACAGCGCTTTTTACAGAGTTTTTTATCTTTTTTGAAAGCGAGATACGGCCGTAACCAAAAACTTTGCTGATATAGTTGATAACCGAATTGATAGCGATCAGCATGTCATATCCAACAGCACCCAATTTTGCAAGCCACTTGCTGTACTGCATGGTTACATCAAATACATCACCATGAAATATCCAGCTCTTTTTATTGTTAGCGTGATGAATAACCAGTTTGTTAACAATATGAAAGTCCCCAACAGAAAAATTTTCAAAACGTCGCAGCATTTCATCGTGATTGCCCGTAACATAATATACTTTTACTCCACGGCTAAGCATGCTGGTTATTTGTTTTATCACCTGCATGTGTGCAGGAGGCCAGTATTTTTTACTGAACTGCCAGATGTCAATGATATCACCGTTTAATACTAAGATGGAAGGGTCAATGGTGGAAAGATAACGGGATAGTTCATTTGCCCTGCAACCGTAAGTACCAAGATGAACGTCGGAAATAACCGCTATATCGATTTTTCTTTTTTCCAGGGATTGAAAGTTTACATAAAATTGCGATATGTGTATTGCTAAATTGTAAACACAGTGTTACCAAAATATCAAGGAACAACTGCATAGGGGCTGTTTAAAATGAAATACTTAAAACAGTTTTGTTATTTTGCAGCATGATGGTTGAAACAACAGGCAGGTCAAAACACATTACTTTTTTTATCGCTTATCTTTTTGTGCTGGCACCAGGTTTTTTTCTATTACTGTCTGAAGGAAAGTCAAAAAGTTTCTTGATCCTGAATGCTTTTCATACAGACTGGCTTGACCAGTTTTTTATTTATTACACAGAGCTCGGCAATGGGTTAACGATCGTGCTGTTGTCACTTTTTTTCTTTTTTGTTTTAAAGAAAAGGAAACTCGGCCTTACCTTCCTGCTGGCATATATATTCACAGGACTGCTGGCCCAGCTTATCAAGCCTCTTGCAGAGTCGCCAAGACCATTGGTGTTTTTTTCACCTGAGTGGCTTCCGTTTTTTATACGGGGAGTGATTCATACGGGCAACAGCAGTTTTCCTTCTGGTCATACCGTTTCGGCTTTTGCTGCCGCAGCAATACTAGCTTTGTATTGCAGAAGCAGTATACTGGAGGTGTTGTACCTGATATTGGCAGTTGCTGTTGGTTTTTCAAGGATCTATTTGTCACAACACTTTTTGATTGATGTGCTGGCCGGTTCTTTTGTGGGCGTTGCGGGCGGACTGTTATGTGTGTATTGGTGCAGAAATATCAAAGAAGAAAGACTGGTATTTAAAAAGAATCAGCAGTTTTGATTTTATTGTGTTGCAAGGCCAGTTTATTTTTTCTTCACCATAAAAAACTATCATAAAAACATTCCTGTGGCATGATTTTTCGAGTGGAGGCCAAAGTCCAATTCGTATCATTTGAACTACCGCCGCCACACATTGCTGCTCATTGCTGTTGCAACCATTCTCAGGATGATTGTTGCAGGTACACTTGAACTGGGCAATGATGAGGTTTACTACCGCTTATTTGCCCAACCCCTTCAATGGAATTATTTTGACCATCCGCCCATGGTTGGCTGGCTGATCAGGTTAAGTACTTTTAATTTATTGCTGGACAATGCTTTTATGATCAGGCTGGGTGCCATTGTTTGCAGCGCTGTTGCCACCTGGCTAATGTATAAATGCGGTGAACGCCTGGTGAATGGTTACACAGGTTTTTTGGCTGCCTTGTTATATACGGCTACTATTTACGGAAGCATTATCGCCGGCACATTTGTTCTTCCCGATTCACCACAGATGGTTTGCTGGGTAGGATCTTTGTATCTGTTAATTAAGATCACAGAAACAAAATACCTTACAAAAAAATCCGCAAAAAATATTTTGTGGTTTGGCGTACTAACAGGGCTGGGTATGCTTTGTAAAATACATACGGTGTTCTTATGGCTTGGCTTCCTGTTATACCTTTTGCTATATTGCAGGGACTGGTTAAAGCACTGGAGTATTTATGCAGCAGCCTCCATCACGATCCTGTTTTTTACACCGGTACTCTTGTGGAACGTACAGAATAATTTCATAACCTTCTTTTATCATGGAGAAAGGGTGAACATCGTCAACGCAGGCTTGCATGCAGAGAGTTTTTTTTCATTTGCCGGGGGCCAGGTATTTTATTGCAATCCTGTTGTGTTCTTCCTGATCATAAGAGCCGTATGGCACAGGGACTTATTTGTAAGACGAACAAACAAAAGAATATTGTTGCTCACAGCCATTCCCTTGATTGTAGTGGTCACTGTTATTTCTTTGTTTAAAGAAGTTTTACCTCACTGGACGTCACCGGCATATGCTTCCCTGGTATTACTTACAGCAAGCTATTATTCTAAAGCCCATTGGGCTTCAAAGTCTAAAAAAGCAGCACCTGTTGGTTTTATCCTTGCCAATGCGCTGCTTGTTTTTATAGTGACTGCCGGTTTAGTCATTGTATTTGTATTTCCGGGTACATTAGGCAGCAGGGATGAACTAAGAAAAGGGGAGGGGGATATAACGCTGGATGTTTATGGATGGAAAGATATTTCAAAAGCATTCGACAGTATTTACTTCAGCTCGCATTCCAAAGCTGACATAAACAGCACCGTTATTCTTTCAGACAAATGGTTCCCGGCAGCACATATTGAGTATTATGTTGCAAAACCTTTGGGCATACCAACGGTGGCGGTTGGCCCAGTAGACGATATACACCAGTATCATTGGCTGAATCAGCAACATGGCTTGCCAGGCGGCGAAAAAGATGTTTATATCATCTCTCCATCCAACTGCCTTGCTCAGCAAAAAGTGTTTACAGTTTTGAGCAACAGCCTGCCATCAAAGACAGATACCATCATTCAGTACAGGAATAAAGAGGCGGCAAGAAAATTTTATATTTATTATTACAGGAAAGTGAGACTAGATTTTAATAAAACAGGTTATTGATCTTTTCTTCCATCTAAGGTAAATCCAAAAGTAGTACCCACGTCTATAGTGCTGCGTACATGGATCGTTTGGTCGTGTGCCTCAATAATGTGTTTGCAAATAGACAAACCAAGCCCGCTGCCGCCCACTTTCCTGCTGCGGGCTGCATCCGTTCTGTAAAAGCGTTCAAAGATTCTTCCTAAATGTTCTTCCGGTATACCCAGTCCGTCATCGCTTATCTCTACCAGTATTTTTCTGCCTTCTATCTTATAAATGCTGCCTTCAATGGTGCCATTTTGTTTTCCGTATTTAATGGCATTGTCTATAAGGTTAATTAGTACCTGTCTTATTTTTTCTTTATCAGCATGTACGGTCAGTGGCAATTCGCAGCCCTTTTTTATCTGCATCCTCATTTGCTTTTCATCGCTTTTAATTGACAGCGATTCAAATACATCTTTTATCAGATCCTGTATAATGAAATTCTCTGTATACAGCAGCTGTTCACCGCTTTCTAATCTGGATATTTCATCCAGGTCATCAACAAGATTTACAAGCCGGTCAATATTCCGGGAAGTGCTTGCCAGAAATTTTTTATTTACTTCGGGATTATCCAATGCACCACCCAGCAGCGTATGCACATAACCCTGTATTGCAAAAATGGGCGTCTTTAATTCATGCGACAGGTTTTGCAAAAATTCTTTCCGATATGCTTCGTTCTGCTGCAGCACTTCGATCTCTGTTTTCTTTTGTTCAGCCCATTCCTGCACATCTTCCCTTACTTCCTCGATATTTTTTTGGGGCAAAATATTTTTATAATAAAACTCTTCTCTCTTACTGGCCTTTGTTTGATAAATGAGTTTATATATCAGTTTTATTTTCCTGTTGATAAATTGCTGCAGCATAAAATGTATTATGCCATAGGCGCCGAGGAAAATGACCGCCAGCGAAATTAATGCAACCCACCAGGTAAGCGTATAAAGATAAACGCCTATGCTTATGGGAAATGCAATTACGATAGCTGTAACTGCAGATAATTGTTGCGGTGTCAGATTTTTAGATGGATACATGCCCCTACGCTAAAATGATTTTAATAGTGCAAATGTATCTATTAATAAAATGCCAACTTATTCTAGGGGCCTGGGTTATTGCATGTCAAATTTATAGCCTACACCCTTTACGGTGGTAATGCAGTCGAGATCGAGCTTTTGCCTTATTTTACGGATATGTACATCTATGGTGCGGTCACCTACAATTACTTCGGTGCCCCATACCTGGTTTAATATTTCGTTGCGTAAAAAAACCTTGCTTGGTTTGGATGCCAGTAAAGCGAGCAATTCAAATTCTTTTCTTGCCAGTATAATATCTTTTCCGAGGTAGTTGATAATATATTTTTCCCGGTCTATCACCAGGTCGCCTATCTTGATGGTTCCCAGCGACTCTTTGTCATTCACCCTGCGGAACAAGGCATTTACCTTACTCACCAGTACTTTAGGGCTTATAGGCTTTGTGAGATAATCATCAGCGCCTGTTTCAAGTCCCCTTACTTCAGTAGTTTCATCACTCAATGCAGAGAGGAAAATGATGAGTGTGTCTTTGAAAGAAGGCTGGGTACGGAGGATATTACAAACTTCTATCCCATTTTTCCCTGGCATCATTACGTCAAGGATAATAAGACCGGGCTGGTTTCTCTTTGCTGCTTCTATCGCTTCATCACCATTTTTGGCGGTGATCACTTCGTAGCCTTCGTTCTGGAGATTGAATTGCAGTATTTCCAAAATATCCGGCTCATCATCGGCGATTAGAATTTTTTTAACATTACTCATACAATATTTGCTGCGCAAAAGTAGTCTTTCATGTCAATTATGTTACTAGTTACATCAGCATAACGTATTATTAAATTGTTAACCTCCCCAACCTCCTGTAATGGCAGGGAAGTTGATAGAAGGAAGGTTATTAAAAAGGTTCACGTAAATTCGCCATCAGCAATATCAACTATTCAATGAAGAAATTTGTAATGTACTTTTTGTTGTTTTTCGTAAGCCTGCATACTTATGCCCAGTGTGAAAATGTGGCAGTACCTTTTCAGCGGGTTCGTTTTCACGACAGGATAAGGGACGAGCAGGTAAAATGTGATAAGGCAGACGGTAAACAGGATAGTATTATCCGGGTAGGCAAAAACGAAGAAATAAACCTGCAGGTAACAGATGTGCTGAACCGTAAAATAAAGGAGATAGTTTGTTTTATCGAGAGCAATCCTGCGATAGCATCAAATAATGATAAAATACGCCAGCTTAATTTTGTAGAGGAAGTGATCAGATCCTTCAGGGTGGCATGGAAAGGAAGAAAGATCAACCCGGCGATGGCCCCTTTGCTGATTGATAATTTTGAAAAAATACTAAAAGCCAATATTGACAGCCAAAGTATGGCACCTTATATACATGAAGTGCCTTATGAAGCCGGGGTCATCAATTCGGAAGTGTTTAATAAAAATACCGGTTACCAGGATAGTAAAAAGATTTTATATCTTAAGTATGTTACAAAGTATCCTTCCCTGATACTGACTACCATACGCCCCTATGTAAAAGAATCTTTTGCAGACAGCCTGGTGGTGGTAGCCTGTAAAAATGATCCCAAGCAATTGTATGATTACGCATCCTCCACTACATCGCCTGAAGGAAAACTGATCAGGCAAAGTACCAATCCCATGGTACAAACGGTGGCTAAACTGAGCCATACACCCAATGCATTGTTGTACTATCCCTTTTTGGATGACCTGTTGAGTGGAATACAATCAACCGACAGTATAAAAAAGGTGGTGGGGGATGGTGAAGCCACCATGGATTCGGTAGGTTATTACAAGCTGCTTGTAAAAACAGAAATCGCCTACTATCACAGACTGATACAAAAGGATACACCAGTGGCAATGTTTGGAACCAATGGGCTCAGGGATATGCTGCAGCGCAAAGCATTGCGTCATTTTATTACGCCGATTAATGAACTGCACGACCAGAATAACCTGGCCATCCGGATGAAAGCCATTCAGCCGCTCACTGCCGAAGAACTATATTTTATGATGGTAATGGGAGAGAACGATATTTACACCTCCAGTTATAAGCACAGTTTCAGCAGGCTTACTCAATTACTGGGCCCACAGCCCAGAACCGATATGCTGCTGATGAATGTAAAGATGGATTTCTTTAAAAAGTTCATTAAGATGGCGGCCAATTTTAATCAGCTGGATACTTTTTTAAAAATGATGCCCCATGATAATGCCACCACTTTAATGAAGGCATTTGTGTCTAACCTGGAAGAAAAGTCCAACCTGGAAGACGCTGTGGATGTGGCCGACAGTTACAGTAGCATCAACAGCAGGGAACTTCAAAAAAATATGCTGGAAGATATTTTAGCCAACGAACAAAAATGTATTGAGGAGAACAACACAAAAGGGCGGGTGATCTACAGTTTATTAAGACAGATATTTCTTTCATTTGACGACAACAGCATTGACCTTACCAGCCAGTTAGGAATACCATCCATTTATTCGCTCGATTATAATTACCTGGCAGATGAAAAGGGAAGGGTGGTGCAGCAGGTATTTTTTTATGGAGATGAGGATGGCAAAGGTATTTTCCCCGCTTTTCTTAATTCATTTAATAGAGCAGAGTGGAGCATCACCGGCAAAAAAGAATGGGTAGAAATAAAATCAACCAGGGGCAAACCAGTATGGATCTTTGCCAACCGGCCGTTGGATAGTGACCAGAATCTGGATGACACGGCTCAAAAGCATTTAGGTAATTACCTGCGTGATCTTGATATTAACCCTTCCATTGTTATTCATCGTGGCCATAGTTACTGGCTGCCGGGAACAATCAAAAGAATGCCCGGAGATGCAAAGATCATAGTACTGGGGTCCTGCGGCGGGTATAAAAACCTGAGTGAAATACTGGATATCAGTCCGGATGCACATATCATTTCGTCCAAAGAAATAGGCAAGGGCGATATCAACAGGCCTATTCTTAATTACCTCAATCAAACCCTTGCTTCAGGCAAAACCATTGCCTGGAAAGAGATGTGGGCATCACTTACCAAAATTTTCCATGCAGATAGTAACAAGGGCATAAGGGAAAGCTGGGACGATTATGTGCCACCGTATAAAAACCTGGGCGCTATTTTTATAAAAGCGTATAATAAAAAGATGGAGAGTGAGTGAGGAATGGGAAAATTTGAAAATTTGAAAATGGGAAAATGAGGAAATGTGCTGATTAGCTGATGTGCTGATTTGCTAGGGTTATTTTAAGAACCTGCATTTATTTTGGAGGGCAGGAGAGAATGGGAAAATGTGAAAATGGGAAAATTGGAAAATGAGGAAATGGGAAAATGAGGAATGGGAAATAGAAAGATATGGCAGCTGATCTAATGGTCTTTCTAATCATAACGATCATATCAATCAAATAAGATCATCATTTAAAATTCTTCATTAAAGGCTAATCCGTTTATCATTTCGATGCTTGCTGCTCAGTCCTTCCCCATTAACTTTGCCGCATGAGCCAACAGGTGCAAGGCAAAAATGTATTTGATTTTTCTTTACTCCGCAGGGTGTTTCAATTTACGGCTCCCTACAAAAGCAAATTTTACGCATCCGTTTTCCTTGCACTGTTTTTAGCAATCATTTCGCCTGTACGGCCATGGCTGATACAGATCACTATTACAGGCGGATTGAATAACAATGCTGAGTTTTTATTTTTACATGGTGCTGCTCAAGTGATCATAGGTATTACTGTTATCCAGCTTTCACTGCTTGTTATAGAAAGCATTTGCCGTTTTGTATTTACTTTTTTTACTGCGTCACTGGGTCAGAATGTGGTTAAAGACCTTCGGGTGAGTACCTATAAAAAAATTGTGAACCTGAACTTATCACAGTTTGATAAAACACCCATCGGTACCCTTACCACCCGAACGATCAACGATATAGAATCCATCAACGACATTTTCAGCGACGGTCTGATTCCCATCATTGCCGACCTGCTTTCAATTATTGCTGTACTGGTATATATGTTTTTTGTTGACTGGAAAATCACATTGATCTGCCTGGCGCCCTTTCCTGTTCTTATCATTGCCACCTATTACTTCAAGGAAAGCGTAAACAAATCTTTTATTCGTGTACGCAATGCCGTTGCCGCTCTTAATGCTTTTGTACAGGAACATATTACAGGAATGAGTATCGTACAGACCTTTGCTGCAGAAGACAGGGAATTTAAAAAATTCAATACCATTAATAAAGAACACCGCAATGCAAATGTTAAAGCCATTTTTGCCTATTCTGTTTTTTTTCCAGCGGTGGAATTGATACTGGCTTTATCAACAGGTTTGCTGGTTTGGTGGGCGGCAAAAGATGCTGCAGGTTTATCCGGTACTGAGGCGGGAAAAATATCCGGTATTATCACATCATTTATACTTTGCCTGAATCTTTTATTCCGCCCGCTGAGAATGCTGGCCGATAAATTCAATGTATTGCAGATGGGCATGATCGCCAGCGAAAGGGTTTTTAAAGTGCTGGATATTAACGACAGCGCCAGTAACAATGGGAATCTGTCACCGGCAAATGTAAAGGGTGCTGTGAGTTTTGAAAATGTTTGGTTTGCTTACAACGAAGAGAAGTATGTACTGAAAAATATTTCATTTGATATTAAAGCCGGAGAAACGATGGCGATCGTGGGGCATACCGGCAGCGGCAAAACTTCTATTATCAGTTTGCTCAACCGGCTGTACCACATACAGAAAGGTTACATAAAAATTGATGGAACTGCCATTGAATCCTATGAGCTGCTGTACCTGCGAAGCAAAATTGCCGTTGTACTGCAGGACGTTTTCCTTTTCAGCGGTTCGGTGTATGAAAATGTAACACTCCGAAACAATGATATCAAAAAAGAACAGGTAATAGATGCCGCTAAGATGATCGGCATTCATGATTTTATCATGCAGTTACCGGGTGGGTATGATTATAATGTGATGGAAAGAGGAGCTACCTTATCACTTGGCCAAAGACAATTACTTAGTTTTGTCAGGGCTATCTTATACAATCCCTCCATCCTCATTTTGGACGAAGCCACTTCTTCCGTGGATACCGAAACAGAGCATCTTATTCAGCAGGCCATAGAAAGGCTCATTGCAGGAAGAACCTCTATTGTTATTGCACACCGGTTGTCAACTATCCGCAAGGCAAATAAAATACTGGTACTGGACAAAGGTGAAATAAAAGAAACCGGCAGCCACGAAGAGCTGATGGCAGCAGGGGGTTATTATAGTCAATTGTATAAAATGCAATTTGAAAAAGAGGTGTTAGCCGGATAATTTTTCTTGGTTTTTCAACCAAGAAATTTAGTAAATTGCAGTATGGTTTCAAAAGAATACATACTGCCAAACGAAAATTCAAACATCTTAAAAGACGATGGTGCTTTTGACCAACTTTCAACAACCCGTCTCAAACAAGCTATTCTTTTATCTGATACCGAAAAATTCCGGCGTTTTACCAAAATGATGCGTATTGGCCTGATGCTAAAAAACGCAAAAAAATATCCTCTAAACCCATAAAGAATAATGGATATTTTAGATGAAGATCTTCTCCGTTTTTGGAAATTACTATCTGACAATGATGTGAAATATATAATGGTAGGGGGCTTTGCCGTGAATATGCATGGCTATATCAGGGCAACAGGGGATGTAGATATCTGGATTAAAGATGACAAGGAAAATAGGTGCAAACTTGGCAATGCGATGGCTTCTTTCGGATATGAGGAACTTTCGTGGGAAGACATTCAGTTTGTACCGGGATGGACAAACTTTTATATCGGCAACGGTATTGAACTGGATGTATTAATTGATATGAAGGGGCTTGAAGAATTTTCCTTTAACGATTGTCTTAACCTTGCTCAAGCTGCTGAAATTGAAAACATAAAAGTCCCTTTCCTCCATATTCAACATCTTATCGCCAACAAAAAGGCAGTAAACCGTCCAAAAGACCAATTAGATGTTTTGGAACTGGAAAAAATCATCCAGCTCCGCAAGGAAATGAACCTTGATTAAATTACCCAACAAATTCTTTACTTCTCCCTTTTACTTTCACCTGTCAACCCCTATCTTTGCGCCAAATTTCAGGAACGATATGGCATTAAAGGGCATCAAATCCACACTGGTAGCGATTTTCAGCGCTTTTCTATCGCTTTTTGTTACGGACATTTTGGCCCAGGAACCACACCAACCTGCGGGGCATGAAGTGGAGGCAAAACACGAGGAGGGAAAATTTAATATTACAGAAACCATCATGGACCACGTAAGGGACAGCTATGGCTGGCATTTGTGGGGTCATACTTCTGTTCCTTTACCTGTAATTCTTTATACCGACAAGGGCATGGAAGTCTTCAGTTCCAGTAATTTGGTGGATGAACATCACAATGCAGTAATTTATAAAGGGAACAATAATTACAAGCTCAATCACAAGAGCGGGAAGATCGATATCGTAGCAGAAGACGGAACCATCAACAAGGAAGCCACCCTGTATGATATTTCTATCACCAAAAATGTGGCTACGCTGATGCTGTCAATGATACTGGTTTGTGTGATCTTCCTGAGTATTGCAAAGGCATACAAAAAAACGGGTGTTACATCTGCACCAAAAGGATTGCAGAGTTTTTTAGAGCCAATCATTTTATTCGTAAGAGATGATATTGCCAAACCCAATATTGGCGCAAAGTATGCTAAGTACATGCCGCTTTTATTATCCATTTTCTTCTTTATCTGGCTGAACAACCTGTTGGGCCTGATACCATTTTTCCCAGGTGGTGCTAACCTGAGTGGTAATATAGCATTTACCATGGTATTGGCATTGATCGTATTTATTGTGGTTAACCTGAGCGCTAACAAAGCTTATTGGAAGCATATTTTCTGGATGCCGGGCGTTCCTGTTCCGATGAAAATATTTTTGGCCCCTATTGAATTGCTGGGTGTTTTTATCAAGCCTGTTTCATTGATGATCCGGTTGTTTGCAAACATTACAGCAGGCCATATCCTGGTGCTGGCGTTGATATGCCTCATCTTTGTATTTAAGGCTATATTGGCAGCCGCAGTAGCTGTGCCTTTTGCAGCATTTATTTATTGTATTGAATTGTTAGTGGCGTTTTTACAGGCATTTATTTTTACGATGTTAACAGCTTTGTATATCGGTATGGCGGTAGAGGAACATCATCACGAAGAAGCACATCATTAATTCTTTTATAAACCGTTCTGATAATATCAGGACAAAAATTGTACAACTATGGTAGGAAGTATTGCAGCAATTGGTGCTGGTTTAGCGGCAGTAGGTGCCGGTATTGGTATCGGCCAAATTGGTAAAGGTGCAACTGAAGGTATTGCTCGTCAGCCAGAAGCTGCGAATGATATCAGAGCCACAATGCTTATCGCAGCAGCGTTCGTAGAAGCCGTTGCGTTATTTGCTTGTGTAATTGCATTCTTAGGCCTTGAAAATGTAGGCTAATCCAATTGCAAAAAAACAAATGCAAGTTTAAAGCACAGGGCGGCGAACTTGCATTTATCAAAAAAAGTAAACTTTTATAATATGTTTTTTTTAGAGTTGAATCCATTGGTAAAGCCAGACTTCGGATTGGTGATCTGGATGACGGTTACGTTTCTTATTATATTGTTTGTACTGGGCAAGTATGCCTGGAAGCCTATCCTTAAAGCAATACACGACAGGGAGGGTAACATTGCTGATTCCATTGCAACAGCCGGGAAGGTAAGACTTGAAATGGCGCAGTTGAAAAATGATAATGAGGCGCTTCTGGCACAAGCCCGTGAAGAAAGAGCGGTAATGCTGAAGGAAGCGAAAGAAACAAAAGACAGGATCATCACACAGGCTAAAGAAGAAGCCAACGTGGTTAAGGCAAAGATGATTGCAGATGCCCAGGTTTCTATCAATAACCAAAAAATGGCGGCCATGGTAGATTTAAAAAACCAGGTGGGAAATTTAGTTATCGAGGTAAGCGAAAAAGTATTGCGCAGGGAACTGAGCAATAAAGCTGACCAGGAAATTTTTATCAGGCAACTGGCAGACAACTCAAAACTCAATTAATTGATTTGGTGATTTGATAATTTGGTGATGCAAATACAGCGTCATTTTATGAAATTTTCAAATCGTCAAATTTTCAAATCGTCAAATTAAAAATGCAGAACCCACGTTTAGCAGGCAGGTACGCAAAAAGTTTATTGGATCTGGCAACAGAACTAAACCAGTTAGACGCTGTGTGTGCCGATATGAAACTATTGCAGGGGATCGGCAAAACCAATCCTGACTTTATTGCTTTGTTACGCAGCCCAATTGTAAAGCCCAGCACAAAAGACAAAATTTTAGATGCCGTGGTTGCTGGAAGGATTGGCAACACCACCGCTACATTTATCAAGTTGCTGGTTAGTAAAGGAAGGGAAAATGTTTTACCAGAGATCACCAATGCGTTTATCGAACAATACAATGCAGTAAAAGAAATATACAGGATAAAACTTACTACAGCTGCACCGGTTGGTGATGATGTAAAGGATTATATTGTAAATAAAGTGAAGTCTAATTCAGCCATGCAAAACATTGAGCTGGAAACAGTGGTAAATGAAGAGTTGATTGGAGGATTTACTTTGGAAGTGAAGGACACCCTGGTGGATGCAAGTATTTTGAGAGACTTAAAAGACATCCAAAAACAGTTCCTGGTAAACGTATATGTTCAGAAAATAAGATAGCTGAAGGTGAGGAAAAAATGAACTTGAAAAGTAAACAACAAATAGTTTAATTAATAATAAAATGCCTGGCCTCTCCCGATATACCGGGAGATTGAGGTAAGGCAAAAAAAATACAATTATGGCAGATATTAAACCAGATGAAATTTCGGCAATACTGCGTCAGCAGTTGAGCAATTTTAATGCAGGCGCCAATCTTTCTGAAGTAGGTACTGTACTGCAGGTGGGTGATGGTATTGCCCGTGTGTACGGTCTTAACAATGTACGCAGCGGTGAGCTGGTAGAATTTGAAAATGGTGTAAAAGCCATTGCATTGAACCTGGAAGAAGACAATGTGGGTGTGGTATTGATGGGCGACAGCAGTGAGATCAAAGAAGGTGATAAAGTAAAACGTACGGATAAGATCGCTTCTATCAAAGTGGGCGATGGTATGAGTGGCCGTGTTATCAATACATTGGGTGAACCAATTGATGGCAAAGGACCCATTGTGGGCGAATTATATGAAATGCCACTGGAACGTAAAGCACCAGGTGTAATTTTCCGTGAGCCTGTAAAAGAACCTTTGCAGACAGGTATCAAATCAATTGATGCAATGATCCCCATTGGTCGTGGACAAAGGGAATTGGTAATTGGTGACCGCCAGACTGGTAAAACAGCTATTTGTGTAGATACGATCATCAATCAAAAAGAATTTTACGCAGCAGGTAAACCTGTTTATTGCATATATGTGGCAATTGGCCAGAAGGCTTCTACCATTGCTGGTATCATGAAAACGCTGGAAGAAAATGGTGCGATGGCATATACAACCATCGTGGCTGCTTCTGCTTCTGATCCTGCTCCATTACAGTTCTATGCTCCATTTGCTGGTGCTGCTATTGGTGAATTCTTCCGTGATACCGGCCGTCCTGCATTGATCATCTATGATGATCTGTCAAAACAGGCGGTGGCTTACCGCGAAGTGTCTTTGTTACTCCGTCGTCCACCAGGCCGTGAAGCTTATCCAGGTGACGTATTCTACCTGCATAGCCGTTTACTCGAAAGAGCTGCAAAAGTTATTGCAAGGGATGATATTGCCCGCCAGATGAATGATCTTCCAGAATCTATCAAGCACCTGGTAAAAGGTGGTGGTTCATTAACGGCATTGCCGGTTATTGAAACCCAGGCTGGTGACGTATCAGCATATATTCCTACCAACGTGATCTCTATTACTGATGGACAGATCTTCCTCGAAGGTAACCTGTTCAACTCTGGTATCCGTCCTGCCATCAACGTAGGTATTTCGGTTAGCCGTGTGGGTGGTAATGCACAGATCAAATCAATGAAAAAAGTGGCTGGTACACTTAAGCTTGACCAGGCTTTGTACCGTGAGCTGGAAGCCTTCTCTAAATTTGGTGGTGACCTGGATGCGGCTACTAA
>ENA-UOWO01001524-UOWO01001524.1-activated-sludge-metagenome-genome-assembly--contig:-NODE-1524-length-30619-cov-20.304639_pt1 | contig 30619 bp, 19 predicted proteins | sample MGYA00238148_ERZ761564 | MGnify/ENA primary metagenome ERZ761564 (study PRJEB28885, sample SAMN05720194) | activated sludge metagenome | isolation source: Anaerobic digester | place: USA...
AGGTTTGTTCGGCACAGTCGTAGGGATATTCCATCAGGTAGGGCAGGGCCTGTACGGCATACCAGGCGGGGTTGGAACTGTATTCCACGGTGAGCGACTGATGCTGCAGTGATTCGCTACCGGCACTTTTGAGTAATTTTTCAAATGTAAAGTTCTTTGTACCGCTACCCTTCATATTGATGGGCAGGCTTTCGGTCACCAGCATCCGGTTGGTGAGCACCGGCATACTGTTTTCTTCCCCATCGCTGTAATTGCCGGAGCGGGCCACGATCCGCCATACGAGTGCTTTATTAAAAAGATAAGGCACATCGATCGGAAATTTTACGGATTCGCTTTGTCCGGCCCCTACGGTAAAGTATTGATTCGGGAATGAATTCCGGAACCAGCCATCAATGGAGGTGTTGGTGCTGGCATCAAACAATTCCAGTTGAGCGGTACCCGTGAGTTCCTTGTCAGTGAGGTTCACGATCTTGGTGCTGAATTCCATCTTATCTCCCTCGCGGAGGAAGCGGGGCGCATTAGGTTGTACCATCAGTTCTTTCTGCGTTACGATCTCTTTGGTGCTATAGCCAAAGGCTGCATCCTTTGTATGGGCCAGGGCCATAAATTTCCATTTGGTCAGGGCCTCGGGCATCGTGAATGAGAATTCAATGGCGCCGGTGCTATCGGTCTGGAGCTCGGGCAGGAAGAAGGCGGTTTCGGAGAAGTTTTTGCGGATGGTAATCGGCTCAATTGTATTCGAATTATTTTTAACTTCTTCCACTTTTAGGTATGGCACATTTGTAGTAAATGAAGTTTCTTTTTCAGCAATGGCCGCATCCATGCCATTCTCTTCTCCTCTTTTTAATGAGGGGTGGGCTGGTGTCATTGAGGCCTCCATTGCATTGCCCCCTAACATATAAGTAAAACGACTTGTTGTTTTTTTGTCAAATTGATATTTGAAATTATCGATAGCCATTGTGTTGTCAATTAGCATATCATAATTTTTTTCGAGGTACTTTCCCGCTTGTTGATCAGCGCTCCGATGTGATGAAGTTAAATCTTCAAAATTTGTACTGTTATTCCATGGGTTTTGGAGTTTGTTTAAAGGCCATGGCATAGGTGAATTCCAGTAATGCTCCACAAATTGATCCAGTGAAGCGTCATACATTGCTGCTAATATTTCAGCGGCCACTTTCTCTTTCTTATTTCCGCTGATCCGCAGTTTCCATTTTTCTTCCGATCCGGGTAATGTTTTGTCCCTGAATGTGGCGTATTCTATGTCCAATACTTTATTGGACCAGGGTACATTCGTAATATCCGTATATTGGAAAAAACGGTTATTCTTAACAAAGGCCCAGAGGCTGCTAATGCCACCCCGGTCTTCTTCGTTGACGGGGGTATCAAAAGTTCTTTTCTCATTGCTTAAGCGGATATAGGAATAGTTGCTGGCTTTGTTTATTTGCTGCCGGATCACAAATAAATTTTCGGCGGAGGTTCCTATATTGAACTTCGCTGTTTCTCCCGGCTCCACAGGCCCCATCTTTTTATTCGTCCATAAGTATGCGGCGCGGTTTAGCTGATTGCTCTTTTCATCTATCAGTTCTGTATATTCAACAGACTTCACTTCCTCTCCATTTTTTCCGGTAGCCGTCACTTCAATCACATAAAAGCCCGGAGTCAGATTCCCACTTTCCACTCTCCACTTTCCATTTTCGGGCACACTGTCACTTTTTGTATAAACCGACTCTCCTGTTTCCCAGTTTGTATACTCCGATTCATTATCATATTCATCCACCGGGAATAGTTTCACATATTCTTCCTTGCTCATCAGGAACTGATCGGGTCTTTCCCAGTACCGTTTACGGATCAGGCGTTTTTCTTCCTTTAGTTTATGAATGATCACTTTGGCGGTAGCGGGAATAAATTCTCCATTCATATTCACCGTACGGATACTGAGGGTTTTCAGACTGTCCGCTGGCAATACATCAGGAATGGTAGTAACCAGTTTCATCGCTTTGTAGCTGACGGATACGGCCTGTTCTCCGCTACGGGTTTCGCCGTTGATATCGGTTACATCAGCATAGACGGTATAGTCAAATACCGGTTCAAACTTCTTGTCAATCTTCAGATCGGGGATGGCGGTAAATTCAACATTGAATTTGCCGTCTTTATCTGTTTTAATTTCTCCATGTGTTATCTCCATCGATTGGGCCGGAGGTTGCCACCAACGCCTTAAAAGCCAGGGATAAAGGAAACGGGCCTCCCGCACCACCCGGTATTTTACCATGGCCCCATCAATATTGTTACCCGCATAGGCTTTGGCCGTACCGGTGATGGTTATTTTATCATTTACTTTATAAGTGCCCTTGATGGGTTCATATTCAACCTGAAATTTCGGACGTTTATATTCTTCTACTTTGAACCCGGTTTGTGCATTTTCTCCTTTAGTATAAATGCTGAAATCTCCATTCAGGCTCCCTTGGGGCAATTGGAATTTGCCATTGAAGGAACCAAACTCATTGGTCTTCAGCTTCAGGCTGTCTACGTCTTTGTCATTGGCATCCCGCAGGTAAACCGTGGTGGTGTACCCGGCACGGATATCCGCTTTTTTAATATCCATATTCAGGGCCAGTACAATGCCTTTGAGGTAAAGCGTTTGTCCCGGACGATATATGGCCCGATCAGTGAAAAGATGTATGGCTGTTTTGCCATGCGTGTTTTGGTCCTCGTTGTTCCGGTAATAGTAATAGTCATTCTGGTATTCATTCATGAACAACCGGTCATTGTCATGTTTGATATCCAGGAGGAATGAATAATTCCAGTAGTTATTTTCTTCTTTTGCCGGTCGCTCCATTTTAAAGAAACCATTGGCATCTGTGGTATAGGCTTTGCCTCTTAATTTTATGTTTTTTGATTGCTTCTGATCATATTTCTGTTCCCATACCTGTATGCTTGCATTGGCCAGGGGCTGACCGGTTTCGCGGTGCAGGACAAAATAGTCCTGGTCTGTGTTTGCATAACTGATCCCGGATACATAAAAGCTGCGGGCCCCCAACAAACTCTTCGCATTTTTAAAATCGGCATTGTCTGAAGCCAGTAAGATGTATTCACCTGCTGGCAGGCCATCTATTTTTATCTCCACTTTATGTTCCTGTAAGTCATTGGTAGCCGGCAATGGTTGTTGCCAGCTCTTCATGACTGGTGCGCTGACCAGGGTGGGCCAGTATTTTTCATTATATTGATTTTCCAGCTGGGTGCGGAGTTTTTCATCGGAGCGGATGAGCCTTAAGTGCAGGGTAGTTACATTTTTATAGGTAACCAGGGAGCGGAAGGGCATGTCCGGACTGTTTACTTTCTCCAGCTGAAATTCAAAACTGCTTCTGTTCAGTTCGACCAAGAGATTTCCGGCATTGATCTTTCCTTCAGAGGAATCTTTTTGTAATTGCAGTTTTTCAGCAATTTCTTTTGCCTTTATCCGGGCATATTGGAAAGTAGTATCGCCGTGAGGTTTGTAATCATTGGCCTGCTCATTATAATATAGTGCCAATAAATACCAGGCCTGGGCGGCTGCCGGGTGGTTTTCGTACTGCCGGGCAATATGGTTGATGCTGTTAAAGTACAGTTGGTCTTTATCGGGGTGGGTGGAGTTTTCTTTTACAAATCCCAGCCGTTTCAGATCCGCATCTATGAGTGCATCCGGTTTAGTGTCGTTAAGATGGAAGGCAATGAGTTCCTGGTAGATCAACAGGGCTTTGTGTTGAAGCGACAAGGAGTCTTTCGTCGTGAATTTTCTTTTTATAAAATCAGCTGCCGGGTCAAAGGCGCTGGACTGGTCAATTTCAAAAGCATAGGCGGGTTTAGTGATATCCCTTTCATCATTTTCAAAATAGTTCAATGCATGGTGAGCCAGCAAGTCGTACAGTGTGGGACGCAGGTGGCGCACATTCCCTTTAATGATGATTGCATTGAACGGATCCAGTTTTGTCTGTTGCAGAAGGCGGGTGTCTTTCAATGATTGCAGGTAAAGCTCACTGATCTTTTTGTGAAAATCCTCCGCTCCCCAGGTGGCGATATCCGTTTTATTAAATTTCGCCGTCTGCGTGCGGTCCATTAATTCCCAGCGGTTCCCCTGGTAGTAATTCCAGTACATGCCGGCTATAATATTTTTAAGTAGAGCAGTTACGGGTTCTTTGCTGGTCTTCAGCTCTGTTTCCATTTCCCGGATGGAAAGGACATCGTTGTCTTCCCGGGTGTCGGACTGCAAGCCGGATATGTATAATAAAGATTTTATGACCTGGGCATCCTGCTTTTCTTTTTTAGCCAGGGCATAAATTTTCTTTACTTCCGTCAATGCGGATTGGGGCAGTCCTTTCTGGCTGAACTGTTCCACTTTCTTCCATTCTTTATCGTAGTTTTTGACCGGTGTCTGGCTCTGGCTGTTCATAACAAAAAAGCAGGTAAAAAGGATGGTTAGGATAAGGTTATGCTGGAGTCGCATTTTCATGCTGGTTTATTTTAGTATAAAGGTAGTGATTATGCGTCAGCGCCCCCTTCGGGAGACACTGACGCTAATACAAGATGCAATGCTGGTTATGATTTCATAATCCTGCAACAGGAAATCCGTGTCAGGTAAGGAATGACGCAGAATCCTGCATTTCTCCGCAAATTTTGCCCGGGTCTTTAACATTTTGTTACCCCCTTGTTTTGGCACGCTGGCACGGGTTTGGAAATACTCTTTACAGAACCGAATTATTTCACTTTTAAATTTTAAGTCATGAAAAAAATCTTTACACTCTTTATCGCCTCTCTTTTTTCACTGAGCCTGCTGGCTTTCGACGGAACCCGGTTGAGCATTTCATCTGCCTCCACCAGTAAGGAACTGAAAATTGAAATTGATGGCCGCAAATTCAGTATGAAAAACAACAGCATTACCGTCGGTTACATGGGCGAAGGTCGTCACCAGGTGAAGATCTTCCGCGACAGTAAAAAGAACGGCAATGGCTTCGGCCGCAAAGAAGATGTTGTTTATAACGGCTCCATTATCCTCCGCCGGGGCTTCCATACTGATATTACAGTAAACCGTTTTGGTAAAGTCCTGATCGATGAACGCCGTATTGACCGTAACGACGACTGGTACCAGGAAGAAGATGACGTATATGACAATGACGATTACGGATATGATAATGGAAATGGCAATGGTAACGGTGGCTGGAACGGTGGCTACGGTAATGTCATGAAAGCCGCTGAATTTGAAACCCTGAAACAATCACTTCGCAAAGAGTGGTTTGAAAGCAACCGTCTTCAATCCGTGAAGTTTGTGATTGACAAGAATAATTTTACCACTAAACAGGTCAAGGAACTGATGATGCTCTTCACCTTCGAAAACAACAAGCTGGAAATCGCCAAGTATGCTTACTCCAAAACGGTGGACAAGCAGAACTACTACCAGGTGAATGAAGTGCTGACGTTTAACAGCAGCAAGGAGGAGTTGGCGAAGTTTATCACGAGGGGGTAAGAATGAGTAATGAGTAATCAGTAATGAGTAATTCCTAAAGCAGAAATAGCCATAAAGAAAGAGTCTCTCCGGTTTTCGGAGAGACTCTTTCTTTATTGACAATTCGATTTTAAACGACCTTCTTACTCATTACTCATTACTGATTACTCATTGCTTATTACTTATTTCCCGAGTACCTCAGCCATTTTCTTCCCAATATCCGCCGGGCTGCTCACTACGTGGATGCCGCATTCGGTCATGATTTTCATTTTGGCAGCGGCGGTATCGTCGGCACCACCCACGATGGCTCCGGCATGACCCATCCGGCGGCCGGGAGGTGCGGTCTGGCCGGCGATAAAGCCAACCACGGGTTTTTTATTTCCATTATCCCTGATCCAGCGGGCGGCTTCGGCTTCCATACCACCACCGATCTCACCGATCATTACGATGGCGTCGGTTTCAGGATCGTTCATGAATAATTCAACGGCTTCCTTAGTAGTGGTTCCAATGATGGGGTCGCCACCAATACCTACCGCAGTAGAAATGCCCAGTCCGGCTTTGGCTACCTGGTCCGCTGCTTCGTAAGTGAGGGTACCTGACTTGGATACAATACCCACACGGCCTTTAATGAATACAAAGCCGGGCATGATACCCACTTTGCTTTCACCGGCGGTAATCACACCGGGGCAGTTAGGACCCACCAGGCGGGTGTTTTTACCCTGCAGGTAGTTCTTTACTTTAACCATATCCTGAACAGGAATGCCTTCTGTAATACATACTACGAGACCGATTCCGGCCTCAGCGGCTTCCATCACGGCATCGGCTGCAAAAGCCGGGGGAACGAAAATGATACTGACATCCGCACCGGTTGTTTTAACGGCATCGGCCACTGTATTAAATACGGGACGTTCCAGGTGTGTGCTGCCGCCTTTACCGGGCGTAACCCCACCCACCACATTGGTGCCGTATTCGATCATTTGTGTAGCATGGAAGGTACCTTCTGTACCGGTGAATCCCTGAACCAGGATTTTCGAGTTTTTATTTACGAGGATACTCATATTTTGGTCTTAAAAGTGGGGCAAAAGTAAGGCATTTACGGGGTTTCGCTGACTACTTTATTTGCAGGTTGACGAAGATCAGAGGGAGGGGCCGTCTTTCCGCATCATGTCGTCCATATTCCGTAGGCTGGGGATTTTGCCGGTCATTTCCAGCATCCGCATATCCTTGGCATCCTGCAGGAATTCAGAGGCAAAAATGAAGCTGTTCAACCGTTCATTCTTGCTGAAAATGATGTCTTTTTTGGAACCTTCCCATTCTTTCCGGCCCTGGTACATGTATAGAATATAATCGCCGATCTCCATCACGCTGTTCATATCGTGGGTGTTGACCACCGTCGTCATATTAAATTCGATCGTGATTTCCTTGATCAGTTTGTCGATTACCAGGGAGGTCTGGGGATCCAGTCCCGAGTTGGGCTCATCGCAAAACAGGTATTTGGGGTTCAGCACGATGGCGCGCGCCAGGGCCACCCTTTTTTTCATCCCGCCGCTGAGTTCAGCCGGGAATTTCCGGTTCACATCCTTCAGGTTTACCCGGTCCAGCACTTCATTCACCCGGTCCAGTTTTTTACGATGCCCGTCGGTGGTGAACATGCTCAGGGGGAACATGATATTTTCTTCTACGTTCAGACTATCGAAAAGGGCCGAGCCCTGAAACAACATTCCGATTTCCTTACGGATATTGGTTTTATCCACTCCGTTCATCGTGGTGAAATTCTGTCCGCTGTAAAGGACTTCCCCGTCATCCGGTTCAAACAGTCCCACAATACATTTCTGCAGTACTGTTTTGCCGCTGCCGCTGGAACCGATGATCAGGTTACACTGACCAGCTTTCATCACGGCACTCACATCCTCGATGACCACGCGGCCGTCAAAACTTTTTTTTATGTTGTGTACTTCGATCATGTGATAGGTTAGAGGAGTAAGGCGGATAATAAATAGTCAGCAAATAATATCAGGATACAACTCACCACCACGGCTTTTGTGCTGGCTCTTCCGATTTCCAGGGCACCTCCTTTTACATAGTAACCATAGAAGGCAGGGATACTGGAAATGATAAAGGAAAAAACATACGATTTAATCAGGGCGAATATCACGTTATACGGGACAAAGTATTCCAGCAGTCCCTTGTCATACATACTTGTTGAAAGAATGCCGGCTGCGGTTCCCGCTAACCGTCCGCCCCAGATACCCAATGCCATGGCTATTACCACCAGCAGGGGGATCATTAATAGGGCCGCCACTATTTTTGGCAGGATGAGATAAGTCTTGGTATTCACGCCCATGATCTCGAGTGCATCAATCTGTTCACTCACCCGCATATTACCGAGTTCACTGGCAATACGGCTGCCGGCCACCCCCGCCAGAACAATACAAACCAGGGTAGGGGCAAATTCAAGAATTACGGTATCCCGTACAATCTGTGCAATGGTGGAAGGGGGAATCAGGGGACTGACCAGCTGGTAGGCGGTCTGGATGGTGGACACGGCCCCGATAAAGACGGAAATAATCGCCACAATCCCCAGGGAGCCAAAACCTATTTCGGTGCACTGGTGAATGAATTCCTTCCAGTACATTTTATGGTTTTCTGGCTTGGAAAACATCCCCTTAATCATCAGGAGATAGCGGCCGATGTCGTTGAAAATGGTCATACCGGGTGCTAAGATACAGGATGAAAAATTAAAAGCCAGTCTGAGCAGGGCTGACTGGCTTTTTTAGCTTTTTATAGCGGTTTAGTGTATTTCCTTCGGCTCTTTCCGAATGCGTTTCCACCAGGGAGATTTTTTCACGATATCCTGCGTGGAAATCCGGCTTTTAATCTGTGCATCCAGCACCGCAATCTGCGCCATATTAATGATACTCCGGATGGAACTGCCCAGTTGGAGTACGTGTACCGGCTTTTTCAGACCCAGCAGGATCGGTCCCACGGCATCGGCCACTTCCAGCTCTTTCATCAGGTTGTAGGCAATATTACCCGCGGCCAGGTTGGGGAAGATCAGGGTGTTCACATCCTGGTCCACCAGTTCACTGAAGGGGTAATTTTCCTTCATCATTTCTTTGCTAAGCGCCACTCCGGCCTGCATTTCGCCATCCACAATCAGGCTGGGCATTTTTGATTTTACGATTCTACGCGCTTCGGCCACCAATCTCGCTTCCGGCGAATCACTGCTGCCAAACGTGGAGTAGCTCAGCATGGCGATCCGGGGAACAATATTAAACTGGCGAACTTCCCGGGCAGCGAGCAGGGTGATTTCGGCCAGTTCTTCCGCCGTTGGATTAAAGTTCACCGTGGTATCGGCCAGGAACAGTGGACCTTTCTTGGTCAGCATCATGTACATGCCGGCGATCTTGCGCACCCCTTCTTCGGTACCGATCGTCTGAATAGCGGGCCGGATCGTATCTGGGTAATTTTTTGAAAGACCGGAGATCATGGCATCGGCATCGCCGCATTCCACCATCATACAACCATAGTAGTTGCGGTCTTTCATGATCTTTTTAGCTTCATACGCGTTGAAACCACGACGGCCCCGCTTGGCAAAAAAGATCTCGGAATACTGATTTCTTTTTTCCTCCTGCGCATCACTGCGTGGATCAAAAATGGGCAGATCTTCGATATCAATGCCGTTGGCCTCCGCAATGGCGCGTATTTTAGTTTCGTCGCCCAACAGGATCGGGTAACCGATTCCTTCATCAAAGATGATCTGCGCGGCTTTGAGTATTTTGACATTATCCGCTTCCGCGAATACAATCCGTTTGGGATCACGCCGGGCTTTATTCCCAATGGCCCGCATTACCTGGTTGTCGAGTCCGAGGCGTTTGTTCAGGTCATTGACATAGCCTTCCCAGTTGGTGATTGGAAATTTAGCCACACCGCTTTCCATAGCTGCTTTGGCAACCGCCGGAGCCACGGTGGCGAGTAAGCGCGGATCGAGTGGTTTGGGTATGATATAGTGTTCGCCGAAACTGATATTAGTTTCGTTGTAAGCCATGTTAACAATATCCGGAACCGGCGTCTTGGCCAGTTCCGCAAGGGCTCGTACCGCCGCGAGTTTCATGGCTTCATTAATCTGACGGGCCCGCACATCCAGGGCACCCCGGAAGATGTAGGGGAAGCCCAGTACGTTATTGACCTGGTTAGGATAATCACTGCGGCCGGTAGCCATAATGATATCTTTCCGGGCTTCGGTGGCCTCTTCCCAGCTGATCTCGGGATCGGGATTGGCCATGGCAAATACGATGGGATTTTTGGCCATGCTTTTAATCATCTCTCCATTGAGTACCCCGCCTTTACTCAGCCCGATAAATACATCGGCATCCTTCATGCCTTCGGCGAGTGACATGCTCTTTCCGGGAACAATAAATTCTTTTTTCAGTTCATCCAGGTCGGTCCGGCCTTCATGGATCAGTCCTTTGCTGTCAAATACCCTGATATTTTCCCGGCGTACGCCCAGTCCGATATAGAGTTTCATACAGGCCACGGCGGCGGCACCAGCCCCGCTTACAACGACTTTTATTTTATCCAGTTTCTTTTTCTGGATTTCACAGGCATTGAGCAACGCGGCAGAACTGATAATTGCCGTTCCATGCTGATCATCGTGCATCACCGGAATATTCATCAGTTCCTTGAGCTGTTTTTCGATATAAAAACATTCAGGAGCCTTGATATCTTCGAGGTTGATCCCGCCAAAAGTGGGTTCAAGTGACTTCACGATCTGTACAAATTTTTCCGGATCGGTTTCGTTGATCTCAATATCGAATACATCGATATCGGCAAAAATTTTGAAAAGTACAGCCTTTCCTTCCATGACGGGCTTACCGGCTTCAGGGCCGATATTGCCCAGTCCCAGTACGGCAGTTCCGTTACTTATTACGGCTACCAGGTTGCCTTTGGCGGTATATTTATAAACATCTTCAGGATTGGCGGCAATCTCCAGACAAGGAACAGCTACACCGGGAGAATAGGCAAGGGAAAGGTCCCGTTGGGTTTTGGCTTCTTTGGTAGGGATTACTTCAATTTTGCCCGGTCTTCCTTTTGCATGGTATTCGAGGGCTTGTTGTTTGCGAAGGTCGTTTTGCATTACAAAAATTTAATTCTTTATGCTGCGAAAGTTTCAAAACAGGCTGCAAGGTACAGAATATCGGGCCGAACCGGCCTGATGACTATCATATCCCGGAATAACAGGGAATACGGAGCTGCTGCTTTCTTTTTTTGTATAACTAATGAGATAGATCAGTACCGGGCACTGGCACCCATCCAGGCCATGATGCCCATGCCGATCTCAATGGCTGATTCGTCAATATTGAAAACAGGAGTATGAACACCGGCGGTAATACCTTTGGCTTTGTTCATCGTTCCCAGCCGGAAGAAACAGGCCGGAATGGCCTGGGCATAATAACCAAAATCCTCAGCTCCCATGCGCAGTTCGGTCTCACTTACATGTTCGTTGCCCATATACGTTTCTGCGAGAGCCATTGCTGCTGCCGTCAGTCGCTCATTATTCATTACACAGGGGTAGCCGACATCAATATGGAGATCCGCTTCACCACCCATGGATTGAACGAGATCATGGGTCAGCTTACGCATCAGGTCATGGGCTTTGAACCGCCAGGTTTCATCCATGGCCCGGAAAGTGCCCATCAGTTTTACTTCATTAGGAATGACATTGGTGGTATTTCCGCCATTGAAGGCGGTAATTGATAGTACGGAAGGATTAAAGGGATTGTTGTTGCGGCTGATCAGTTGTTGCAGGGCCACGATCAGGTGGGAGCTGATCAGAATCGGATCCACGATCAGCTGCGGGGAAGCGGCATGACCACCTTTCCCTTTAATGGTAAAATACAATTCATCGGCACTGGCCATTACTTTGCCGCCACGGAAACTCAGCTGCCCCACTTCAAGTATGGTATTGACATGCAGGGCCAGAATCGCTTCTGGTTTTGGATTTTCAAGTACCCCGTCCCTGATCATCAGGGAGGCTCCTCCTGGATTTTTTTCCTCCCCGGGCTGGAAGACGAGTTTTACGGTCCCTTCCCATTCATGACTTAATTCTTTCAGAATTTTTGCCGCACCCAGCAGGCAAGTGGTATGTACATCATGTCCGCAGGCATGCATTACCCCTTCATTTTTTGATTTGTAGGGGATGTCATTTTCTTCCTTTATAGGCAATGCATCCATATCGGCCCGCAGGGCAATGATCCGGCTGTCCGGATTTTTTCCTTTAATCAGTCCTACCACACCGGTGGTCGCTTTTACTTCAAATGGGATTCCCAGTTCGGAGAGCCGTTGCTGTACGAATTTTGACGTTTCAAATTCCTGGTAGCTCAATTCAGGGTGTGCATGAAGGTGATGACGGACTTCAATAAACTCGGGCGCGTATTTTTTGGCGAGGGTTTTTATTTTAGCTTGCATGGGGCAAAAATAAACAAACCATTCCTTAAGGGGAATGGTTTGTTCAGTTCTTTATAGAGATATCTCAGAGTGAGATTTCCTCTTCGCCGGGTTTCGGCGGTTTCACTTCAATGATATCGTTCATGATAAAGACCCCTTTCGGGAAATATATATTCAGTTTTTTCTGATAGGTTTCTGCATCTTTCCGGTCTTTGAAATTTCCGGCTTTAACCTTGTAATATGGGGATTGGTGCCAGAGATAGGCTTTCAGTTCCGGGAAGTAGGTGTATACTTTGGTCTTGGCACTCAGGGCTTCATCCCGGCTGCTGGTGCTGATGAGCAACAGGCGGAATCCTTTGTCCGTACGTCTGCCGGCCCGGCTGGTTTCCTCATTGATCTGGGCCTGTTTTTTAATCAGGAGATCCACCCGTGGATCTTTATGAATGATCACGTAATTGGTGTCTGCGGCTTTGCCGGTTGTGTCTTTGAGAACAGCCTTAGGTATATCCTGGGCCATGGTCTGCAGACTAAATAAGGCGAGTGCAATGGTTGTAATGAATTTCATCATGATGAGGTTGCAAATATCTTACCAATCCGGATAAAAAAGTACAAGGGGGCTGTTAAGTCGTGGATAAAGTTCATAACTGCTTCATTCTCTTTAATCCCTGCGGTTAGTAACCACCCCCGGCCCCTGCAATGTTTTCCACCGGGTGCCAGGTGGTTTTTATTTCCTGGGTATCCATGATAAAATAGGGAGACTGGCCTTCGTCTGTGTACCAGTTGATTTTATCATAAAAATGAACTCTTTTCAGATTGACCGCTGATTTTTCCCGGATCATTTTCTGCACTATAGAATCTGATTCGCAGTAAAGGGTTGCATTTACGTCCATATGATCAGTGAACCAGGAGACCAGTTCAGCAGGTTTGCCGGTTAGGATATTCACCACGCCACCGGGCAGGTCGGAACTGTTGAGCACTTCCGCGAATGTAACAGCGCAGAGTGGTTTTGTTTCGGAAGCCAGTACCACACAGGTATTACCCCCGGCAATCACCGGGGCAATGAGGGATACCAGTCCCAGCAGTGAATCACCCTGCGGGGCAATGATGGATACCACACCGGTGGGTTCGGGTACCGAGAAATTGAAATGCGGGGTGGCAACAGGATTCACGGCACTGAATAGTTGCTGGAATTTATCACACCAGCCGGCATAATAGATCAGGCGGTCGGTGGCGAGGTTCACTTCCTTTTCCGCAGCTACTTTCGATGCACCCTGCAGTATCAGTTCTTCGATAAACTGCGCTTTTCTGCCTTCGAGCATTTCGGCCATACGGTAGAGAATCTGGCTGCGGTTGAAAGCGGCCCGGTTGCTCCATCCGCTGAAGGCCCCGCGGGCAGCCACCACGGCATCCCGGAAATCTTTCCTGGAGCATAGGCATACATTGGCCAGTTTTTTTCCCGTTTTATTCACGGGACTATAGTAACGGCCGGACTCTGTTCTGGGAAATTGTCCGCCGATGTAGATTTTGTAGGTTTTGAGTACTTCGAGGCGCATGGTGGTAGACTTTATAGGTTTGAAAGGTTTCAGAGGTTTAAAAGGTTTAAAAGGTTTGAAAGGTTAGGTGGATTTGTTTTCTTCCCCGGTTCTTTTTTTATATTTTATGCCTTTTGTATCTGAGTTTTCTAGGTATGTGATGAATTTTTGTATCAAGGCGCTAATTTTTTTTGCATGGGTTGAGATCTGTTCAAATTCGTTTTGGGCAATATAGTTTCTGTCAAGGGCCCTGTATAGTTGTGACCTTAATTCTCCACAGGAGGCTTTCGCGATATACAAGAACTGAATAAATTCTTTATTTCCGCCTCTTTCAAAACCCTCTGCAATATTGTCCATTATTGAGCCGGCAGAACCTTCGATTTGATTAATTAAGCGGTAACTGTTTTTAAACCGCCCGGTATCTATTAGATTCCCAATCGTTTTGTTTAAATCTCTCGCTTCTTTCCATGAGATAATATCTTCAAACTTCTCAATTGTTGCCATTTCCCAACCTTTTAAACCTTTTAAACTTTTTAAACCTTTTAAACTTTTTAAACCTTTACAAACTTGTCAACTCCAGATAAGGCAACAACCCATGTAGTCCACCCTCCCTGCCAAACCCGCTTTCCTTATATCCTCCGAACGGCGACGTGGGATCAAACTTATTGAACGTGTTCGCCCAGATCACACCGGCCCTCATCCTTTTGGTCATGTTAAAAATTTTGGAGCCTTTGTCGGTCCATACTCCGGCGCTCAGGCCATACGGTGAGTTGTTGGCTTTTTCAATCACTTCATCATCGGTGCGGAAAGTGAGAATGGAAAGAACGGGTCCGAAAATTTCTTCCTGGGCGATGCGGTTGCTCTGGGCCACATTGGTAAAGAGGGTAGGGCGGCAGAAAAATCCTTTATTCGGGAGACGGCAATGGCTCTCATACATTTCCGCCCCTTCTTTTTTTCCGATGCCGATATATTTCTGGATGGTCGCCAGTTGTTGCTTCGAATTAATCGCGCCGATATCGGTATTCTTGTCCAGCGGATCACCCACGATCAGGGATTCCATGCGGTCTTTTAATTTGCGGATTACTTCTTTGGCTACGGATTCCTGGACATATAACCGGGAGCCCGCACAACATACATGACCCTGGTTGAAGAAGATACCGTTGATCACCCCTTCCACGGCCTGGTCAAGCGGGGCATCTTCAAAAATGATATTGGCGGCTTTACCACCGAGTTCTAGGGTGACTCTTTTATTAGTGCCTGCCACCGCCCGTTGAATAATTTTTCCTACATCCGTGGAACCGGTGAAAGCAATTTTATTGATATCCGGATGATTGACCAGGGCTGCTCCGGTAGCACCGGCACCGGTAAGAATATTCACCACACCGGGTGGCAAATCGGCTTCCTGGATAATCTCGGCCAGTTTAAGGGCTGTTAAAGGAGTGGTCTCAGCGGGTTTCAAAATCACCGTATTACCAGTGGCCAGGGCCGGCGCAATTTTCCAGGCCGCCATCAGCAGTGGAAAATTCCAGGGGATGATCTGACCCGCCACACCCAGGGGAGCTGTTTTACGGTTAGGGAAAGCGTATTCGAGTTTATCGGCCCAGCCTGCATAATAAAAGAAATGATTGGCGGCTGTGGGCACATCGAAATCACGGCTTTCACGAATGGGTTTGCCTCCATCGAGCGTTTCAATGATAGCCAGTTCTCTTGCTTTTTCCTGTACCATCCTGGCGATCCGGAAAATGTATTTGGCTCTTTCTTTGGCCGGCATTTTTTTCCAGACCTTTTCATAAGCTGCACGGGCAGCCACCACGGCTTTGTTGACATCCGCCGCATTGGCATCGGCCACTTCACTCAGTTTTTCTTCAGTGGCCGGATTGATCGTATCAAAATATTTTTTACTCAGCGGCTTTTGCCATTCCCCATTGATAAACAAATCATATTGTTTATCAATGCTGGCGGCGCTTTTGCTTTCCGGGGCAGGGGCGTAGGACCAACTGGAGTCGAATTTCAATCTTATAGTATTGCTTTTAGCTGGAGTTGATTTTTTTGCCATGTTTTAGTTCAGTTTCTAAGGTTTCAAAGGTTTAAGAGGTTTGAAAGGTTTCAAAGGTTTAAGAAGTTTCAGAGGTTTGAGCATTGCCGTCAGAAGGTTAACCTTTTAAACTTCTTGAACTTTTTTAACCTCTTAAACCTTTTAGTCAGCACTAAAGTAGTTTCCCGCCTGGTACAGCCCCGTTTCCATTTTCACGAGTTGCATCAGCACATCATTGGCCAGACTGCTGGCGCCAAAGCGGAACCATTCATTGGTCAGCCAGTCATCGCCCAGGACTTCTTTCACCATCACCAGGTAATGAAGCGCCAGTTTGGATTTGGAAATACCGCCGGCGGGTTTCATTCCGATCATTTTCCCGGTCTTATAATAAAAATCACGGATCGCTTCAAGCATTACGAGGGTCACGGGCATAGTGGCGGCCGGTTGAATTTTGCCGGTGGAGGTTTTAATAAAATCAGCTCCCGCATGCATTGCAATATCACTGGCTCTTCTTACTTTATCGAGCGTACCCAGTTCGCCGGTCTCCAGGATCACTTTTAACCGGGCCGGGCCACAGGCTTCTTTGATAGCGGCGATTTCATCAAATACAAAATTGTATTCACCGGAATGAAATTTTCCACGACTGATCACCATATCCACTTCATCGGCTCCGTTGGCCACTGCATATTTTGTATCCCGGATCTTTACATCGCGGGGGGCCTGTCCGCTTGGGAAAGCGGTAGCCACAGAAGCCACATTGATACCGGAACCTTCCAGGGCTTTTTTTGCCACTTTGACCATCGTGGGATATACACAGACGGCCGCTACCGTGGGCAGACCGGGGAGTGCATCATGCGGGTGCATGGCTTTGTAACAAAGTTGTTTCACTTTGCCATCCGTATCTTTTCCCTCCAGTGTGGTGAGGTCGATCATGTTCAGTACCAGCTTCAGTCCATTGAGCTTGGTTTCATTTTTGATACTTCGTTTGGTAAAGCGGGAAGCCCTTTCTTCCACCCCTACCTGGTCGATACGCGGGGAGAGGGTGAAGTCGGGAATGATGAGTTTTTCCTTCGGGATCGCCATATTGGTTGATTCTTGTTTCAAAAGTAAAACTATTTATGGGGATTACTGGTGAGTAAATATTGAGGATAACGGACTGAAGGTTAACGGTGTTTTTCGCGTCAAAGGCCCGCTGCCGTTCATCCATTTGGCGACGGCAGAACCATATTTTTATGTAAAATCGTTTTTCGATAACTTTCAACAAAATCAACAACTGTATGAGAAAACTGAAAAGACTGGCCGGGACCTTGTATGCGGTTCTGGCGGCCATGACCGCATTTTCCCAGCCGACTTTCCCGGAAAATGGAATTGCCGATCCCCGTCATGGTCATTTTGCATTCACTCATGCCACATTAGTCAAGGATGCGGCGACCACATTAACGGATGCCACCCTGGTCATTAAAGACGGAAGGATTGTGGCGGCCGGCACCGGATTACCTGTTCCGGCAGGAGCAGTGGAAGTGGATTGTAAAGGCAAATTCATTTATCCATCCTTTATTGATATTTATACGGATTACGGCACAACACCTGCACAACGTGCTGCTCCGGCGGGTGGTGGCGGTGGGTTCTTTGCCCAGCAACAGTTCGATAATGCGGTGAAAGGTCCTTTTGGCTGGAACCAGGCGATCAAATCCGATGTGGATGTATACAAGGTCTTCGGTGTAAATGATGCCACTGCGAAATCTATGCGGGAAGCTGGTTTTGGAACCGTACTCACCCACATGAAAGATGGCGTGGCCAGGGGTACCGGGGCCGTTGTTACATTGGCCAATGCAAAAGAGAATTTAGTAATTATTAAAGAAAAGGCTTCGGCACATTATTCGTTTAATAAAGGCACTTCCACCCAATCTTATCCCAATTCACTGATGGGTTATATTTCCCTGCTGCGCCAAACCTTTCTGGATGCCAGCTGGTATAAAACCAAACCGGTGCAAGAAGGCTTTAATGCCACCCTGCAATCCTGGAATGATATACAGGGACTGCCCCAGATTTTTGAAGCCAATGATAAATGGAATGGACTTCGTGCCGACCGTATCGGTGATGAATTTGGTGTGCAGTATATCATCAAAGGCGGACAAAACGAATACCAGCGGATCAAAGAGGTGAAAGCGACCAATGCAACGTATATTCTGCCGCTTAACTTTCCACAGGGTCAGGATGTGGAAGATCCGAATGATGCAAGGATGGTTTCACTGGAGGATATGAAACATTGGGAAATGGCGCCCTCCAATGCCGCTGCATTTGAGAAAGCAGGCGTTCCTTTCTGTCTCACGACCTCCGACCTGCGTAGTACCGCCAGTTTCTGGATCAACCTCCGCAAGGCCATGGAATATGGACTGAGTGAAACAAAAGCGATGGATGCGTTGACTAAAGTACCCGCTCAGGCATTGGGAATTTATGACAAAGTGGGTAGCCTGGAGGCCGGTAAACTGGCCAATTTCCTGGTGACCAATGGTCCCATTTTCAGTGAAAAGACGAATATCCTGTACAACTATGTGCAAGGGATCAAATACAATGTTAAGGATGATACCAATATCGCCGGTACCTATAATCTGACCATCAACACACCTGCAGGTGAAGAGAAATATACCCTGGATGTGAAGAGTAACAGCAGTGTGACCATGTGGGGAAAAGATACCCTGAACAGTAAGTTCAGTTTTGACGGCAAGCAGGTGAAACTGAGTTATGCCCCGATGGCCAGACGTCAGCGTCCTTCCATGCCGGCCGGTATGGATAGCACCCAGCGTCGTCCGGGTGGTCCCGGCGGATTTGGCGGTCGTGGTGGCATGACGGAACAGCCACTTCCTGCCAGTGCCACCCGTCTTGGCGGCGTGAGCAATGGTACCGAGTGGAATGGTACCGGGGTGGATTCACTGGGCAACCAACTCACCTGGACCGCTGTATTTGTAAAAGCGGCTGATATGAAATCTGATAGTGTGAAGAAAAAGGATTTGCCGGTGATAGGGAAAGTGATGTATCCCTTTCTGCCTTATGGCTGGACGGAAGAGCAGCAACCCAAACAAGAAACTATTCTTATTAAAAATGCAACGGTATGGACCAGTGAAAAAGACGGGGTGTTGAAGAATACCGATGTACTGTTAAAAAATGGAAAGATATCCGCTATTGGGAAAAATCTCAATGAACCTACAGCCAGGGTGATCGATGGCACTGGTAAACATGTTTCTGCCGGTATTATTGATGAACACTCGCATATCGCAGCGGCTTCCATTAATGAAGGAGCCCAATCAGTGACTTCCGAAGTGCGTATCGGAGATAACCTGAATCCGGAAGACATTAATATTTACCGTCAGCTTAGCGGAGGCGTTACTTCCTCCCATATCCTGCATGGTTCGGCGAATGTGATTGGCGGTCAGTCGCAACTGATCAAACTCCGTTGGGGAGCCGGCGATGCGGACCTGAAATTTAAAACCGCCGATGGGTTTATCAAGTTTGCTCTGGGGGAAAACGTGAAGCGTTCTTCTTCCACTCAGGGAAATAACCGTTATCCGGATACCCGGATGGGTGTGGAGCAGGTGCTGATCGACGCATTTACGCGGGCTAAAGATTACAAGAAAGAATGGGAGACGTATACGGCTGCCAAAGAGCAGTTAGTTAAAGCCAAGAAACCGCTGACCGGATTAAATGCGCCCCGCCGCGACCTTGAACTGGAAGCATTGGTGGAGATACTGGACCGGAAGCGGTTCATTACCTGTCACTCCTATGTACAAAGTGAAATAACCGGTCTGATCGAAGTGGCCGATAAAATGGGTTTCAAAGTAAATACGTTTACGCATATACTTGAGGGTTATAAAGTGGCGGATAAAATGCTGAAGCATGGCGCCAACGCTTCAACGTTCTCCGACTGGTGGGCGTATAAAATGGAAGTGGAAGATGCCATTCCTTATAATGCCGCCATCATGCATAAAGTTGGATTGAATGTGGCGATCAACTCAGATGATGCCGAAATGGCCCGTCGCCTGAATCAGGAAGCGGCCAAGACCATGAAATATGGTGGTCTGACCGCTGAAGAAGCGCTGGCCCTTGTTACCATCAACCCCGCTAAAATGCTGCATGTGGATGATAAAGTGGGCAGTATCAAAGTGGGTAAGGATGCTGACATTGTATTGTGGTCTGACAACCCGCTGAGTATTTATGCCAAATCACTGTACACGATTGTGGATGGTACTGTATATTTTGACCGTCAGAAAGATGAACTGTTACAACAGGAAGTGCAGGCTGAAAGAGCCCGACTGGTGAAAAAACTGAATGGGGAAAAGAGAAGCGGAGCGGCAATGATGCCGGCTATGCCTTCTTACCAGGTTATGCATAGCTGCAGTGATCATGGACATAGTCATGGATTGCTGGTGGTGGATGCGGAGGAATAGTGAGTGGTGAGTCCTCCTTCGCTAAAGCTTCGGAGGATAAATGGTGAGTGGTGAGTGGTGAGTGGTGAGTGGTGAGTAGGGGAGAGACTGAATTAAGTTGGATCATTAAAAACATTAAAATAAAAACGAATGAAAAAATTATTTAACCTGGTAATGCTGATGATGGCTGCGGTGGCTTCATTTGCCCAGGCAAATGTATTACCTGCTCCGGCACAAAAAGGAGTCATGTATGTAAAAAATGTGACCATACATGTGGGCAATGGGACCGTTATTGAAAACGGGGTGATTGTGGTAAGGGATGGTAAAATTGAAAAAGTAGGAAAGGATATTGTGGTGCCGGCCGATGCCACCAATGTGGTGGACGGTCAGGGTAAGCAGGTTTATCCCGGGCTTATTTTACCGAGCAGTTCACTGGGACTGGTGGAGATCAGCTCTATCCGCGCCTCCAATGATGCCCGTGAGATCGGGGATATGAATCCGAATGTGCGTTCAATTGTAGCGTACAATACCGATTCAAAAGTGATCAACACCCTCCGCTCCAATGGAATCCTGGCAGCGAATATCATTCCGCAGGGTAGTTTCCTGGCAGGATCTTCATCGGTGGTGCAGCTGGATGCGTGGAACTGGCAGGATGCTTCCCTGAAAACAGATGGGGGTATGCATCTTTATATGCCTTCCCTGATGGCCCGTCCGTCTTTTGGCAGACGTGGAGGGGGTGGCCCGGGCGGTCCCAATCCGGGAGCTGAATCTGATCCGGTAAAAGAAGGATTGCTGCAACTGGAGAACCTGAAAGGTTTTTTCCGGGAGGCTAAGGCTTACCTGGCAGCACCCACACATGAAGAGGTCAATCTGAAGTTTGAATCAGTGAAAGACCTGCTGGCTAAAAAGCAAAAGTTTTATGTTCATGCCAATACGGTTAAACAAATGCTGGTTGCCCTTGACTTTGTGAAGGAATTCGGGTTTGACCTGGTACTGGTGGGTGCAAGCGAAAGCTGGCAGATTGCTCCATTGCTGAAGCAACATAATGTTTCGGTCATTTTACAGCAGATGCATAGTCTGCCTACCACTACCGACGATGATGTGGATCAGCCCTATAAATCCGCCGCCGCTTTACAGAAAGCAGGTGTTTTGTTTGCCATCTCTGATGATGACTCCCAAACCCGTGGCCGTAACCTGGCTTTTAATGCTGGAACAGCTGTAGCGTATGGATTGGATAAGGAACAAGCAATTGCCGCCATCACCCTGAATGCCGCCAAGCTGATGGGTGTGGCCGACAAGACCGGCAGTATTGAAGTGGGAAAGGACGCGAATTTTATTATCAGTTCCGGAGATATCCTGGACATGGCCACCAGTAATGTAACCGATGCCTTTATCCAGGGCCGTAAAGTCAACCTGGATGATAAGCAGAAGCAACTCAATGACCGCTTTGAGCAGAAATATGAATTGAAGCAGAAGAAAGGGTTCTAAGAAAAGAATAAGTAATTCAACGGGCTGTTTTCTTCTGAAAGCAGCCCGTTTTTGTTGGAGGTTGGAGGTTGGATGTTGGAAGTTGGAGGTTCTTCAAGCAGAACGGTCGTTTTAAGGAAGGGAGGCAGTAAAAAAGTTGGAATAAAAAGTTTTTGCGAAACTGTGACAGACTACCCTTAGCACGAAACCTCCAACCTCGAACTTCCAACCTCCAACTTTTATTCATGTTTATGATCATCCAGCTCAATATGTTCTCCGCAACTCGGGCAGCGATGCGTACTGCGAATGCGGGTGAGGCGGAATTCTTCGAGGAAGCCGGCGGTGATGATACCGGCAGGGAGGGCAAAGAAAGCAACACCGGTAAGCATGATCAGCATGGCCATGGCTTTGCCTAAATAGGTCATGGGGTACATATCGCCGTAGCCGGTGGTGGTCAGGGTGACAACAGACCACCAGACCGTAGCGGGTATACTGGTGAACTTGTATTTATTTTCCGGATGTAAATGTTCCGCAAAATAGATAGCACAGGATGCAATAATGATGAGAAAGATGACCAACACCAGGCTCAGGAGTAATTCGTTGAATCTTTTTTTGAATACATTGGTGATCATGTGGGCGCTCTTCATATAAGCGGTAAGGCGGAATAACCGTACAAACCGGAGTAAACGAAGCATTCGTAATACCCGAAGATCCAGGCCGATAATAACATGTATGTAGAAGGGGAGAATCGCCAGAAGGTCAATTAAGGCCGCTCCCGAAAAAATGTACCTGAGCCGTCCTTTTAGCGTCCCGCGGTATTTTTCTTCATGATTACTGCTCCAAACCCGCAAAACATATTCTACAGTGAAAATGATTACAGAAATGACGTCGAAATAATGGAAGAAATCCTTTTCCCAGGTCTCATCATGGAAACTGGGGACTGTTTCCAGCATCACGGCAATCACATTCAGGATGATCAGTACAATGATGAAGATATTGATGATCTTATCCCAATGTTTATCTCCTACAATTTCCGGATGGAGCAATCCGTGTACTTTCTTTTTGGTGGTCCTGTACATGAAGTCGCTGGTTTTGGTTGATTTAAAGATAATGGAATAAGTTGATGGGGGAAAAAGGTGTCGGGTGTCGGGTGTCTGGTGTCAGGAAACAGCCCTGGAGGCGAGAAGCAAGAAGCTAGAAGCGAGAAGGGAACAGCCCATCCTTAGAACGTTTTTCTTAATCAACCAAATGTTCTTCGTTTTACGGAATGCCCTTCGTACTTCGTAGTTCGTACTTCGTACTTATTTGAGGGTTTTCAAGGTCAAAAAAAAGACCGGCTTTTAACCGGTCTACTTATAAAAACTACTTCTTGTTTAGGCTTCCCTTCCGTGGCATTGCTTATACTTTTTGCCACTGCCGCAGGGACAAGGATCATTGCGGCCGATCTTGGGACCTACCGTTACGGGAACGGGTTTGTCTTTTTCGTTGGCGGCATAATCTTCACCGGCGGCATCCACTTCTTCCTTATTGGCCTTCATGCGGCTCATGTCGGTTTTCTCCTGGCGGCCTTCTTTCAGCGGGGCATTTTCTTCCTGTACCGGCAGGGCGGCATGACTCAGGAATGAAACAATATCCTTGTTTACATCGGCATTCATATTCCGGAACTGGTTATACGCTTCCATTTTATAAATGACCAACGGGTCCTTCTGTTCCAGGTAGGCCGTTTGCACACTCTGTTTCAGGTCATCCATGGCACGCAGGTGCTCTTTCCAGGAATCGTCGATGACGGCCAGGGTGATACTTTTTTCCAGTGAGTTGGTTAATTCAGCGCCCTGAGTATTAACCGTCTTATCCAGGTTGGTGAGTACGTTCAGGGATTTGCGTCCGTCTGTAAAGGGCACCACCACATTTTCAATATGGCTGCCTTGTGTATGGCGGATATTCCTGAAAACCGGAATGGCATTCTTCTGAATTTCTTCTTTATGCTGGTTATACGTCTCCGTGGCTTCCGTGTATAACTGGTCGATCAGTTTGTTGATATCTCCTTTCTTGAATTCTTCTTCATCAATACGTGTATCGAGCCCGAAATTGACGATACAGGACATCCGGAATCCTTCGAAGTCTTCCTGTTCCCTGAAGGAACTAACCAGACCTTCTGCTATTGCGGAGAAGGAAGTGTCGATATCCAGGGCCAGGCGTTCACCAAACAAGGCGTGATTCCTTCTTTTGTAAACCGCATTCCGCTGCATATTCATCACATCATCATATTCGAGCAGACGTTTACGGATACCAAAGTTGTTTTCCTCTACTTTTTTCTGGGCCCGCTGAATACTGTTACTGATCATGCTGTGCTGGATCACATCCCCTTCTTTATAGCCGAGTTTATCCATCAGGGAGGCGATACGTTCGCTGCCGAACATCCGCATCAGGTCATCTTCCAGGGATACATAGAACTGGGAGGAACCGGGATCTCCCTGGCGACCGGCGCGACCACGGAGCTGACGGTCTACCCGGCGGCTTTCGTGACGTTCTGTACCAATAATGGCCAATCCACCCGCTTCTTTCACCCCTGTACCGAGTTTGATATCCGTACCACGACCCGCCATGTTGGTGGCAATGGTGACCGCACCGGGTAAACCCGCTTCAGCTACCACCTGGGCTTCCCGCGCGTGTTGTTTCGCGTTAAGGACGTTGTGAGGAATTTTTTTCTGTTGCAGCATCCGGCTCAGCAGTTCACTGACTTCCACCGATGTGGTACCCACGAGACAGGGTCGTCCGGCATTGCGGAGAACTTCTATCTCATCGATCACCGATTTATATTTCTCGCGTTTGGTTTTGAACACGAGATCCTGTTTGTCATCGCGGATCATTTTGATATTAGTGGGAATACTCACCACATCCAGTTTGTATATGCTCCACAATTCCGCGGCTTCAGTTTCGGCCGTACCGGTCATACCCCCGAGTTTGTGATACATCCGGAAGTAGTTCTGCAGCGTGATGGTCGCATAGGTCTGGGTAGCCGCTTCGATCTTTACATTTTCTTTCGCCTCAATAGCCTGGTGTAAACCATCTGAGTATCGGCGGCCATCCAGTACACGACCGGTTTGTTCGTCCACGATCTTGATGGCTCCGTTGTCAATGATATATTCCACATCGATCTGGAAGAGCGTATAGGCTTTCAGCAATTGCTGCACAGTATGAATGCGGTCGGCTTTTTGCGCATACTCATTCAGGATAGATTCCTTTACCTGCAGTTTTTCTTCGGCGTTCAGCACATTCTTTTCCACTTCTGCCAGCTTCACCCCGATGTCAGGCAATACAAAAAACTCAGGATCTTCCCCGGTGCGGGTGATCATGGCCAGTCCCCTGTCAGTCAGTTCAACGGATTTGTTTTTTTCATCAATATGAAACAGCAGTTCTTCATCCACGATGTGCATATTGCGCATCTGGTCCTGCAGGTAATAGTTTTCCGCTTTCTGCATTTTCACTTTCACCCCGGGTTCGCTCAGGAATTTGATTACCGGGCTGTACTTGGGTAATCCACGGAATGCACGGAACAAATGGAGTCCGCCGCTTTTCGGATCATCATCTCCTTCGGCAAAGCGTTTTTTGGCTTCATTCAGTGCATTTCGCACAATGCGTTCCTGTTCCTGCACCAGTTGCTGGATACGGGGTTTGTGGATATGGTACTGCTGGTCTTCGCCTCTTGGCACCGGACCCGAAATGATCAGGGGAGTACGGGCGTCATCAATTAATACGGAGTCCACCTCATCCACCATGGCATAATGGTGTTTGCGCTGTACCATTTCTTCCGGTGTATGCACCATATTATCCCGGAGATAATCAAAACCAAATTCGTTATTGGTACCATAGGTGATATCGGCCAGGTAAGCTTTTCTTCTTTCTTCACTGTTGGGCTGGTGTTTGTCGATACAATCAACGGTAATGCCGAGCCATTCGAAAATAGTTCCATTCCATTCCTGGTCACGACGGGCCAGGTAATCATTCACCGTTACAATGTGTACCCCTTCACCGGGAAGTGCATTGAGGTAGGAGGGCAGGGTGGATACCAGGGTTTTACCTTCACCCGTTGCCATCTCCGCAATCTTGCCCTGGTGCAGAACGATACCACCGATCAGCTGTACATCATAGTGTACCATGTTCCAGGTAACCTGACCACCGGCGGCGGTCCAGGTATTTTTGAAAATGGATTTATCTCCATCAATGGTTACATAATCTTTTTTTACACTCAGGTCCCGGTCCATATCCGTAGCCGTGGTAACGAGTTCTGAATTTTCTTTAAAACGACGGGCCGTTTCTTTTACCGTGGCAAAAGCTTCGGGTAAAATCTCTTCGAGTATCTCCTCAATTTTTTTGTCCCGGTCTTTTTTCAGTTTGTCCACTTCCTGGTAAACCGCATCTTTTCCCAGCAGGTCATTAAAGGGAAGCGCTTCAGCAGCGGCATTTTTTTGGGCAATTTCCGTATCAATAGCTGACAGGTGTTCTTTGATACGACCCCGGAATTCCTGGGTTTTACCACGCAACTGGTCATTGCTGAGGGATTGATAGGAAGTAAAAAACTGGTTGATTCTGGCAACATAAGGTTCAATCTTTTTTACGTCTTTTTCAGACTTGCTGCCGCCAAAAATTTTCTGGATGAAACCAAGCATGGTTGTAATATTAAAATATTATTGATTGTTAGTGTTTTGGGTTGTCAAAAACGGTGCTACAAAAAAAAGGAGCCATTTTGACAGGGCGCCAAAGATAAGTCTTCCTTGGGAGTTTATATTCCCGGCATTCCTGAATCTTGCCCCTTTAATCTTGTTAAAAACGGCTTCAGATTCCGGGGTTTTAGCACCTTGCACTATCTTGCTCACTTATCTCAAAAACCATTTTTTCCATGTCCCGTCTTTTTATCCGGTTTTTCCCGCTTCTTTCCATTGTTTTCCTGGTTTCCTGTAGCGGAAAAGACAAGAATTCCCGGGCGATCACCGATCCGCAGGAGTTTTACCTGGACTATCTCATCACAGCGGAGGAAGGGGATGATAAGCTGACTGTTTTGGTTAGGTTCCGTGACGAGGAAGGGGGTGATGCCCTGTTGCTGCCACCCGGCACGACGGTTTTGCTGGATAGCAGTCGCCTGGAAGCGGATAGTTCAAAACGTACGGGCGGGTTTTATGAAGCCCACCTGGCCATTGACTCTTTTCAGGGGAAACATTCCCTGGTGCTGATGCAGGGCGATCAGCCCGTTCATGCACATACATTTGATTTTTTCCCCATGATGCTGGAGGAGGAGCCCGGGGATAGTGTATCCCGCCAGGACCTGGTTTTAAGGTTACAAGGTGTACGCAAAGATGATTATGTCCGGGTTATTGTCACCGATACGGCCTTTTACAGTGAAGGGATTAACCGGATGGATACCATCCGTGATCGCCGGCTGCTCATCAGTCAATCAGATCTGGGTGCCCTGGTCAATGGCCCTATCCAGTTACTTTTGTCCCGCGAGTGGGAGATTCCTTTGGAGAAAGGAGATAGTAAAACCGGTCAACTTTCCATTTCCTATTCCCTGCGACGGGAATTTATCTTAAAAGACTGATTTATTTTTTGCCATTTTGTACGCTTCTTGTGGTGCAGACTGCCCTTTGGGCAGAAAAGGATGTTCACAAGTAAGTAACAGAATGATTTTCAGGGCAGTTTAATTTTAAAAAGAAGCATGGATTTTTACCTTCTGCGCCCTACCTTTGCGGCCAATTTAAGTATCAACTATGTCAGGTCAGTTAAAAGAGGTACGTAGCCGGATTAAATCCGTTCAAAGCACGCAGCAGATCACCAAAGCGATGAAGATGGTAAGTGCGGCTAAATTGCGCCGTGCACAGGATGCGATTATCCAGATGCGTCCTTATGCCCAGAAGCTGCAGGAAATGCTCAGCAACATCGTGAGCAACAGTGAAGCCGGAACAGGGATGGCCCTGGCTACCGAACGCCCCGTGGAGAAAGTCCTGATGATCGTGATTACCAGTGACCGCGGTCTCGCCGGCGCTTTCAATGCCAACGTGATCAAAATGACCAAGGCGACCATTGCTGAGAAATATGCAGAGCAATATAAAAAAGGCAATCTGACCGTATGGGGTATTGGTAAAAAAGGAATGGAGTTCTTTATTAAGAACAATTACAAAACCAATGACTCTTTCCGTGATATATTCCTGCACCTGAATTTTGAGAATGTACAGAAAGCCGCACAGGCTGCCCGTACTGCTTTTATCAATAAGGAGTTTGATGTGGTGGAGCTGGTATACAGCCAGTTCAAAAATGCAGCCACCCAAAAATTTGTGGTAGAGCGTTTCCTTCCGATCCCCAAAGTGGAAGGTAAAGCCGGAGCAGCCAAGGCTGATTTCATTTATGATCCTTCCAAGGAAATACTGATCTCCGAGCTGATGCCGAAGATCCTGAATACACAGCTGTTCAAGGCGGTACTGGATTCCAATGCTTCCGAGCACGGTGCCCGTATGACCGCTATGGACAAGGCCAGCGAAAATGCCAATGAAATGCTACGTTCCCTGAAGATTTCCTACAACAGGGCCCGCCAGGCAACCATTACCACCGAGCTGACTGAGATTGTGAGCGGAGCGGCGGCTTTGCAAGGATAAATTTAAGTACGAATTACGAAGTACGAAGTACGAAGTACGAAAGAATACAGAACCGGTTTACAAGTTGTAGACCGGTTTTTTATGGGGAAAGTACGAGTCGGCAGTCGGCAGTCGGCAGTCAACAGCCCCTTCTAAGAAGAGATTTCTAAACTCTTCTTTATATCTCTTTCTGCTTTAGTAAATCATAAACCTTCTAAACCCTTCTTTCAGCCTCTTTCTGCTTTAGTACCTCATAAACCTTCTAAACCCTCCTTTCGGCCTCTTTCTGCTTTAAGCCCCCCTAAACCCTCCTTATGAGTGTGAATAAACTGTGTATAGCAAGTCCCTTGTGATAGTTATCTTGCCAATCCGTTTGGCGTTGATCTGAGTGATACGGAGCGGTTGATTTTCACCTTATTTGACTATACTATTATGACTATCGATAATCTCATACCCCATATTGAAGCACTGATTTTTGCCAGTGATAAGCCGCTTACTACCATGGAAGTGACGGAGCTTATTAATAACGCTTTTGGTTTCATGGAAGAGAAGATTATGCTCGACCAGGCAGAATCGGCCATTGACGGGATTCGCGAAAAATATGCGTCTGAATTTTACCCCTTTGAATTAAGGCAGAGTGGTGGTGGCTGGCAGTTTCTGACCAAGAAGGAATTTCATAAAACCATTGCTCAGTTGAATGGGGATAAATTCCTGAAACGCCTTTCCGCCGCATCTATGGAAACCCTGGCCATTATTGCCTATAAGCAACCCGTGACCAAGGGAGAAATCGAGGCCATCCGCGGGGTGAGTTCAGATTATGCGGTGCAGAAGCTGCTGGAAAAAGAACTGATCTTTATTACCGGCCGCAATGAAAAAATGCCCGGCCATCCGCTGGTGTATTGTACTTCCAAGAACTTCATGGACTATTTCGGAATCAACTCCGCCGATGATTTACCAAAAATCAAAGAAGTGCTGGCCGACCAGTTGGTGGAGCCAACCATTATGAAAGATATGCAGGTTACTGAAGAAGAGGAGTCAACCGAAAGAAATGATGACATGGATGGTACAACCGCACTTGCCGTTACCGAAGGCGGGGAACTGGTGATCAATGATGATGCCGGTGAATCAGAAGAAAATTAAGTATTACTTATTATCCCAAATTTATAAACCGGCTCAGTTCATTACTGAGCCGGTTGTTTTTTTATCTTCGTTCCTATGGCGACTGAACTTTCACACGAACAACTGTCAGCATTGGCCCGTGAATACGGTACCCCTTTATATGTATACCATGCGGAAAGAATCAGGGAACAATACAATAACCTGCTGGAGGCTTTCCGCGGGGCGGATGTACGTTTTTTTTATGCAGCCAAGGCGCTGACGAATATAAATGTCCTGCGTTATGTCAACCATATCGGATGTAATGTTGATTGCAGTTCGGTGAATGAAGCGCGGCTGGCGCTCCATGCCGGTTTTGATCCGGAGAAGGTGCTGTATACTTCCAACAATGTGTCTTTTGAAGAAATAGAAGAAGCCCAAAGCCTGGGGGTGCATATCAATATTGACAGTATTTCCAATCTCCGGAAGTTTGGCCGAAAATTCGGTCATAGCTACCCGGTAGGCATCCGGCTCAGGCCCAATATCATGGCCGGTGGTAACCTGAAGATATCTACCGGTCATGCGGACAGCAAGTTTGGCATACCATTGGAAAATATAACCGAGGTACTAGATGTGATCCGGGAAACCAACCTGTTTATCCGTACCCTGCATATCCATACCGGTAGTGAGATTAAAGATGTGGAGGTATTTGCCAGGGGTATAGAAGTATTGTTTGAAGTGGCTCAGCAATTTCCGGAACTCGAAGTGATCGATCTCGGGGGTGGATTTAAAGTACCGTATATGCCGGGCGAAGAAGGAACCGATATTCCGTTGTTGGGGAAGAAAGTTAAGGAGGAGTTTGAGCAGTACGAAGCCAAATACGGACGCAAACTGCAGGCCTGGTTTGAGCCGGGTAAATATATCGTGAGTGAATGTGGTTATTTTATTACGAAAGTCAATGTGCTGAAACCGGCGGTCAATGCCGTATTTGCCGGGGTGGATACCGGATTAAATCACCTGATCCGCCCAATGTTTTACAACGCTTATCACCAGATTGAAAATATCTCTAATCCCACCGGTGCTATACAGCAGTATAATGTGGTGGGTAATATCTGCGAAACGGACACTTTTGCTGAAAACCGGCCGCTTCCCGAAATCCGCGAAGGGGATTTTCTTGTTTTTCGCAATGCCGGGGCCTATTGTTTTGAAATGTCATCGCATTATAATTCCCGGTTTAAACCTGCGGAAGTAATGGTAGAGGATGGGACGGCCAGGCTTATACGAAAAAGGGATGAGTTGAGTGATTTGCTGGCAGGACAGGTATACTAGTTAGTAGTTAGTAGTCGGTAGTTAGTAGTCAACAGCCCCTTCTCAGAAGGTTTAGTTTAATTCACGAAGTTTACTGGTATTTCGAGCGCAGCGAGAAATCTTGTATTACTTTTTATGTCCCTCCTTAAGCCCGTCATTCCGAGCGAATAGCGAGGGACCTTGTATTTTATACAGGTGTTCGGTGTTGG
>ENA-UOWO01001526-UOWO01001526.1-activated-sludge-metagenome-genome-assembly--contig:-NODE-1526-length-30592-cov-6.968726_pt1 | contig 30592 bp, 21 predicted proteins | sample MGYA00238148_ERZ761564 | MGnify/ENA primary metagenome ERZ761564 (study PRJEB28885, sample SAMN05720194) | activated sludge metagenome | isolation source: Anaerobic digester | place: USA...
CGCAGATCCTCCACCAACATGCCGCGGATGATTCACCATCATCCGTAGGGGCGGTTCGCGAACCGCCCCATACGATATCACCCACGATATGATGTAGGGGCGGGTTTCAAACCCGCCCGATGCACGATGTTGGATCTCGTGTCGTTTCGTTGCCGGATATCTGTGTCATCGGCGGCATCTGCGGATCGTCTTATTTCTCATCAAATACAATTGAAGCGCGCGACACGAGAAGGTGCAGCAAAACGACAAGCGGCGCGGATACCAAGTAGGTGACGATGATTCCGAAGCCGGAGCCCAGAAGCCCGTAGGCGAGAGCCGCCACGGGGATCAGGGGAAGGATCTGGAGGGCCTGCGTTTTGGCGTGGTAGAGAGGCGGGATGCCGAAGCCGGCGGCGGTGATCACCGTCGTGTCGGAGTAGGGGATGATCAGCCCCCCCGCGATCGATCCGGAGATCACGGCTCCGGCGACGATGGGAATGAGCGACTCTCCGCCCGCAGAGAGGGCCATCTGGAACCCGATTGGCATCACGATGGCCATCGAACTCCAGCTGAAACCGGTGGCGACGGTGATGAGAAACGAGACGCCCATCGCTGCGACGGGAATCAGCGCCGGCGAAAGGCGGTCTCCGAGAAGAGATGTCAGCCAGAGGCCGGTTCCCAGGTCGGTGGAGACGGCCGAGAGGCCCTTTGCAAGAATGATGACGAGGCCGGTCGGGATCAACGATTTCATGCCCTTCCAGAGTCCGCCGGCGATTTCCCGCCAGGCCAGGACGCCATCCCGACGGAAGAGAAGGATCCCCCCGGCGAGAGCGATCGATACCGATGCATTGAGAATATCGACCGTCGGCAGATCGGAAAAGACGGTGATGAGCGAAAGGCCTGAATCCCACGAAGAAACGATGTTCCGGAGTGTGAAGCCGGCGAGACCGGCAACGGCGAACACCACGAGGCCGCCGAGCGGAACGAACAGGTGGCGGAGCCGGGTTTCCGGTCTCGGAGGGGTCGGGGGCCGGACAGATGCGGCGGGCGGGCCGTCATCGAGACGGGCGCCGATCCAGGTGCCCGTCCAGGCGCTCAGGCAGGCGAGGAGCAGGCCGAGGAACGTGACGACGTGGTACGGCATCGAGCCGAGGAAGAGCGCGGACGATGATATTTTTACGCCCAACGGCTCGGCCGAGCTCACCAGAAGCGACGCCTCGAAGCCGGCCCAGGTCGAGATCAGGACGACCGAGACGATAACGGCGGTCTGGTCGACGATATAGGCGAGAAGGGCGGGAGAGATCCGGTGTTTCGGGCACAGGGTGCGCATCGAAGCCCCGCAGATCAGCACGTTGGCGTAATCGTCGAAGAAGACGCACAGGCTGAGCAGGAACGTGGCGACCCGGGTTTTCCGGGCAGAATCGAGTTTTCGGGAGATCGCCTCGGAAAAGCGTTCATACGCTCCGCTCCGGGAGATGAGCTCGAGCAGGCCGCCGACAAGGAGAATGAACAGAGAGATCTTCAGGCGCTCCCCGTCTGCAAACGAGAGTTTCAGATACTGGAGGCAGGCGGATAATCCCGCTCCGAAGGCGGCGTGTTTCACCGTGAGCGCCCCTGCGACGATTCCGAGGAACAGCGCCAGCGCGACGCGGTGGGTCAACACGGCCGCAAGAATCGTGACCCCTGCCGGTATGAGGGAAAAAATCCCGAAATCGAGTGTTGTATTCATGAGAATATATAGATAATAATACGAAATATCCGCGTGTAGGGGCGGTTCGCGAACCGCCCCTACGGAAAGATGGTCAGGCGGCGATCAGACGAGGATCGGATCCCGGATCTCGTAGCCGCGGGAGATCAGGTCCTGCTCCTCGGCGGGGGTCATGACCTTGATCATGCCGTCGTGGAGGCCGTGGATCTCGACGTGGTGGTCGCGGTACATCTGGAGCGCGTCGACGATCTCCTCGGTGATCGTCTGGCCGGGCACCAGCAGAGGAATTCCCGGCGGGTAGGGGACGATCATGACGGTCGAGATCCGGCCGACACTCTGGCGCAGCGGCACGAGGGCGCCGTCGCAGTAGAAGGCGTAGCGCGGCTTGAACCGGATCGGGGAGAGGCTCAGACGGAAATCCTGCACCACGCCCGTCGCGGTTTCGATGTTCCCGCTCATCGTCTCGATGTTTTCGAGGGCGAGGAACAACCGGTTCAGCTTCGAGCGGGTCGCGCCGATCGTGATCAGCACGGTGAGGGTGTTGAACGTCGATTTCTCGATCTGGATGTTGTGCTTGGTGAGCAGCAGGCGCTCGACCTCGCGGCTGCTGAAGCCGGATTTCGAGACGTCGATCGTCAGCTTGGTGGGGTCGAGGCGGACGCGGTCGATGTCGTTGCGGAGCTCGTCCGAGATCAGATCCTCGAGATCGAGCACCCGGAACTTTTTGAGCGAGTTGATGGCCTCGCGCAGGGAGCGGGACAGTTCGAGCGTTTTCGAAAGCAGGCTGTACCCTTCCATCACCATCTGTTTCCGGGCCGCGTCGAGCGAGGCGATCATCGGGTACTGGGGCGAGGTCGAGGTGTGCATGTTGAAGTTTTCCATGAAGAAGTCCTGGATCCGTTCGAAATCCGGGTCGTTCACATGGATCATCGACGCCTGGCTGAACGCGCTCATCGTCTTGTGGGTCGACTGGGTCGCATAGTCGGCGCCGGCCTGCATCGCGCAGGGGAAGAAGTCGGGGTGGAACCGCGCGTAGCCGTACCAGGCCTCGTCAATGATGACCTTGATGCCTCGCCGGTGCGCCTCCTCGACGATGTGGGAGATGTCGTAGGTGAGGCCGTCGTAGGTGCAGTTCGTCAGGATCAGCGCCTTCACCCGCTTCTTCGCGGCAAGCGCTTTATCCATAGCGTCGAATATACGTCTTTTCGGCACGGGGCCGAAGATGCCGTAGGTGTTGTTCACCGAGGGCATCAGGTAGATCGGCTCGGCACCGGCCAGGACCACGCCGTAGTGGACCGACTTGTGGCAGTTGCGGTCGAGCAGGATCGCGTCGCCCGGTTTGAGGAGGGTCTGGATGAGAATCTTGTTCGAGGTCGAGGTGCCGTTGGTGGAGAAGAAGGTATGCCGGGCACCGAACGCGCGCGCGGCCAGTTCCTGAGCCTCTTTGATGATGCCGGTGGGGTGCAGCAGGGAGTCGAGCATGGGCACCGAGACCGAGACATCGGACCGGAACAGGTTCGGGCCGAAGAAGTCGTAGTAGTCCTGCATCCAGGGGGAGTTGTTGACCGAGTAGCCGGAGGCGTGGCCCGGCGTGTGCCACGAGTCGCGGGTGCTGTTGGCGTACTGGACGAGCATTTCGAAGAAGGGGGCGCGATTCTTGCTGCTGATGACCTCGTTCTTCACCTTGTTGGCGACGTCGTTCCAGTCCTGGTCGCCCTTGAAGAAATAGCCGTTGAGCAGGCCGCCTGCCGTAACGCCGGGGCCGCTCTTTTCGTCCGTCAGCAGAAACAGGTTGATCTCGTGGCGCAGCTTGAGAAACTCGCGGAGCATTTCGAGGCCGTGAACCGTTTCGGAAGCGGCGTTCCGGCTGCGGGGCAGCTCCCACTCGGTGAGCACGACATGGATGGCCCCGTCTTCCCGGAGAAGGGCGCAGGCCTCGTCGAAGCTTCGGGCCGTGACGATGTTCAAGCCGCGGTTGCCGAGCTCGATGGACGAGCGGTCGAGGGAGGTGGGGGAAGGGTCGAGCAGCAGGACTTTGTATTTCATGGGATGGATGCTCCAGGCTTCGGGAAGGCGCCGAGAGGCTCTTGGCGGCCGTTCGTGGTGGGGATACTCTACCATGAAGGCGGGGTTTGTGCTACACTTCACGCGCCGCGCGGGTACGCCCCACACGGCGATTCCAGCCTGATGGAGCCTGAAACACCGATGTCGGACACCGAAACGCAGGTCGTTTCCAATTTCATTCGTGACATCATCGAAGAGGATCAGAAGACGAACAAGCACGGCGGTCGCGTCGTCACGCGGTTTCCGCCAGAGCCGAACGGGTATCTCCACATCGGCCACGCCAAGTCGATCTGCCTGAATTTCGGGCTGGCGCGGGATTACAAGGGCGTCTGCCATCTGCGGATGGATGACACGAATCCGATCAAGGAGGACATCGAGTACGTCAACGCCATCATGGCCGACGTGCGCTGGCTCGGCTTCGACTGGGCCGATAAGATGTTCTTCGCGGCCGATTACTATGAGCGCCTCTATGGATTCGCCGTCGAGTTGATCAGGCGGGGAAAGGCGTTCGTCTGCGAGCTGACGCCCGACCAGATGCGCGAATACCGCGGCACGCTGACGCAGCCCGGCAAGGAAAGCCCGTTCCGCAACCGGAGCGTCGAGGAAAATCTCGATCTCTTCGAGCGGATGCGCAAGGGAGAGTTCCCTGACGGCAGTCGGACGCTGCGCGCGAAGATCGACATGGCCTCATCGAACATCAACATGCGCGACCCGGTCATTTACCGCATCCTGCGCTCGACCCATCATCGCACGGGCGACACCTGGTGCATCTACCCGATGTATGACTTCGCGCACCCGCTGTCGGACATGATCGAAGGGATCACCCATTCGATCTGCACCCTCGAGTTCGAGGATCACCGGCCGTTGTACGACTGGTTCCTCGAGACACTCCAGACGCCCTGTCACCCGCAACAGATCGAATTCGCGCGACTCAACCTGACCTACACGGTGATGAGCAAGCGCAAGCTGCTGTCGCTGGTGAAGGAAAACCTGGTCAACGGCTGGGACGACCCGCGGATGCCGACCATCGCGGGGCTGCGGCGGCGCGGCTTCACCCCCGAGGCGATCCGGGATTTCTGCGACCGCATCGGCGTGGCGAAGGCGAACAGCACCGTCGATTACGCGCTGCTGGAGCACTGCGTGCGGGATGACCTGAACCGGCGCGCGTTGCGGGTGATGGCCGTTCAGCGGCCCCTGAAGCTCGTCATCGAGAACTACCCGGCGGGCCAGACCGAGATGGTCGAAGTCGTGAACAACCCCGAGGATCCGTCGGCCGGCAAACGCCAGGTGCCGTTCTCGGGCACCGTCTACATCGAGCAGGAGGACTTCCAGGAGAACCCGCCGAAGGGCTTCTTCCGCCTCTCGCCCGGGAAGGAAGTGCGTCTGAAAGGCGCCTACTACGTGACCTGCCAGTCGGTCATCAAAGATAAAGATGGAAATATAACAGAGGTGCGATGCACCTATGATCCGGCCTCGAAGGGCGGAGTTTCTGCCGACGGCCGGAAGGTCAAGGGAACGTCGCACTGGGTTTCGGCGGCCCATGCCGTCAAGGCCGAGATCCGGCTGTATGATCAGTTGTTCACCGTGCCGAACCCCGGAGCGAACGAGGAAGTCGACTGGCACACCGAGCTGAATCCGAAATCGCTGGAGCAGCTTCATGGCTGGGTCGAGCCGTCGCTGGCGGATGCCGCCCCCGGCACCCGGTATCAGTTCGAACGGGTCGGCTACTACTGCGTCGACAAGGATTCGAAGCCCGGCGCGCCGGTGTTCAACCGGATCGTCACGCTGCGCGACTCCTGGGCGAAGGAGCAGAAGAAGCAGCAGGGGTGAGAGTCTCACGGCGAGGATTCGCCGGATTCTGACACGAGATCGAGATCCCCCGGGCGTTCTGCCCGGGGGATCGGTTTTTCTCCGGGCACGAGAAAAAGCGAAGATGAAAATCGGGCGGCTTGCCGGTTGAAAATTCGGCAGGCGGAACCGTCCGGCGGCCGCCGGTGGATCGCCAAACGCTTTTGGAAAGCCAATCCTGGAGGATTCATGAGGCTGGCATGGGGATTGCTCTGGCAACTACGCGCAAGGCTATAGAAAATCTATAGATGATCATACATATGGAGGATTATTCCATGAAGCGTTTGATGAGTTTCGTCTTGATGGCCGCTCTTGCCCTGCCCGTCTGTGCCGAGCCTTTTGGGGGGCCGATCGGCCATGGACACGGCCAGCCCGGTCACGGTCCTGCCACCTCCGGTGGGCACAACGGCCCCGGGATGCCGGGCGGTCACGGCCCGTCTCATCCTGGAAATGGCGGCGGATACGGTCCCGGCATGCCCGGCGGTCACGGCCCTTCGATGCCAGGTAATGGCGGCGGGTATGGCCCCGGGATGCCGGGCGGTCATGGTCCGTCTCACCCCGGGAATGGCGGCGGGTATGGCCCCGGCATGCCCGGCGGTCACGGACCCTCGATGCCGGGCAACGGCGGCGGGTATGGCCCCGGTCATCCTGGCAACCCCGGACACCCCGGCCATGGGCCCGGCATGCCCGGCCAGATGGAGCTTCGTCAGGCATTTCTGCGCATCGATGGCCTCTTCCGCCTCGTTGAAGGCAGCTTCTATCCCGGTATGGATCGCCGGGCGATCATGGAGTGCTCCCGCAACATGAACGATCTCTCGCGCGAGATCTCCTTCGCCCTCGATTACGTTCCTCTGCCGGCTGTCCGTGACCTTCAGGCCATCCGCCGGATGGTCGAGCAGGCCCGGTACACGCTGGTGACCGATTTCAATCCCCGCGATGCCCATGCCCAGATCCGCCGGGCCGCGATGGAATTCTCGATGGTTTCGAATCGCCTGATCCGGCGCTGACGGATTCTTCCGGCGACGGGCATTTTGCGCCGGCGCCGGCGTTGCGAACAGACCGGCCCCTCCCGCAGGAGGGGCCGGTCTGTTGTCTGCTTCAGACGAAACGAAGCGGATCATGGTAGATTGGGCCATCACGCGACGAGATCCCGTGTTGTCGAAACGACGAAGGATGGATGGAGGTTCCCTTGGAGGAGAAACCCATCGGACGGTCCTGCCATCTGTGCGGGCCCATTCCGGATTTTCAGAAAGTCGAGCTTCTGCACGGAAAGGAGCGACTGCCCGAGCAGGTTGGCAGGCTGGAGCGGATCGCCGGAAGCGGAGTGTACGGCGCCGAGGAGCTTCGCGTCTGCCGTGCGTGCGGCTGCTATTTCCTGTTCCTGCACGACCATGACTCGGAAGCCGGCATGGGCGAGGGATATTCGGATGAAGCGATCACCCGGATCGACACGGACAGGGCGTTGCGGGAACTCGACCGGCTCGAACGGGAGGCACACGCCTCGGAGCTGCACTGGGGTTCCCCGGCCGCGGCAGGATACGGGACAGTCGCGGAGCGGTTCCGGAACGAGGCCCGAGAAGAACTCGTGCGGATCGGACGGGAACGGATGCGGTTGAACGGGCAGGGGTGCGGAACGGCGTGACGCCAGGCACCCATCTGCGATAGAATGGCATGAACATCGCAACGCGCGACGTTTTGTCACGAACCGGGTCATCGGAAAGGGATTGAGCGGATGCCATTGATTGCCGGGCTGTTGATCGTCATCGGGTCGATGCTGACGGGGTATCTGATGCATGGCGGCACGATCGGGCCGTTGCTCCAGATTTCCGAGTTCATCATCATCGGCGGTGCCGCGTTCGGTGCCGTCGTGATCGGGAATGGGTTCGGCGGGGTGCAGAGTGTGCTCAACGGCGTCAAGACGATGCTGAAGCCTCGCATCTTCGACCAGGCCGCGTATCTCCAGCTCCTGGAGTTGCTGTACGCGATTTTCGACCTGGCCCGCCGCGAGGGGGTTCTGGCGCTCGAGCAGCACATCGACAATCCGGCGGGAAGCGAGCTGTTCAAGCGGTTTCCCGGCATTCTCGAGGATCACCACGTCATCCGGTTCTTCTGCGACTCGCTCCGGATGATCATCGTCGGTGGCGTGAGCGATGTCGAGATCGCCCGGCTGATGGAAGAAGATCTCGACATTTGTGAAGAGGAAGAAATGATACCATCCGGTATTCTATCGACGGTCGGCGACAGCATGCCCGGCTACGGTATTGTCGCGGCCGTTCTTGGCGTCGTCATCACGATGCAGGCGATCGGCGGCCCGCCTGAGCAGATCGGCCACAAGGTCGCCGCGGCGCTCGTCGGCACCTTCCTCGGCGTGCTGATGGCCTACGGTATTTTCAATCCCATGGCGAAATCTCTCGAAAACCAGGTGAAGGAAAGAGATTTCTATATGCGGGTGATTTTTTCAGCCCTGGAAGGGTTTTCCCGGGGGTATGCGGCGAAGAACTGTATCGAGATCGCCCGCAGGCACATTCCGCCCCGGTACCGGCCGGCGTTCGAGGAGACGGACAAGCTGCTCGCCGCGAAGGGAACCGCGGCAACGGCCTGATGAGCTGAACCCGAAGGAGTCGATGTGGCGAGGAAGAAACATGCCCACCACGGTGGGGCCTGGAAAGTGGCGTACGCCGACTTCGTCACGGCAATGATGGCGTTCTTCCTCGTGCTCTGGATCGTCGGCCTCAGTTCGAGCACGAAGAAGTCGGTCGAGTCTTACTTCAAGACCCAGCTGACGTCCGTATCCGATTTGCTGTATTTCAACGGCTTTGCTCCGAGGCAGGAGGCGATTCCGTTTCAGCTTCCCTGGCAGACGCTCACGGGGCCGAACATGATTCCGAAACCCCGGCCGCGTCGCGACATCAAGAACATCGAAGCCCTTCGGGCGGAGCTGAGAAAAGTGACCAGCGCTTCGGAGAGCATGCGCCTGACGATCGATGAGAACGAGATCCGGATCGATCTGGTCGACGGGGAGCAGGCGGGCTTGTTCGGGACGATGCTGGAACGGTTCACCCCCTTGCTCCGGCAGATGATCCGCGAAATCGCCCCGCTGCTGCGGGAAATGCCCAACCGGATCGTCATCGAGGGACACACCAACAGCATTCCCTACCAGGGGCCGGCGGGAGAATCGAACTGGGAGCTGTCGATCGAGCGGGCGAACATGGTGCGGCAGATGCTCGAACAGCAGGGTCTCCCGGACCGGCAGATCATCGAGATCAGGGGCTGCTCCGACCTGTATCCCCTGGATCGCATCCATCCCCTGTCCCTTACGAACCGGCGGGTGTCGATCGTCATCAAACGCCGACTGCCGTTCATCCCCGAAATCGACGCCCCGTTCGGTCAGTGAGCGGGGCTGCTTCCCCACGCACAAAGGAGCCTCCATGTTCAGCCAGGAAGATCGTCGCAGGCTGTTTCCCGTCACCGACAAGTGGATCTATCTGAACCATGCCGCGATCGGCCCGTTGCCCCGCTACGTAAGGGAGGCGGCCGAGCGGTATCTGGAATCCGTCTCGAACGATGGCGAGAAGCACTGGGAACGCACGGGGCCGGTGGCGGACGAGTTGCGCGGGATGATCGCCTCGGCTCTGCACATGCCCCGCGAAGGCATCGCCCTCACCCGGAATGTCTCGGAGGGCATGTCGATCCTGGCTTCGGGCCTCGACTGGAAGGCCGGGGACAACGTCGTTCTGCCGAGCGTCGAGTTTCCGGCGAACGTGTATCCCTGGATGAATCTGGAGAGGTTCGATGTCGAGCTGCGGCGGGTCGAGCCGGTCGACGGCCGCATCGGGGTTGAATCAATCGTAAATGCTATTGATTCTCGGACCCGGGTGGTGTCGATCAGTTCGGTCCAGTTCTTCAGCGGCTTCGTCGCGAACCTGCCGGCGCTTTCGGCTGAGTGCCGCCGGCGCGGGGTGCTTCTGTGCGTCGACTGCATCCAGCATCTGGGGGCGTTGCCGCTCGATCTGGCCGCCGCCGGTGTCGATTTCCTGGCGGGAGGTGGCCACAAGTGGCTGATGGCGGGCGAAGGAATCGGCTTCGTCGCCTGCCGGCCCGACCTGGCCGAACGGCTGCGGCCGGCCCTGATCGGTTGGCAGGGGGTGCGCCAGTGGGAGGACTTTTTCGATCAGCGGCTCGATTTCAAGCCGGGCGCCCAGAGGTTCGAGACCGGCACCCTCTCCGCCTTCGGCATCCATGCCCTTCACGCGTCGCTGCGGGGACTGGCGTCTTACGGCTTCGAGCGTGTGGCGGAGCTGGTGCGGGAAAACTCGCGCCTCGTGCGGCGCGGCGCGCTGCACCGCGGGTTCCAGCTTGCCCTGCCGGATGCCGAGCTGGCGTCGCCGGCCGGCACCTCGGGAATCACCTCGTTCCGCATCGAGGGCGTGTCGGCCGCCGATCTCGCAGCGAAGCTGAAGGAGGCTGGCGTCCAGGTTTCGGCCCGCCAGGGCTTCCTGCGGGTCTCCCCGCATTTCTATAACACCCCGGATGAAATCGAGGAGTTCTTCGCCCGTCTCGACACGATCATCGGCTAGGCGGCCGGGGACTTCGCGAGGGCGTCGAGGGCGGTCTGGCGTATCCCGCGCAGATCGAGTTTTCCCGTTCCCAGGAGGGGGAGTTTGTCGACGCGGACGAAGCTGTCGCGCCGGGGGATGAACAGATTGGGAAGGCCGGCCGTGGCGAGGCGCTCGAGAAGCTCGGGGATGCGGCTCTCGTCGAGCGTATGGAGGACGGCCAGCCGCTCGCCCTTCCTCTCGTCGGGGATCGCGGTGACGGCAAAGGCCATCACATCGAGGCCGGAAGCCTGCTGCAGAGCTTCTTCCACCTTCCCGTGAGGAACCATTTCGCCGCCGATCTTCGAGAATCGTGAGAGCCGGTCGGTGATGCGGATGAAGCCGTTCTCGTCCATCACGGCGATGTCTCCGGTCACATACCAGCCGTCCCGGAGGGCTTTCGCCGTGAGATCGTCGCGGCCGATATAGCCGCGCATCACGTTCGGCCCTCTCACGAGCAGCATGCCGGGAGTGCCGTGGGGAATGGGTGTTCCGGTGTCGGGATCGACGATGCGCACCGAGAGGCCGGGAACGGGATGGCCGACGAAGCCGCGGCGGGAGCCATACTGGTAGATGCCGCGGCCCCGGAAATCGAGGGTGCTGACCGTGATGGCGGGGGCGCACTCGGTCGCGCCGTACCCCTCGATCGGGCGGATGCCGAACTTCTCCTCGAACGCGTCGGCGACCTTCGAGGGAAGGCGTTCCGCGCCGGTGAGCACGATGCGGAGTGAGCCGAACTGGCCGGGTGTACACCGTCGCATATAGATCTGGAGAAAGGTTGGGGTGGCGATCAGCATCGTGGCGCCGAACTTCTCGACGAGGCCGCCGATCGCGACCGAGTCGAGCGGGTTCGGGTGGAAGACGAGGCCCATGCCGGTGCGCAGGGCAAACCACATCGACATCGTTCCAAACGAGTGGAACAACGGAAGGGCTCCGAGGAGGCGGTCGGAGCCGTCGACCGAGAGGACCTGGGCCACCCCCTCGACGTTGCTGCCGATATTCCAGTGGCTCAGCATGACGCCCTTGGGCTCCCCCGTGCTGCCGCTGCTGAAAATAATGGTCGCTATATCGTCGATGTCGGGAGTGGCCGAGGCGCCGGCGAGACGTTCGAGGAGGCGGATCGGCGCCGTGACGGCGAGGAGAAGGGCCGAAAGCCGGGCCGCGCGGGTGATTCCAGCCGCGATATCCTCGAGATAGAGGGGCGTGACGCCCTCGGGCAGCGTGAGGGAGGCTTTTTCGAGGAAGGCCCGGCTGGTGAGGACCGAGCGCAGACCGGCCTGACGGGCGGCCGAAGCCATTCCGGCGGGGCCGGCGGTCCAGTTCAGATTGACCGAGACGCGGCCGCCGAGCGCCGCGGCGACGTTCGCCCAGGCGCCGGGAATCGTGGTCGGAAGGAGCAGGCCGACGTGGGTCTGGCCTTCCCAGTGCGGCCGGAGGGCACGGGCGAGGGCGATGATCGATGCCAGGGCCTCGAGGCGCGACACGTGCCAGGTCGACTGGTCGCCCGCGATGAATCTCCAGGGGCGGGTCCGGAGCATGCGGATCGCGTGGTGGTGGAGCGGCCGGGCATCGGCGCGGCGGTGGTCCCAGGCGGCGCTGCCCATTTCCATGATGATCTGCCGGACGTGGGCCACGCGGGTTTCGGCGGGAAGCGGGGTTCCGAATGAGACCGTGACGGGGTGGGGGTACCGTTCCGGCATCTTGGTCAGGAACCGACCGCCCGAGCGGCTGTAGACGCTTCCCCAGACGCGGTCGAGATGGATGGGGATGATCGGGGCGGAGCGACCCTTGATGATGCGTTCGAGGCCGCGCCGGAAGGGGAGCATCATACCGGTGCGCGTCACCTCGCCTTCGGGGAAGATGCAGACCAGCTCCCCTTCGTCGAGGGCCGAGCCGGCGTCGCGGAGGGCCTTGAGGACGACGCGGAGGCCGCCGGTCGAGGAGACGGGAATGACGTGGAGAGCCCGCATGAAGGGGTTGAGCAGCCAGTGGTGGTAGTACAGTTCGTCGACGATGAACCGCACGGGCCGGTCGGTCGAGGCGATAACGAGGAAGCCGTCGATGAATGACACATGGTTCGAGACGAGCAGCGCCCCGCCCTGCTGGGGCACGTGGGTGCCGCCGACGATCGTCAGGCGGTAAAAAATATTTGTCGATATAACGATGACGAGGCGGAGCAGGAAGTCGGGCAGCAGCCACAGGGCCCAGAGGGTTCCGCCGGTGGTCAGCACGGCGGTGGCGAGGATGATCTGGCGGGCGTCGAGGCCGGTTCCGGCGAGGAGGCCGGCGCCGAGCGAACCGGCAACTGTGCCGCCGAAGACGAAGACATTGGCGAGGGCGATGACGGCGCCGCGGCGGTGGGCGGGGGAGCGCCACTGCATGATCGAGTCGAGCGGCACGAGGATGAGGCCGCTCGAGAGGCCGAGCAGCAGCATGACGAACAGCGTGCCCGCGATGCCGGGGCCGAAGATGCCGAAGACGAGCGTGAACAGGGCGATGCCGAGTGAGCCGAGCGGGATCAGGCCATACTCGACCATCTGGCCCGAGAGGCGTGCCGCGAGCATGCTGCCGGCAGCTACCCCGACGCCGTAGAGGGCCATGGGAAGCCCTGACAGCGAGTCGGAATGGGCGTTCCCGGCCGTGATCGCTTTTGCATAGACCAGGATATCCTGACCGAGCAGGCTGACGATGCCCCAGAACAGGATCGAGCCCATCACCGACAGCCGCAGAACGCGGTCGGCGGAGAGGATCGCCCAGGCGTCGCGCACCGACTCGATGACCCCGACGGGCTCGGCCGTCGCCGGGTTCACGTCGGGAATCGTCAGCGAAGCCGCCCAGCCGCCGAGGGCGCACAGGGTCAGAACGATGCCGGCGATCCAGGGGCTCGTTCCCGAAAGGTCGAGAAGAAGCCCGCCGAGGCCGGTTCCGGCGATGATCGCGAGGAACGTCCACATCTCGAGCAGCCCGTTGGCGTGCGCGAGTTTTTCGTGCGGCACGAGTTCGGGAATGATGCCGTATTTCGAGGGGCTGTACAGCGCCGACTGGAACGACATGAGGCCGAGGGTGAGAAACAGCGGCCAGACCGGGCCGCCCAGAGCCAGCGAAAGGGTGCCGAGCAGGAGCACCAGGACCTCGAACATCTTCAGCCAGACGATGACCGAGCGCTTGCTGAACCGGTCGGCGACCGGCCCCGCGGGCAGCGAGAACACGGCGAGAGGCAGGGTGTACACGACGAACGCGACCGTCGCCTGATACTGCGAGGCCGCCTCGAACGCCGGCGTGCCCGCCGTCAGACCCGCCGTGGCGGCGCGCATCGAAAGCAGGGCCACGACCATTTTCCACGCGTGGTCGTTGAACGCCCCCAGAAACTCGGCCAGCAGCAGCCCGCGAAGGGCCGGTATGCCGGTCGGACGGTCGGAGTCGGGACGGGCGGGGTCGCTCATGTTCGTATCCTCTCGATCGCGGTTTGTCGGCTACAAGCATACCCCGGCGGGATCCCCACTGCAAAGTTGCAGGACGGCCCGAATCGTGTACACTGTGCGTCATGGGAGCGAGAACGTTTCGGGCACGGGTGGTCGCGGCGCTGCTGCTGGCGGTCGTGGGGCCGCTGGTGGTGTTCGGGGCCGTGACCTGGCGACTGGTCGAGCGGTCGGTGCGGGACGACGCGGTGGCGCTGCACCAGGCAATCCTGCGAGGGGTGACCTCGGGGGTCGAGCTGTATGTCGGGGCACGGCGGGCACGGCTCGAGGCGCTGGCGCGGCGGCCGGACATCCAGAGTCTCGAGCCCGGCCGGGTGCGCGCCGCATTGACGGAGTTCATCGGGGAAGAGGCGTTTTTCCGGGGTGCCGCGGTGACCGGCCTGGATTCGGTGGTGCGGGCCGGCTTCAGCCGCGATGCGCGCCGTTCCCCCTGGCACGAAGGGGAGAAGCCGAATCTCGCGCCCGTTGCGGGAGCCCTGATGATGCAGGTGCCCGTGACGGCGTTCACCGACGATGGAACGCGGATCGGAACGCTTGTCGCGCAGGCCATGCTTTCCGGCCCCGATATCCAGGATATTCTCGACACGCTTCCCGTGCCGGAGAACGAGTATGTCTGCCTGCTGACACGGAACGGCGAGATCACGGCGCGACGCGGTGCCGGGCTGCCGGCCGGGGCGCGCCGGTTCGTGCTGCCGCCCTCGCTCGTGGCGTGCGCCGACCGTCTCGTCGAGACGACCTACACCCTCCCGCTGCATCACGGCGGACGGACCGATCTCGTTTCCCTGACGTGGCGGCCGGCCCTCGACGGATGGATGATTGCCGGTACCCCCGCGAGCGACGCCTTTCGTCTGCTCGAGACCCTGCGGACCAATTTCGGCCTGGTGCTGATTCTTGCAATAGTAATAGCTATAATAGCCGGGGCCTGGGTTGCCGCGTCCGTCACGAGCCCGATCGCGATCCTGGTCGACGGGCTCGCGAAGCTGCGCGCGGGGGATTTCTCCCACCGCGTCTCGATCGGCACGGGGGACGAGATCGACGAGGCGGGGAAGGGGCTGAACGCCCTTGCCGCCGTGCTCCAGAAGAAGCTGCTGATCGGCTCGATCTGGGAGCGGATCCGGGGCGGTTCGAAGCCGCGGGGCCGGACGGGGCCGGGAGAATGACCGGGCTCCTGCCGCCGCTTCCCGTCGCGCTCGTCGGCCTGTTCAACCTGCTGCTGCGGGCGACGATCAACGTGTTTTTCATTGCCGCCCAGACGCTGTTTTTCAAGACGGCGGGCGTGATGGGCCTGCCCTATGTATACGCCGCGATGAACCTGGTCTACATCGCCCTCCAGGCCGGAGCGGTGCGGCGGCTGACCGGATCGCCGGGGTCGCATGTGCAGCGGCTTTCGGCAGCCTTTTGCACAATCGCCCTCGGGCGCATGCTGCTGCCTCCCGCGGTCGTCTGGCTCGACACGGCATTTTTGCTTGCCGTCATGGTCTACGAGCTGTTTTTCAACCAGTTCTTCACGCACTGGCTCAACGACGTGCTGCCGCTGGACGAGGGAAAACGATATCTTCCGTTCATCAATGCGTGCGGCAGCCTCAGCTTCATCGTAAGCGGCGTGACGATGCGGCTGGCCCTCTCGGTGACAAGCCTGACAACCGTTCTGGCTGCGGATGTCGTGGCGTTCGCCGTGGCAGCGGCCTGTTTTCCGATCGTCCGGAGCCGGTTTTCCGAACGCTCCGGCCATGCGCCCGACGAGCCGACCGGCCCGGGGGCTGGGGCGGTGGTCGAAGCCGGCGCGAGCGACACGGATGGCCGGTGGGCGTTCGGTTCCCGCCTCGCCGCGCTGGCCCTGCTGTTCACCCTCTCGAAATACTGGCTCGATTACCAGTATTCGCGGGCCATCACCGCCGCCTGCGACACCCCGGAGCGGCTTGCCTCGTTCATCGCCGTGTTCACGTCCTGCACCGATGCCCTGGTGCTGCTGACCCAGATGACCGTCGCGGCGGCCGTGATGAAACGGTTCCGGCTGCCCCGCATCCTCGCAATCCTGCCCGTGGCCGTGGGGGCGGCCGCTCTGGCTTCGCTGGGTAGCGGATTCCACGCGGTTCTCGCCACGCAGTTCCTGTTCACCTGGATCGCGAAATCCTTCCATCACGCGGCCATGACGCTGATCGTCGGCATCCTGCCCACAGCACCCCGGCTGAAGGTGCTGAGCGCCATCGGCATCGGCGCATCGATCGGCTCGATGCTGTCGGCCGTGGTCCTGATGGGCGTTCAGCGTCACCTTGCCCCGGAACTCGCGTTCGGGGCCCTCGCTGCCGTTCTGGGCCTGATGGCGCTGTCCGTCATTCCCCTCGAGCGTGCCTGGGGGCGGGAACTGGGCCGCGTTCTCGATGGATCGGCCGTGGTCGGGGAAGGGGAACGTCTCGCGGCGATCGAGACCCTGCGGGCTCTTTCGGCCGGCGAACGTCTGCAGCGGCTCGAACATCTCCTTCAGGGGAGCGAGCAGGAACGGCTGGCATCCCTGGAGCTGATGGATGGGATTCCGCGCGAGGCTGCCGAGCATCTGTTGATCGAACGACTCAGGCACGAGACGTCGCCGCGGGTGCGTGCCGGTGTGGTGCGCCGTCTCGTCGGGCTCGGCGCGGCCGTTTCCCGCTGGGCCGGCGCCGATCTCTTACCGGCGGATGAGGCCGATCCGCGGGTTCTGGCGAATCTTCTCGAGGGGCTCGCCGAGCTCGATGCGGGCGAATCCTTCCTGCCGCAGATACGGGTGCATCTCGGGCATGTGCATCATCGCGTGCGGGCGGCGGCAGCAGAGGCGCTCATCCGCCTTTCTTCCGATCCAGGCGACATCGAGGCGGGGCTGGGTGTCCTCGAACGGATGCGCGGTGCCCCGGAGTCGCTGGAGCGGGCCGCTGCCGTTGCCGTTCTCGGGCGTCTCCAGCATGAGGCGTTCCGGGAGGAGCTTGCCGGCGGTCTTGCCGATCCCGACGAGCGTGTCGCGAGCCAGGCGATTGCCGCCCTTCGCCGCCTTCCGCTGCCCGAAGTCGCCGAAACCCTCCGCCGGGCTGCCGCCGGCTTCGCTCCGCGGCTCGCGGCCGAGGCGACCGCGGCGGCGGAGTCCGTCGAGCTGGTCACCTGCGCCGGCTTCTCCCAGATCATCGAGGCGCTCGGGCCCGAGGAGCGGGCGGGGATCGTCAACCGGCTTGGCGACTGGCGACGCGATTCCCGCATCTACCTGGTGATCCGCGCCCTGCAGGTCGAGCCGGCAGCGCTGCGTTCCGCCCTCGTCGCCGCGATCGAGCGCATCTCCTCGCCCGCCGTGCGGGGCCTTGTCACGCAGGCATTCGGCCAGGACGGCCCCGCCGTCGTCTGGAAGGCCGAAGCCGTGTCGGATGCCGTTGCCCGACTGGAGCTCGGGGATCTGGCCGATGTTGCCCTGCTCCTGCGGCTGTTGCGGGAACACGGCGCGACGGAGCCGATCGTGCCGCTTCTGCTGCCCGTGCTTGATCGTATAGAGCAGGATATAAAAAATGCCCCCCCGTCGCGGGCCCCGGGAGGGGACGTGCGATTCAAGCTGGCCGTTACGGCGGCTTCGGCAGCGGCGACCGAGCCTGCCAGGGTCGTCGAAACGCTCGACCGGGCGATCCGGGGTGACCGGTTCGTCGCCTCCCTGTCCTGGGAATACCTCGAACTCCAGCTTGGAACGGCCGTCGCCGACCGTCTCGCCCGCCTCGTGAAAACGGCCGCCGCCGCCGGGGCTGCATCTGATACAATCGGAACACACGCATCATGAAAACGCTTCGTCTCGACCTGCTGCGGTTGGCGAGAAGCCTTGCCGCGTTCCTCCTGCTCTGCCTCGTGGCCGGCTGCGGTGGCGGCGGGGAAGAGCCCATGCTGCGGCTGGAGACGGATGAGCGGCCACCCGTCGAGTTCGGCGTGTTCCCCTTTCTCGAGTCGGGCCAGCTCGAAGCGGCCCTGGCGCCGCTGACGGCGTATCTGTCGGCCAGGCTCGGACGAGACGTCCGGATCCGCGTCGTTGCCGATTACACCGATCTCGAGCGTCTCGTGCGGCAGCGGCGGGTCGATATCGGCTGGTTTGCCCCCCGTTCCCGTGCAGGAGGGGCGGAAGGCGTGATGCTGCCCGTCTGCCGGCCGAAAACATCCGCCGGGAGCTATCACGGGGTCATCGTCACGCGGCGCGATTCCGGCATCCGTCATCTCGACGACCTCGCCTCACGGAGTTTCGCCTATGTCGATCGCGGCTCGAAAAGCGGCTTCTTCGAGCCGAACCGCGTCCTGGTCAGGGCAGGGATCGACCCGCTCCGGTTCTTCGGACGCATCTCCTGGGCGGGAAATCACGAGAAAGCCCTTCAGGGGGTTCTCGACGGCCGCTGGGACGCCGCCGCCGTCACCTCGCTGGTTCTGCGCCCGGGTGTGTCCGGCGACCTGGACCGGCTCATCGTCATCGCGACGACCCCGCCGATCCTGACGGATCCGATCGTCGTTCGCGACGGCCGGACGGATCTCGGTTCGGATACGGTCAAAGGCCTTCTCCTCGGCATCTCGAGCGATGAGGCAGGCCGGAAGGCGATCGCAAGTCTTTCGGTATCGCTTGGTATTTTTGGCTTCGAGCCCGTTGCGGAGGTTGAACGGTGAGATGCAACGAGGCTGGCGGCCGGTTCCGGCCTGGGTGTTCGGACGCAGGGCTGCGCGGTCTGCAGTTCGATTCGGGTCGCGATATTCCCGAGGACGCCCCGGCCGTACCTCTTCATCTTGTTTGTTTCGACGATACCGAGCGAACGGCCATCCTGGAACGGATGACGGCAACGGCCGAGCGGGAACTGACGGGATCCCGATTTCCGCTCGTGACCGGCCGTCTCGACGGTCACGACACGACGCTGCTGCGTCTGCCGTTCGGAGACAAGCCGGCCCTGCTGCTCGATGTCGCGCGTGCCCACCTCGCCGCCGTCCGGCCGGGGCTGGTCGTCTCGCTGGGTTCCGGCATGGCGTTTTGCGACGATCTCCGGCCGGGGGACGTGATTGCGACACGCGTTGCCCTTCATGGAACCGAGCGGGTCGAGATTCCGCGGCCACCCCAGTTCGAGTCGCTTCGGCGCGGAGTTCCCTGCCGGATCCGCTTTCGGGAAGGGGTGGCCCTGACCGTGCCCACCTTCGTCGGATCACGGGATGAGCGGCAGAGGCTCCGCGACCGGTTTCCGGCCGCGGATATGGCGGAAATGGAGGATTTTCATCTCGCCCGCCTGTACCGCGATACCGGGATCGGATTCATCAGCCTGCGTGGGATCACGGATGACGGGGACTTCGGCATGCATCTCGAACATCTCCGCCTCTCGATCGGGAACACCCTTCTCCTGGCCCGGCGGATGATGCGCCAGGCAACGATGGATCGGCGGCTTTCGTTCATTCCCAACGCCTCGACACTCGACCTGCCATATAATATCATGATCTATACACCAGGCCGGCCGCTTTCGCTGCCGGCCGCGGTCCGTCTTTCCGGATCGGCCATACGCGGCTTTGCCCTTGGCCGTATCCTGCCGGACGGCGCACGTCTCGATATCGTGGTCGATGATGCGAATCCCCTTGGGCAGTGGGTCGAGGCGCCGGGTGGCCGTGCCGCCGTCGTCGAAACGACCGGCTGGATCTTTGTGGCAACTCCCGACACCCGCCATGCCCGGCTGATCGTCCGGCACGAGGCGCTGAGCGCCCCGCCGGGTGTCGTGCTCGACCGGATTCTCCGTCATACGGCGGCGACAGCCGTGCCCGAGCCCGCACCTGAGTCCCAGGGCATGGGCCTGCCCATGCTCGGGGGGGTGCATGTGCAGGGACTCAACTCGATTTCCGCCGAGCCCGAAGAGGGGCTGCTGGCTGCGACGACCCTCGAGGAGTGCCTCGAAAACGGGATTCCGGTCGTCGATTCCAACGAGGCGAGGCTCTGGGTATACCGGACGGCGAATGCCGACGAGACCTCGTATTTCGACCCTCCCTACGAACTGCCGATGCGGCTTCCCGGTCCGCCGGCACCGGGGACGAAGCTGATCGCCACCGGGCTGGGGCCGGCGATCGCGCCCGAAGCGGCGGGCGGCGCCGTGGCCGACACCCTGATGCTCGGGGACGAACAGGGCGGCCGCCTGGTGAGCTACCTCGAAGATCTGTGCGGAGAACCGTTCGGAGCCGAGGATGTGTTCCGGTATCCGGGGGTTGTCCAGCGCCTCGCGGCGGATCGGGCCGCTCTGAGCCGCATCGATCGCCGTGCCCTGCTGACCCTCGCCGGTCTGAACGCCCTGCGTTTCGATCCTGTCACGCTCCGGCGCATTTACTCCCCGGCCTATGACCGGTTTTTCCGGGGGTATTTCGTGCCGCGTCGGGAAACCCCGGCCCGTCTCAGCTACCTGATCCTATCCAGCCGCGGCTGCGGCAACCGGTGCAGCATCTGCTGCTCCGGGGGCTACCAGCCCTTCACGGCCCTTCGGCCGGAACTCGTGATCGATTTGCTGAAGCGCATCCGGGACACCGTTGCGCTGGCACCCGGCGAGTTCGTCGACGTGTTTTTTCTGGACTCGTATTTCAACCGGGACCCGGACCGGATCGTGAAACTGGCACGGGGCATCACCGTCGAAGGTCTGAAGCCGTGGTTCGAATTCTATGTCCGGCACAGCGGCCTGTCCGGCTTCCTCCGCCGGCGTGCGCCCGGCCTGCCCGGAACCGTGCGGGACGATCTCGTCGCCGCCTACCGGGAACTGGGCATCGATGAAATAGTACTTGGTATTGATTCTTTCACCGACGAGTCGATCCGCCTTCTCAAGACCGACACCCTGCGGCTCGCCCTCGAGGGGGAACGGGCGCACCCGGCGTACACCTTCGACGAGATCCGGGCTGTTCTGACCGCGATCGAGGAGGCGGGCATGGCGTCACGCTGTTTCCTGCTCATGAACAATCCGTTCGTGGGAGACGATGATCGGATCAGAACGTATTACCATCTGGCCCTGCTCGCTCTGACGCTGAGGCGATTCCGGATCGACCTCGAATCCTCGAGCCGGGTCAACGAACTGAAGCCCTTTCCCGGGGCACCGCTGGCCCGCGTGGCGGGCAGGATCGAGGGGGTCATCAGCAACGACCGGTTCGTGTACCGCTCGGGCCTCGGTCACATCGAGACCTGGCTCGAATTCGAGCGGTTCGGCGAACGGCGCGAAACACCCGCTTCCCGTCATCGGTTTCTTGTGAGCTGCCAGGAGTCGCGTGCCCGGTTGATGGGAAGGGTGCTGATGCTGTTGAAAAGCCCGTCCTGCGCAACATCGGGTGAGTCCGCCGAGGTGATACGGGTTGCCGGAGCGTTGCTCGGGCTCGAGCAGCTTTTGATGCCGGCGATTCGCCCCTGGCTCGACGAGTTTCGCGACCGGAGGGAAGCAGAACGGTTCCTGCGGGTGAGCACCGAGGAGCTTGCGAGTGTTTTTTCCCGCTGCTCGACCGAGCGGGAGCTTCGCGACACCCCGTCTCGGCGATTTTTCCGCCTTCTCCGAGACGAATACGCGGGACTCGATGGGTGACGGCAAGAGGGTGTGGAGACGGCAATACGGGGAAGTTGCCCCGGATACGAGGATGATGGGAAGGAGCGTTCCGATGATGCGGACACACGTATGCGAGATGATGAGGGGAAAGGCCGGGCGGATCGTCGCCCTCCTCCTGCTGGTGTTGCTGGTGTCGTTGCCGGCAGCCGGCCAGAGGCTTCGGACGCCGTCCGACTTCGCCTACGACCGGCTGATCGCCTCATGGCCGATGCTCGCCGAAGTGACGCGCATGGCGGAAAAGCACGGGGCAACGCTGGGTCTTTACGGCGGAACCATTCGTGACCTGTATCTCGGAAGACCCTTCACCCCGATATCGGATATCGATATCATGTACAATAGTTCCGACCGGAACTTCACGGCCTTTCGGGATGAGCTGATGATGTACAACCGCAACCTGAAGGGCGGTCTGCCGAAGCCGGATTTCCATTTCGATCTCGCCGACATGGAGAACGAGAACGCCCGGCAGCATCTCTATCACAACATCGGCATCACCGCCACGAAGGTCGGCGTGATGCGCGACAACGGGCTGAAGGATCCGACCGGCCACGGCATCGAGGATCTGCGGAACCGGGTGTTCCGCTACTGGCCGCCGCGCCGCGACGTGATCGAGCCCGAGAATATCGGCCGGTTCGTCCGGGATCTGGCGCGGCTGCACACGTTCCGTCGGGACGAGGCGACGATCGGTCTGATGCGCCGTTCCCTGGCGGCCTGTGCCGATCCCACGACGGATGCCGGTCGCCGCATGATGGCTGCCGCACGCCACTGTCGCACGATGACGAAGCCGGGGGAGCTGCTCACGTTTCCGATGCTGATCAACGACTCCCGCTCAGATCTCCGCTTCCTGCACAACAACCAACCCGAGCGTCTGACGCGCAGCTTTCCCTTCGACATGCTGTTTTTCGATCTGTTCCGCACCGTGACCCAGGCGGATGACATGGAGAGCATGCGGGAGGTGTTCGCGACGCTCGGCGTTCCGGAGATGCTGTCGCGGCTGGGGTTCGCCTCGGAAAGCGCCGTGCTCATGGATCCGGCCCTGTCCCGGGAGGAGCTGTTCGACCGGTTCGCCTTTCCCGGCCATGCCCCGAAATCCCCCCTGGCGGCGGAATCGTTCGAGGCTGTCTGGGAGAGCACCCTTCGCCGGTACAACTATCGCGTCCTGTTCGACATGCTCATCTCGGACCTGAGAGAGGGAAGCCACGAGCGTCTCTGGCTGTCGCTCCGCAAGGAGGACTTTCTCAAGCCCTCGTCGTATGCGCTGCTCAATCCCGGGGATGATTACCGGGAGATGATTCTGGGCTTTCTCGACGCCGACTTCAACATCGGGGTGTTGCCGCGGGCATCGGCCACGCGCAGCCTCGACTGGTTCGTGCGCACGTATCTGCCGCTCGGGAACACCACGCTCCGGCCCGTTGCCCTTCCGGCCCCCGGAACAGCCGTTCCCTCCGGCATCCGGGCGGGATATACCCCGAGATCCTGGCGATCGACCGGTTTGCGCCCCATTCCCTCGTCAATCTCGACGGGTATCTCGAGATCCAGACGGGGCCCGAACTTGCCCCCCTGCAGCTCGATCCTCGGTGTCATTGGGCGTTGCTGATGGGGGATGCCCGGGAAGCCGCGGCGTATCTCGCATCGCGCGGGTGCACCAGGGCGTTCGACGTGAATGCGTGCGGCTTCAACCGTCGCCGGAAGACCATGATGGGGACGATACAGGGTGGTGAAAAAGTATATATCGTAGAATATGGATTCTACACGGACGACCAGCTGTTGAACCACGAGGCGCGCGTCTATTTCCTCCGGCGGGGCCGCGGACCGGCCGTCGACCGGAATATCGAGACGCTGCGCCGGCCCGGGGCGGCCCTTCCCGTTGCCGATGCCGTCGAACGGTTCCTGAAAGAGCTCGGGGAGCCGGTTCGCGTCTTTTTCGTCGGTTTCTCAACGCCGCTGAAACGTCATCTCGTGGAGCAGCGGCTGGTGCGGATCGGCGACATCGAACTGCGGGTGGGCCGGCTGCCGCTATCGGAACGGGATCGGCCGCTCGTGATCGCCCTTTCCGGCTTTGGGGCGAACTACGGAACTCTGCCGGCACGTCTCCTCGGACATCTTGCCCGTCGGGGACTCAGGGCCGTGGTCGCGGTCGGAACCGGCGGCGGGCTGCATCGGGGGATCACGCGGCGATTCGGCTGGGTGGCCCCTTCCAGAATCTTTCATGCCGGTGCCGCTTCCGGGGCTGATTCTCCGGAGATCGTCGTGGACAACGCCGCAGCGGGGCTGCGGTTGCCCGGGGCCGTCTCCTACGCCCGGCATGCGACCGTTCCGACAGTCCTGGCAGAAACCCAGCCCCGCATCGGCGAACTGCGCTACCGGCGAACGCTTTCCGTCGATTGCGAACAGTATCATCTTGCCTCATTCCTTCGCCGGCATGCCCCGTCGGTCATCTTTTACGGTCTCGTGAACATCACGGATTTCCCGATGGGCGACGAGTCGGAACGGGCTTCGGCGGGCCCCGGCATCACGCTGGAAAACTCGCCGGACCAGGCAAAAGCGGTAGAAGAAGCTCTGACGCGGATCATCGACGATCTTCGCAGGCGCTTCCGATAAAAGAGAGGACGATATATGAGATATGGTATCATTCCTTTGGCTTCATCCATTCACGACCCGGAACGGGTCAAGGCGACGATCCGACAGCTCGTCGGGGTGCTCGGGGCGTCGCTGGACATCCGCGAGGTCATCCCGTCGGACCGCGCCAATGTAGATGTTCTGCTCGTCGCGATCCTCACCGGGGGCACGGAGCACGCGTTCCGGAATCTGTATCGCAGTCTCGCCGACGGCTCGCAGTCCGTGACCCTGGTGACACTTCCCCATTCCAACTCCCTGCCCGCCGGTCTCGAGATCCTTGCCTGGCTCGAGTCCCAGGGCGTGACCAGCGCCCGGCTGTTGCATGGAACTCCGGAAGAGATCGCCGACGCCGTCCAACGGCGCGGGGCTGCATTGATGCTGCGCAGCCAACTGGATGCCACGCGCATCGGGGTGGTGGGCACCCCGTCCGACTGGCTGATCGCGAGCCACGTCGATCGGCAGTTGGCCCGCCAGCGCTTCGGCGTCGACATGCGCGAGATACCGATCGAGGAGGTTCACGATGCCTGGCATTCCCTCTCGGAAACCGATGTCGAGGTGGCCCGGGCGGGTTTCGAGACGCCTGCGGGGATCGTCGAACCATCCGAGAATGATCGCGACTCGGCTGCCCGCCTCTATGCCGCGATGCGCCGCCTCGTCGACCGGCACGGGCTTTCCGCCGTCACGCTGCGCTGTTTCGATCTTCTCAAGACTCCGGGGACGACGGGGTGTCTCGCCCTGTCGCGGCTCAATGACGAGGGGGTGACGGCGGGCTGTGAGGGGGATGTGCCGGCCCTGCTCACGATGCACATCCATCGGCTGCTGAGCGGCCATGCTTCGTTCATGGCCAACCCATCACAGTTTGCCGGGGACGAGATCGTTTTCGCCCACTGCACCGTGGCCTGTTCTATGGTGACAGATATACGATGGCGGTCCCACTTCGAGTCGGGCATCGGCATCGGCGTGGCCGGGACGTTCTCCCCCGGCATGATGACGGTGGCCCGGCTGGGCGGGCCCGATGCGGGCCGGCTCTTCATTGCCGAAGGCGAGGTGCGGCCTCATGAACACCGGGAAGACCTCTGCCGGACGCAGGTCCGGCTGCGCCTCCCGGGGGTTGCGGAACTGCTTTCACGGAACCCGCTCGGGAATCACCATATCCTTGCCCGAGGCGCCTGGAAACAGACCTGGCTCGAATCCCTCGCCCCTTTCGACATTACCATCGTTTCGTGAACGAAAGAAATCCACAGATGACGCAGATGAACACAGATATTGACCCGTACAGAAAAGAACATCCAGAACACTCCTGATCATCTGCGCCATCTGTGTCATCTGCGGATGGCTGTTACGTCGTCTTTTTCGCTTTGCCCTGGTTGGCGACGGCTTCCATGGCTTTGGCGACTTCGGCGGGGTCGCCGAGATAATAGTGCTTGATGGGTTTGAGCTGGGCGTCGAGCTCGTAGACGAGCGGCATGCCGGTCGGGATGTTCAGCTCGGTGATCTCGGCCTCGGACACATTGTCGAGGTGCTTGACCAGCGCGCGCAGGCTGTTCCCGTGGGCGGCGATCAGCACCTTCTTCCCTGATTTGATAATGGGAGCTATTGTTTCGCTCCAGTAAGGGAGGAACCGGGCGACGGTCTCCTTCAGGCTCTCGGTGAGCGGCAGATCGGCCTTCGCCAGGTCGCGGTATCGCGGGTCATGGCCGGGGAACCGCTCGTCCGCCGGTTCGAGCGCCGGCGGCATCGTGTCGTAACTGCGCCGCCAGATCAGCACCTGCTTGTCGCCATACTTCGCGGCCGTTTCCGCCTTGTTCAGCCCCTGCAGGGCGCCGTAATGTCGCTCATTCAGCCGCCAGTTGCGATGCACCGGGATCCACATCAGGTCCATCTCGTCGAGCGTGATCCACAGCGTGCGGATGGCCCGCTTGAGCACCGAGGTGTACGCCACGTCGAACGTGAACCCCTTCTCCTTCAGGATGCGCCCGGCCTTGTGAGCCTCATCGACGCCCTTTTCCGACAGATCGACATCCGTCCAGCCCGTGAACCTGTTCTCCTTGTTCCAGGCGCTCTCCCCATGACGCAACAATACAACCGTATACATGCGATCCTCCCATTATTTTCTTGAAATAGTGCTTTACGAGATTATATCAAAGAATACAACCCCGTATAAACCCGTCTTGGTTTTGGGATGGGAGCGTGGTATTCTTTGATACCACCCAGCGGGCCTGGTTCGGGGTCGTTGGGGCATTGGCCATGAAGTCGAACAATGAGACGGTCAGACAAGGACAGCGAGCATGAGCAGACAGAAGAAGACGACGGTTGAAGACGTTTCCCCAGCAACTGCAGGCGATGACGATATTCTGTCGCTCGAGGAAGGCACCGTTCTCGACTACATCTCCAACCGGCCGATCAAGGATACTCCCAAAGAACAGGTGCGCCAGCGCATCAGCAGGGCGTTGTTCCATGAATTCGCGATCTCTCCCGATGACATGGAATCCGATTTCAAACTGGTCATCGATGGCAAGCGAAAGAAACTCGACATTGCGATTTTCACGCACGATGCACCCCATGACGCCGAGCATCTTCATCGTATCGTCATCTGCGAAAAAGAACCTGCCAACGGCAGAAAAAGCGCCTACAAGATGCGCACGCCGGAAGAAGCCGATAAAGAGTTCGCGCTCCTGAAAGAGGCGATGTCCGAGGCGAAAGACTGCCGATACGGCCTCTGGACGAACGGCCTCGAATTTTTCTTTTTCGAGAAGGAAACCACCCGCTTCGACGTCAAGTTCAAGAGTATCGGCTCATGGCCGCCGGCCGACGAAAGCCAGGGGTCTCGCGATGTCGTTTCGACGGCGCATCTGCGCCGGGCCGATCCCGAGATGCTGCGAACGGCGTTCCGCCGGTGCCACAACTTCATCCACGGCAACGAGGGAATGTCGAAAGACGCCGCCTTCTGGCAGTTTCTCTACCTCATCTACTGCAAAATGCACGATGAGCGGCAATCGGGCGAACTGCGCCGCTTCTGGGCGGGGCCGACCGAACAGTTCGACGCCGCCGGCCGCCAGGAGATCAAGAAGCGCATCTCTTCGCTGTTCATCGAAGTGAAGAAGAAGTACAAGACCATCTTCCGGGGCAACGAGGAAATCACACTTTCCGACCGGGCGTTGTCGTTCATGGTTTCCGAGCTGGCAAAGTACGATTTCGGAAGAACCGACGTCGATGCCAAAGGCGCAGCCTACCAGGAGATCGTCGGGAACAACCTGCGCGGCGATCGGGGGCAGTATTTCACTCCGCGCGGCGCCATCAAGCTGATGGTGCAGATGCTCGATCCCAAATCGAACGAGCGCTTGCTCGACCCGGCGTGCGGAACCGGCGGCTTCCTGGTCGGCGCCATCGATCATCTCTTGAAGAAGTTCAAGGAAGAGACGAACTCGAAGGGGGAAGACACGGCCGATAGCCTGTGGGCTGCCGAAAATATTCGGCAGTATGTCGACAGCATGCTTTTCGGCAATGATTTCGATCCTGCCCTGGTGCGGGCGACGACCATGAATCTCATGATGGCTGCCGGTTCGACGGGTAACGTCTTCCACCTCGACTCGCTGAGCTTTCCCAACGGTCACCTCGATGGCCTCGAGGCGGCAAAAACGGCGATCCAGCTCGGCACCATCGACGTGCTGATGACGAATCCGCCGTTCGGTTCGGACATCCCGATCACCGATCCCGGCATTCTCGGCACATACGACCTTGCCGCGAGATGGGAAAAGGGGGAAGACGGCTGCTATACCCGCGGAAACGGCTTCCAGTCTTCGGTTGCCCCCGAAGTGCTGTTCATCCAGCGGGCCGTGGAGTGGCTGCGGCCGGGCGGCCGCATGGGCATCGTCCTGCCCGACGGCATCCTGGGAAACCCCGGCGATGAGCCGATCAGGCAATGGATCCTGCGAAACTGCTGGGTGCTGGCCAGCGTCGATCTGCCGGTCGAGACGTTCATCGTCGAAGCCAACGTCAACATTCTGACCAGCCTCCTCTTCCTGAAGCGGAAGACCAAGGCCGAAATCCAGGCCGAAGATCTCGGCAGGAAGACGGATTACCCGGTCTTCATGGCCGTCGCCGAGAAGGTCGGGGTTGACCGTCGCGGAAACCAGTTGTTCAAACGCACCCCCGACGGGGAAGACATCTTCGAGGAGTATACCGATTCCGAGCGCATCCGCATCGGCGGGAAGCAGGTCGAGAGAACCCTGCGCCGGAAACGGCGCATCCCCGATAACGACCTGCCCCTCATCGCCGAGGCGTATCTCGAGTTCCGCCGGAAGAACCCGGAGCCCGGCTCATGATCACGCGTCTCGAAGCGACCCGGTACCGCTGCCTGGAGCGCCTCGATGTCGATCTCGGGGAGTTCGCGCTGGTTGTCGGCGCCAACGGGGCGGGGAAGTCCACCTTTCTCGATCTGCTTGTGTTGTTCGGCGATCTCTTGCAGCAGAAGGATGTCGGTTCTGCGTTTACGAGCCGCCTTCGGGGCCAGCCGCCCCGGTGTGCCACGTTCTCCGAGCTGATCTTCTGCGGCCGCGGCGATGACTTCATCCTGGCGGTCGAGGCCGAGCTGCCCGATGCGGTCATTCGCGCGCTTCTGCCCGGACAGCCGGCAACCGTCAAGAACGATGAGGAACAATGGCCTCGTTTCATCCGGTATGAGCTGCGCCTGGGCGTCTTCAACCAGCGCCGGCTCGAAGTGAACGCCGAGTATCTTTTCCTGTTCTCGCGGTCAGCGCTCCCTGGCCGCGGCGGCGCCCGCCTTCTCGGGGAAACGGCCCCGAAGAAGGAGTGGCGGTTCATCATCCGCCGGGATGCCGGGGAAAAAGCCCTGTTCCGGAACGAGGTCGTGAAGGCGGCCAGATCGAAAGCCGTCCATATCGATGCCGGGAAACCGGCGCTCGCGCGGGTGCATTTCGAGAGCCGCGAGGAGTATCCGGCCGCCGTCTGGCTCCACGGGCTGCTGACCGATCAGTGCCTGGCATACCGGCCGAGTATGGCGGTTCTCCAGACGGCATCGCCGCCGGGCCGTGCCGAGATGCCCGCAGCTGACGCCGGCAACCTGCCCTGGCTGACTCTGCTCCTCCGGAAAACGAATCCCCGGCTCTTCGACGCCTGGGTCGATCACGTGCGCACCGCCTTGCCCCAGGTCGCCTCGATCGAGGCATGTGAGCGCGAAGAGGACCATCACGCATATTTCAAAATACAATATCAAGGCGGATATAACGTCACGTCGTCGGGGCTGTCGGAGGGAACCTTGCGTATCCTGGCGCTGACGCTTCTGCCGTATCTCGAGCGTCGCCCGACGATTCTTCTCGTCGAGGAGCCGGAGCTCGGCATTCATCCGCGCGGCATCGAGACGGTCTTGCAGTCGCTGATGTCGGTGTATGACAGCCAGGTGCTCGTTTCGAGCCATTCTCCGGTGGTGATGGCCCAGTGCCGTCTCGAACAGGTGTTGTGCGCGCGGCTCGACGAGGCCGGGGCCGCGACGATCGTTTCTGGCCGGCACCATCCGCGGCTGGCGGAATGGAAGGGGCGCATCGACCTGGGGGCGTTGTTCGCCGCGGGGGTCCTGGGATGAGAGACTGCATCTTTCTCGTAGCGGATACCAACATGTCGGAGGCCCTCACGGGGTTTCTCGGCCGAGAGCGGTTTCATGAAAGCCTTGGCACGGCGCCGTTCCGGTTCGATCCCCGGGAAGACCTGGTCGTTGCCTCGGGGGACAATGACCCCGGGCTGTTCGTGCGGGCCCATGAACTGCTGCTCGTCTATCAGAAGAGTCACCGATATGCGGTTGTCGTCGTCGATGCCGCCTGGGAAGGCTCGCCCGGAGCGGCGGAGATCCGATCGAAGATGACGGAGCGCCTGACGGCAAACGGCTGGGCTGCCGATGCCTGCCGGGTTATCGTCATCGACCCGGAGCTGGAAAACTGGATCTGGCAGAAAAATGTGCATGTCGCCCGGGCGCTCGGATTCGAGACCAGAGACGAGATGCTCGACCTGGTGGCCGCCGTATCCGGCTGGCCCGAGGGGCAGGAGAAACCCTCCGCCCCGAAAGAAACGCTTGAAACCGTCCTGCGGCGCCGGAAAATACCCCGCTCGGCGTCGCTGTATCGGCGGATCACCTCGCAGGTTTCGATCAAAGGCTGCCGTGATCGGGCCTTCTCGGAGCTTCTTCAGGCATTGCATACCTGGTTCCCGGCGGTGCGCTCATGAAAACAAAATCCGTTCCCTTTTCCTGGATCGAACGCTGGGGGAAGCGGCTGGACGTTTCCCCGTATCTGGGCGGTGCTGTTGAGGCCCGATATGCCATCGATTCGATGACAACTCGGAAGCAGCCACTGTGTGAAGTCACGAAGGATGGCTTGAGTGGAATTATCAATGCAGGTCGTATACAGAGACTTTGGGTTGATGATCCATCATTTGGCACTCCATTTCTTACAAGTACAGATATTCTGAAAGCCGATCTGTCCGATCTGCGTTATATAACTAATAAGATAGTATCTTCTAATCCGCGCTTGTTGATTAGACAGGGCTGGACATTGATTACCCGAGCCGGCACGGTTGGGAGAATGGCTTACGCAAGGCCTGATATGGATGGAATGGCCTGCACTGAAGACGTTCTCAGGGTAATTCCTGATGAGAACCATGTGTATTCGGATAAGCCGAATTCTGGCTTGAAACATCGATAAACGCTGAAAA
>ENA-UOWO01001528-UOWO01001528.1-activated-sludge-metagenome-genome-assembly--contig:-NODE-1528-length-30575-cov-6.069758_pt1 | contig 30575 bp, 24 predicted proteins | sample MGYA00238148_ERZ761564 | MGnify/ENA primary metagenome ERZ761564 (study PRJEB28885, sample SAMN05720194) | activated sludge metagenome | isolation source: Anaerobic digester | place: USA...
CCCTGAGAGGCCTGACCAGCCTGACCGGCCTGACCGGCTTCTTCAGACTGTTCGGTCTGTGAGCCCTGACCAGCCTGACCAGCTTCATCGCCGGGCTGTTCAGTTTCAGGAGCGGGCTGTTCGGGGGCTGGCTGTTCAGGAGCCGGCTGTTCGTCGCCAGGCTGTTCAGCTTCGTCACCGGGCTGTTCGGTTTCGGGAGCGGGAATCGGAGCCGGATCATCGCCTTCGGGCAGTTCAGGCAGAACCGGATCTTCAGGAGCCGGAGCTGGTTCTTCGCTGCCGGGCATCGGAGCGGGTTCGTCATTGCCAGGAATCGGAGCGGGTTCGGAAGGAGTCTGACCAGCATCGCCACCGGGCACGCCAGGTTCATCACCTACCGGGGGAAGAGGATCTTCGGTCTGACCGGGGTTGTTGCCCTGACCAGGATTATTGCCCTGACCGGGGTGATTGTTGCCCGGTTTGCTTTCGAGTTTTCTCCAGTGACCTTTGATCCATTTGCCGTTCTTGTCATAATGGCCGACAACCCAGACGCGGTTCTTGCAGCCAAATACTTTCTTCTTCATCCAGACGCCACTGTCTTTTACAGCATTGTTGATCTTGGCGCCGGCAACTTTGATAGCCTTGCCGGTTTTGATGGCAGCATTTTTGATGGCCTGGCCGGTTTTTTTGGCGGCGGTCTTGATTGCTTTGCCAGTTTTCTGAGCAGCGGTCTTGATCGCCTTGGCGGCTTTCTGGGTGGCTTTTTTGATAGCCTTGCCCACTTTGCAGAAGAAGCCTACCTTCTTTTTACCACCAGAAGACTGATCGTAGCCTTTTCCAGCGAAGACTTCTGCAGAAAACAACATGCAGAACACAGTTACAAGAGCTATTAATCTTGTCCAGGTCTTAGACATCTGTTCATGCCCTCCATCAAAATAAAATAATAATTACTCGTTGCCGTTTGTTTATGCAAAAGGTGTACCACGAGCAATTACTGCTCCAGATACAGCTTACCGTAACCAGATGCAAAATTCAAACAAATTTTCAGCAGCTGCTGCCAGAATTTAATCGTTCAATTCCTGCAACGCCTCGGCACGGCTGTCAAAACGGCCGGCATAAAGAAAAACACCGACCATCTCAAGAACCTTCGACGCCATTTCATTCATGCCACAAAAAGCCAGCTCGCCGGCGTGCTCGTCGACGATCTTCTCAGTAACAGTCAGAAGAACGGCAACAGCAGGGCTTTCGAGCATAGTCACCCCGGTAAAATCAAAAAGGTAATTGATCACGCCCTCTTCAAGACTTTTTTCCACTGCCGGAGTCAGCACCTGCGCCAGACCTGTGGTCAGAAACCCTGAGAAACTGACCACCTGAACACTGCCAGAACGGTTAAAATCCAATGTAAATCTCTGATTATTCAAGCTTCACCCTTAAAATTTAAAAATATTTTTCAGATTTTTGAGCTCTTTGCCCACGTCTTTAATCTTTTTCTCGATCTTTTTCTGAGGCGACTGGGGCTCCTGCGGCACAGGCTGCACAGTCTGGGAAGCGGCCTCCGGAGCCGGCGAACCTGCCGGGGTCTCTACTGCCGCTGACGCAACCGGCGCCGGATTACTACCTCCACCCTTGATGCCAAAAAGTTTGCCAAGAGCTTTTTCAGCCTCTTTCTGAACCGTTTCCTTTGCCCGTTTTTCAGCAACGTCTTTTAACATGCGATCAAGCGGCAGACCCACCGACGGCGACATGAAAGAGCCCTTCAAAGTGACCGGAATATCGAGATATTCTGAATTACCGACCAGCTGCTTCAGAACATTGCTCTGCTGACAGGCTGCACGCGTCAGCTGAATCTGAGCCTCGCCATCGAGAGTCGCATCAAGACCAACAGAACCCAGGAAAGTCACCTTGCCATCTTTTGATTTTCCCATCATGTTCTTTGCATTGATGCGGCCACCGGAAATCAGATATTCGCCGGCAGCATTGTCGATCGGCCCCGAAGCAAGCTGAGGCGCATTCAGCTGATCAGCTATCTGCCTGACAAAAGGAGGCGAATTGTAATGCCCCTTCTGCATCGCCAGACTGGCATTGCCGTTCAGACTGACAAGACCGGTGGTATTGCCTTTCGCAGCAAAAGTACCATCGAGACCACCCCGGAGAATGTCTTTATATTTAGTATTCTCAGCCAGAAACTGTTCGGTCATCAGCTGATTGATTTTTGTGTCAAACTCAAAGGTAATTGGTTCCTTGTCGACAAATACCTTGCCGCTGGCATTAACCTTGCCACTGAAAAGCTCCATTGTAGCCGAACTGACTGTCAGAACACCGGCGTGATAAACAGCCCGCGCCTGCAGAGCCTTGAATGGAAACTTGAAAAGATCACCCTTTTCACTGACCGGCGCCGCGAATAACCCGACCGGAACCGATGCCACGCCGTCAACCTTGATTTCGGCCACTGCGCCGGTAATCGAACCATTACCGGTGCCACTGCCTTCAACCTTATAACCCGTATCTTTCAGAAAGAAACCCGCGACGTCAGTTACATCGAGAGGATCGACCACGAATTTGAAATCAGTGATAAATCTGGCCCAGTTTTTCATCGCACCGGTGACAGTCGCTTTCGACTTGCCCCAGTCAGCTTTCAGCCCGGCGGTATTGAGACCATCGTTGTCAAACTTGAGTGGGCCATGAATATTTTCGATCGGCCGAAGCACAGCCGGATGATTGAAGCGACTGGCGCGCAGCTCAGCTTCGCCTTTGATAACCGGACCAGAAACCGGCCCGGTAAGCTGAATATTCAGATCGGCATTGCCGCTGAAGTCTATTTCTTTCGACATTTCCTGGAAGTTTGTCTGCAGAAAACTGCGGATAGCGCTGAGATCAGCACCCGTGATACTTGCCTTCGCATCGACCACCGGCTTTTTGAAATCTTTCAGACTGCCGCCGATACTGAGCTTACCACCAAGAAGATCGGCAGAAAGCTTGTCTAGAACGAGTTTATCAAGATCGGCGCTGGCAGCACCATTGAGATTATTAATCATGAAACCGCGATTCGACAGATCGGCTGCCAGATTTTTGAATTCAAGACGTCCGCTGGGCTTGATGTTGGCAAGCGTACCCCCAACCTTCATATCAAGTGACAGGTCACCTTTGAACTGACCTTCTTTAACCGGAACATTGAACAGCACAGCGCCCAGACGCGAGAATTCTTCAACACTCAGATCGCCTTTGGCAGAAAGATCAAAGCCCATGTCAGCGGCATTCTTTATTGCACCATTAACATTTACAACCGCACCAACGCCCTTAATTTCAAGACTTTCAATCTTGATCTGGCCGGAAGATGGGCCGATCGAATCAAAATGAACCCGCAGTCTTTCAATAGTCGCCGCAGCAGAGGTTTTCTTTTCACTGACCTTAATCTGCTCAGAGTCAAGGGTTCCGTCAACTCTGATACTCTTTTTGGCGTCATAGGAAATTTTACCCTTGAAGGCAGCTTTGCCGCCAGGAACTATGCGGCGTGATTCTTCACTCAGATGCGTCGAAACAAGCTTCCAGATTTTATCAAGATTGATTTCGGCTTCAAGTTCACCGTTGAAAGCCACCGGGTCCATTGAAACGTTGCCGGTCGGCATTTTAACGAGGTTATCAGACATCTTTGCCTCAAAACCGCTCAGGCTCAGCTTACCTTCCTTGTAGGCAAGCTGCCCTCTCCCGATATGCACTTTTTCAGGCAGTGCCTTGAGTGACATTTCAATCTGATCCGGTTTTGCAGAAACCGAGAGATCAGACACCCTGCCGTCGGCAATCACTAAATCGACACTGGCAGACAAATGACCACCCGACAGCGTCAGACCATGTTCGGCCGGAACAAATCCTTTGACGACCGGCCAGAACTGATCGACCGGAACCGGTGAAAGTTTGATACTGGCGCTGCCGGCAGCTGGAGAAATACTGCTGAAACTGCACTTCGCTTCGGCACTCAGCCCTGGGTCTATCTTCAGAGAGCACGATTCCACATCGATGGCGCCTTCGGCCAGCTGATATTTCAGATGCGCCTTGATCTCAGCGCTTTTAAAACCCTGCGCATGCTTTTTGAAAGAATCGGGGACAATCTTTTTGAGTTCTTCAATATTTTCTGTCTGAACATTGACATCGGCCACGACATTTGATGGCCAGTAAAGTTTGCCTTCTACTGAAGCCCTGGCTTTTCCGATCAGCACAGCATCGACGTTGAAGGGTATCGAAGTCGAAAGCAGCGAACGGCTCAGAGCGGCAGAATTCAGCTGCACCTCATGCGTCTGACCAGAGTTACCGTCTTTTACGCTGAAACGCAGATCGGTAAAGTCGATGGCATGAAATGGAAATTTAACCGAGCTCAGATCCAGTGCTGATTTCCTGGAGCCGCTGTCATCTGTTGAAACTTTTTTACCGGCTTTCAGCTCCAGAAAAGTCGAAGATGAAGCAATCGAAAGGCTTTCAATAGCTAACTCGCCAGCAAATGCTGCCCACAGATCCGGTCTGATTTTAATTCTGTCGATATGGGCATCAAGTTTGAGATCAGCCGAATCAGTTGCAACTCTGACATTGTTGATCTCAAGACCAGGAAAAACAACTGCCAGTTTTTCAAACTGCACGTCCATGCTGATTGCCTGGCTGACTTTTTCCATCACCATTTTTTCAAGCTGACTGTCAGTCGTCAGGCGATGATAAACATAGAAAATGGCGATACCGGCAGTGACCGCCAGCAAAACACAAGTTACCAGCAGAACCTTGAAATAGAAAAACAGACCTCGTGCCGGTCTGGCGGGTTTGACTTCGTCTTCGTTCATATTTGCCTCCGAATTCGTCAAACTGTGAACCGGTTCAGCGCCCAAACTTCTCCCACGCCTGCGCCGGAGCATAATTTTTCTTCACTCTATCACAACCCCGAACAAATTTGAACCACCTGCAAACTGAGCACGGCAAACCTAAGATTGTCTCAGACTTCGAAACCTGCTTCCGTCTGCCGATAGATCACCTGAATATAGATTTTTGCGGAGGCAGAATGCGGTCGAGAAAAATCAGACCTGGTTGCCGAAGACCTGGCAGCCTGCTTTATTCGTTAATTCTTCTTTCAATAATGGTATTGTTCAACGGCTGCACCGGCAAAGGTGATCTGCGCTTCAATCCCCCGGCTGACGGCAGTGAATTTGACATCTCAGGGAAACTCTCGCTCTCAGAAATCGTCGAGACCGATCTGGCCGGCTCTATACGCCCGGTTCTCGGAACCGTCAGTGACTTCACAAAATTCAAAGTCAGCTGCGGAGGCGTTACCGCTTCGGTTTCAAAAGAAGGCAGTTTCAGCCTGAAAGATGTTCCATTTTCGCAGACGATGATTATCCGGGCAGAAGCCAACAAACTGGCGCTGATGCGGCGCGTTACCGAAGATGAGCTGTTTTATTCAGACCTGAGCAAGCTCGAAATCAATCTACAGACCACGGCCGAAGCACTTATCTATCAGCAGGGTGAATTGCTCAAAAAAAATCTCACCCCGGCTGATATCAGGGCAAGAGAATACGTCGACCAGGTTACAGCGGTTGTTACCGCCATCAAACTGATGATGCAGCTGCCAAAAACCGCCGTCACCAAAACCGTTCTCGATCTGCCGGCAGTCACCAGTCCGGCCAAAACTGCAGCCGCGAACATTCTCGAACGAGAACTGACCCTTAAAGACGCGAACAGCATTCTTCGCCATATTTTAACCCGTAAAGACCTCGAAATGCTCAAGGTCTACATCTCGCCATCATTCGGCAACGACTGGGATTCAACATCGACCTGGAATGACGCCATTGCGCATTTTGAAGAACTTTTTGCCGGCTTCAATTTCGAAGACCTCAGCTGGCGCGTGGTTGACACCGAATTTTTACCAGACAGCAAAGCCCGCATCAGAACCGAAGTGAAATTCAAGCTGAGAAACTTGGCTTCTGAACAGATCGTGCGGGAAAAAACCTACGTATTCGATGCAATCTGGCGAAAAGAAGGAACTTTCTGGAAAGTATTCAGAAACATGCCCTACCGCGACACCCACCCGACCCAGATTGGTGCCGATGCCAGATGGGGTGAAATCTCAGCCGCCCACCATGAACTTCAGGCAGCTTTGGCTGTCGAAAAGCTTGACGTCTTCGCCAGTCGGATTTCGCAGACCTTTGGCAACGACTTTGATGTGACCAGCACCAGAAATGATCTTCTCGTCACGGCACAGAGCCGCTTCAACGCCATGGACGTAAAAATTGCCGATTACAGTATCGATTCGATCGAATTCAACGGTCTCGACAAAGCCCAGGTTCATTGCCAGGCCAATGTAAGGGTAATCAGCCTGATACCAGGCGTCGACATTGATTCTGGGCCGGTTAAGGCTGTTGTCGAATGGCGAAAAGAAGACGGCGTCTGGAAAATTGCCCGCAATCTGCCTTATCGTTTCAGTCACCCGACGAAATAAGCCAGTAAAGCGAAAACAAAAACCCGGCAGCTATGCATTACAGCTGCCGGGTTCTGTTCTAAAAGCTTATTTCTTTTCGAGAGTCTTCAGGCGATTGGCGACATCCGTATTTCCGGGCGCCATTTCCTTAGCCTTTTTGAGCAGCAAAATAGCCTTCTGAGCATCTTTTGGTGCTTTATAGGTGTCTGCAAGTCTAAGCAGTACCTGAACATGTTCAGGTGCGTAAGTCGAGAGAATTCTGGCATTTTTCAGAACGTCGCGGGCAGTTTTAAGATTCATAGAAGTCACCAGACCCGGGTCAATGCCCCTGATAAACTGAATTTCCTCGTCGGCGTCGTTTTCATCAGCGTCGAATTCTTTTGACACAATCAGGCAGGCCAGGGCTTTCTGCAGTTCACGTCTTTCAACCAGCACAAATGCAAGGCCGCGCAGAGCTGCGGCAAAATCTTCGGGATTGTCAGCAAGTTCCAGGGCCTTTTCGTAGGCTACCTGTGCCGAAACGATGTCGGCACCACTGTTCTTGCGCAGAAACATGAAGCCGCGTTCGGCAAAAAACGCCGAGCGTACCGGGTTCCAGAAAATGGCCTTCTGCAGGTTGGCAAGGGCTTCTTCATGCTTCCCTTCCTGGAAATCGAGAATGGCAAGGAAGTAATAGCCATCGGAAATTGGCTGTTCAACCCAGTCAATTTCTCTTTTGCTGCCGCCGCGCTGTTCTAAAAGCCTGAAAAGCTCCATTTCCATTGCTGAATGAAAGCTTTTGAAAGCTTTCTGATCAGTATCCTGGAATTTCTCATTCCCAAAAACCATCTCATTGGCGATATCACGGGCTTCCTTGAGATTGCCGGTCTTCATTCTTTCCATGAACACCAGCATCATCTGGTTGGTGAGAACCACCGGATCGGCCTTCACAGTCTGAGAGGCAACCTTGACTTCAACCATGCGATCGGTAATCCCGTCCGTAGCGGCATTAGCGGTGGCAGGTTTTGCGGCCGGGTCCGGCTTACCAGAAGATTGCTGGGCAGAGAGTTGGCTGGTGAGCATTGCTGCAGCCAGAAGACCTATTGGCAGATATTTTTTCAACATTTGTCAGCTTCCTTATAAAAGTTACAATTGGCAAGGCGCAATATACCGCTTAAGCTTAAGATTTGCAACCACCTGCCTGCTGCCGGAAAATTATCGGCAAGGCGCCAGAAAATGGTCAATTTTCCCTCGCACTGTCTGCAGAAGGACTATGTACAGGCATTCCCGATAATGGCATAATTTTTGCTTAAAACAGGGCTCCGTTCTCACTTTTTGTAAAGAAGGTGGCCCATGTTGCGAAAAATAGTTCTGATTGTAATGTTCACTCTCGCATCTCTTAACCTTCACGCCTTTGACGGTGCCAATTTCAACAGCGCCCTCAAGGATTTTTCAGAAGGCATTTCCCAGACAGCTTATGCGATCAGTGAAAAAGCCGACAGCGCTGAGCGCGAAGCTTTTTCAGCCGCAGCTGACCGTGCTGACCGCTCTGAAAAAAGAATCAGAGATATCCTGAGTTCAATCAACACCACTGAAGATTTTGCCGCCGCTGAAAAAGAACTCGCAACCTTCGCCGCCAGCAGCGATCTCGGTGCCCACACCGTCGCTCTTGTTGAAAAAATGCTTAAAGAACGCGCCACATTCGTCACCAGCACAGCCATGGCTGCCAGCAACGTCGCTCTCAGCAACAATGGCCGCGCTGCCGAAGCACCGCAGCAACTTCTCAACCGCCGCCAGCGCCGCATGGTAATGATCGATGTGCCGGTTGTCGAAGCTGTTATCTCGCTTGAAGATACTAAAAACAACCGCCGCCTCGACAATCTGAAAGATATCTTTAAACGCCACAACTGCCGTGTAATCGCTGATAACACCACCGATGGCGGTGACAAACTCCTACACGGTTTCTATTTTTCCGGCAAAAAATACGTCGTCGACGCCCTTCTCGGCCACTTCGGCGGCGATGTCGTACAGAGCGACCTCAAGGCCATCGTCAGAATCACCAGTGGCGGTTTCTGGTCAGGCAAGAAAAGTCTTGATTTCGTTATCACTCCCAAGGCTGGCAGCAGCGTTATGGGCGAACTTTCCTGGTATAAATCAGTGGTCGAAAAAGATCCGGCCAGATACCTCGCCGAAAACAACTATGGCGAACTGGCAACCCTCGGCTCGATCGAAACCGTTGCCGGCGAAAAGAAAGTTCTGCTGAAGAACACCGTCGCCGAAATGTGGGTCATGTCTAAAAACGGCAGCATCCGCAACGCTTTCTATTCCAGCAGATCTGAACTCGGCGACATCTACGTCAACGCCCGCTGATTGCAATAATGGGAGAAACAAAAATGAATTTCAATAAAACCAGAATTCTGACAGGTGTTTTTGCTGCCGGCATCGTTTTAAGTTCTTTTGTTGCCCAGGCTGCCGAAGAAAAAGATATCGCCGACCTTGAAAAGCAGCTGATTCAGGTTGAATCGCAGTTGCTCGAACCCGAGCTGCGCCTCGACAAACTGCAGCAGGACCGCTCGAAATACGACGGTGCCAGCGGCTGGTTTCAGGGCGGCAAAAAGAAAGCCCTCGATGCAGAAATCGAAAAGACCCAGGGTCTTGTCAACCAGCAGTATTCACAGATGAAAACCGTTGCCGACCAGGTTCAGAAAATGGTCTTCTCAGTCGCCCAGACCTTCGAAAAGAATGGCCAGTATAGCAAGGCGATCGAATACTACCTTAAAATCGAGAACCGCACCGATTCAGTCAGAGAACGCGTTGCTGCCTGCTACAAAGCCGGCGCTGATTACGGCCAGGCCATCAAGTGGCTGCTCGAAATGCAGAGAACCGATAATGTTCTGCTTGAAGTCGTCGACTGCTGCAAGCTCGACAACAGCATGAAAGAAGCCGTCTACTGGCTGTTCGAAATCCTCAAACCCTGGTCTGGCAACAGTGCAGAACTCGCTGCCCTCGACCTGATTGAAAAATACGACTATCCACAGCGCAAAAACGATTACCCCGATTTTTTCCGCCGGCTGTCAGATGTTTATATCGCAAAAGCGGTTAACGCATACGAAAGCAATTTCCTGCAGGCAACCCGCGATTATCGCAAAGCAGTTGAACTTCTTGCCACTGACATGAACGAAACCCCATCAATGGTCAGCTTTGCCATTCTCGACCGCCATCAGAACGACTACCGCGCTGCCCTCGAAATTCTCGATCGGCAGAAGGAAGCTGCCGAGCGCAACTTTGAAGACAAAGTCAGACGCGCCCGCAGCGAAATTGACGATGCCGAAGACCGCCTGCGCCGCGCCAGATACGATGCCGACCGTGATTACGAAAATCGCCTGAGCAACGCCGAACATACCGTTAAACGCGCCACCGAGCGCCTCAATGAGCTCAAAGCCAGCACCACCGCAACTCCAGATGAAATCAGCCGCGCGCAGCAGAACCTCGACAGCGCTACCCGCGACCTCGATTACATCAGAAGAAACCGTGAATCAATCGTTCGCGACTACCTGCGCCCCTATCACCGCGCTGTCGAAGAAGCCCGCGATACCTACGACAAATTGCTGGCCAATCGCACCAGAATCATCGAAGAATACATCGCACCCTATAAACGCCAGGTCGCTGAAGCCAAAAAAGCCTACGACCTCATCAAGTCGCTGCACGACGCCAACTTCAAGTAAGTCCTCGAAAAAAATGGCCGCCTCACAATGAGGCGGCCATTTTTTATACCGGCAGTGTTTACTGCGCCTGGTCACACAAGGCAAATTCTCTGATCACTTCGTATTTCGGGCTTTCTTCGTTAAGAATGCTTTTTATCAGGCAGAAACAATTTACTTTCCAGCTGCCGGTAAACTTGTGCAGAACTTTACGGACCCAGCCACCGCGACAGCGGGCCAGAGTCAGATGCGCCCTGAATTTTTTCTGATCGGCAAGACTGCCAAGACGGCTGCGCAAAAATTCTGCCAGGCAGGCAAGTTCTGCAGCGCCATCGACCGTAGCATACAAGACGCTCGGTTCACCAGCTTCAGGGAAACATGCGACATCGGAAATGCTTACTTCAAACGGAGAATTGGCTGAAGCTGCAGCATCCCCAATACGGATCACCTCATCGAGCCGATCGGCAGGCACTTCACCCATGAAGGCGAGAGTTATGTGCATCCGCTCGGGTTTGACCGGACGCCAGGGCTTTTCGAGGGTAACCGCAAACCCGTCGAGATCCTGACGAATTTCTTCAGGAACAGCGAGGGCAAAAAACAGACGCAAAGAAAGCTCCATTCTTCACTTCGACTCTTTCATCGCATTCAAAAAGCTCTGAAAAACCGTGCGACAGACACGCTTGCGAATCATTGCCCGGTCACCCGGCCAATCGACAAAAGCAGCATTTTCACCATTTGGCCCGGAGACGGCAACCCATGCGGTACCCGGACTTTTACCTTCAAGTGGCGCCGGCCCTGCAACCCCGGTTGTCGCCAGACCCCAGTCAGTGTGAAACATTTTTCTGGCAGCAACAGCCATCGCAACGGCAACCTCGGCAGACACAACCCCGTGCTGTCTGATTAAAGCGGCATCAACACCGGCGCGAATTTTTACGTCGTTGGCATAAGCAGTTAAAGACCCTCTGAAACAGCTGCTTATCCCTGGGCAATCAGTGATCTCTGCAGCAAGAACACCGCCAGAAACAGATTCCATACAGGAAAAGGTCTGCCCACGACTGTCAAGGATCTTTTTGACAGCCGAAACAACAGTTTCATCATCACAACCAAAAATCCACGGTGCAAGAATCAATTCTATTTCACGAATAACAGGATCGGCCACAGCCATGGCCTGATCTGCACTCTCGCCAGCAGCGGCGATGCGCACATCAACACCGCTGTTTCGAGCATAAGTGCCGATTCCGGGAGAATCAAGACGTGTAAACTCCTTGATTCTTTCTGCAAGATCTGATTCGCCAATTCCGATCGTATGCAGAGTGCGGTGGTAGAGCACCCTGCCCGAAGACGGCAGCAATTTTTCGACCTGCTCGCACCACATGCGCGTAAGCTCATTCGGCGGGCCCGGCAGCGCCACAATGACTTTACCGCCCTTGTTAACATACCAGCCTGGAGCTGTACCAACCGGGTTGGCCAATGCACCGGCGCTTTTGACCAGCCAGGCCTGCTTTTTATTGCCTTCAGGCATCGGGCGCTTTCTGGCGGCAAACTTCGCCTCAAGATCTTTCAACAGAGCGTCATCAATATATGGCTCTTCATTCACCGCTGCAGCAATTGCCTCTCTGGTCAGATCATCGTCGGTCGGACCGAGGCCGCCACACAAAATCAGCAGATCAGAGCGCCCCAACGCTTCTTTAACAGCCGCAACAAGACGTTCAAGATTGTCGCCGAGCGTCTGACGACGATAAACAAATATCCCGAGGTCGCGCAGCCTTTCACCAAGAAATGCGGCATTGGTGTCGATAATTTCACCAAGCAGCAGTTCAGTTCCAACACTGATCATTTCAGCAATTAGTGGTTTTTTCATCAGCCCCCCTGACAGTTACGGTTGCTATTCCAGCTTTTTCTCAGGCTGGGGTATAGAATTCTGCGCCAGTTTTCTTTCAAGTTCAGCCCGGTCACGGGTTTTACTCATCGCTTCTTCCTGAGAGATCACACCATTCTTTACCAGCTGGCAGAGGTCGTCATTGAGCAGCCGGTTTCCTTTCGACTGGGCTGTCTGCATAGCGTTCGGCAGCATATACGACTTGCCGGTACGAATCAGATTGGCCATTGCCGGGTCAACGATCATTATCTCGAAGGCCGGCACACACCCTCTGGTAATTTTGCGGCAAAGAGTCTGACAGACTACCCCCAGCAGACTGTCAGCCAGGAACATGCGAATCTGATTCTGCGATTCGGCCGGAAAATTATCAACCACCCGATCGATGGTGCTGGCTGCGGTAGCCGTATGCACTGTGGCAAAAACCAGATGCCCGGTATTAGCGGTTTCAAGAGCCATCGCCATGGTTTCGTTATCTCTGATTTCGCCAACCATTACCACATCGGGATTTTCACGCAGGCCGGCCCGCAACGCCTTGGCAAAACTGCGGGTGTGCACACCAACCTCACGCTGGTTCACAAGAGCCTTCTGACTGCCATGCACAAATTCAATCGGGTCTTCGATTGTCAGAATATGGCATTTACGGTGGCGGTTTATCCAGTCGATCATGGCCGACATGGTTGTCGACTTGCCGCTGCCGGTTGGACCGGCCACCAGAACCAGACCCTTTGGCTGCGTACAGAAGCTCGTCAAAATTTCGGGCAGCCCCAGTGCTTCCAGTGAAGAAATTTCGCCGGGAATATATCTGAAAACTGCACTGATGCCGTTGTGGTCGCGCAGCAGATTAACTCTGAACCTGAACCCCTCGCTGGTTGAATAAGCAAAGTCTTCATCGCAGCTCTCGACAAAAGCATCGAGAACCTCGTTGCGCGCCAGAGGCCGCAACATTTCAAGAACTTCGTCGGGGCCTGACTTACGCGTTCCGGGGACTTCGACGATTTCGCCGTCAATACGCCAGCGCGGCATCTGACCAGCCGACAGATAAAGGTCAGAACCCTTTTCGGTCACCAGACGACTCAGAACTTCATCGATAAAGCAAAGATCTTCAGGTCTGACCATCTCTTCAGCCGACTGCTGGGCTGAAGATTGCCGATCAGCAGAGCCTCCTTCCAGGTTTTTCTGGAAAAGGCCGGCAAAGAATTCCGGGTCAAAATAGATTGGTCTGATGTCAAAATCTTCGGGCAGAATCTGGTCTATGGCTTCAAGCTGTTCACGATCAACCGGATCGCAGTGCGCTATCAGCAGATAACTGGCAAGCTTTTTAACAGGCAGAATACGGTGTTTTTTGAGAAAACCTTCAGGAAAAAGTTTGAGCAGAGAGCCGTCAATATCAGGAATACTGCCTCTGTTCTCAATAAAAACCGGGTAAGTCTGTGAAGTGAGAATTTTCTTGCTTATCGAGGGGATCAGCGGAATATAGACCCCTGGAATTGCCAGGATCTGCTCGTGAAAAATTTTTGCAGAAAAAGGAATAACCGCAAGGTGACCACGTGCAAAACACGAATAAGAATGCGGTTCGTTCTGAATCATGGCCATCTCGCCGACCATCTGACCGCGAATCAGCCTGACTATTTCCATGCCGTCGTTACGGTCATCGAGAACTACAGAAATCTCGCCTTTGACAATAACGAAAAAGAAATCAGGCGATGCACCTGCATTCAAAACCTTCTCACCGTCTTCGAAAGTCAGAACTTCACCGGCCAACTCGACAAGCTCATTGAGCTTGTCTTCGCCAAGAAACACAAACATGCCGGCCAGGCCAAGCTTCTTGCAGGAAAGCGCCTTAAGCTCATTATCAATTTCGAACTTTTTCATCAGACACTCTTCAATCTAACGCTGTTGGACTTCTGTTCTCCGATAACAGTCTAACGTATAAAGGCTGTGTTTCAAAGAAAATTTACCGTCGCATTTTTCTAAAATAAAAAGGGCGCCACCGGGGCGCCCTTTTGTTCTGTCTTTAATTCAGCGAAAAATCTGCGAAGGATCGGCAAAAAAGTTCTCGGCAGTGACCGGCGGGAATTCTTTCCCGATAAGGCCTTTGCCCTGCAGATACTTTGGCACCATGGTCGGCATGGTGGCTCTGACGTTGTAAATCATACTCGGGATGGTCCAGAAGCGCAGTTTTTTGTCGCTGAACTTGTTCATGAGCACAAGCAGATTGTTGGTGCAGTTGTTGCGTGTAGTGTGATAAAACTCGCCGGAGCGGTTGACACCAGCCTGCATGACCGACTCAAGCAGCAGTTTCTGGCTCTGCGCGGCAGAAAATCTGATTGGGTAGGCAACAAGCTTTTTGGTATCGAAATGGCAGGTCTCGGCGGCGTAGTCTTCCCAGCTGGTGAGCAGCCAGATGACGCCGAAAGTCTTTTTCAGACCTTCTTTAAGTGAGTAATTCTGGTCTTTGCGCTGATAAGCCTCTATGCTCAGCACCAGCCCTTTTGATTCGTTACCGTTCTCGTCGACCATACCGCCCTTTTTAAAAGTGAAAAGCAGCAGACAATGTGCTGCAAGCCATTCTGGCGGAAACGGCTTCTTGATAAAATATGAGCCATCGATAAGTTCAGGCCTGATTTTTACAGTGCGCCAGGCAAATTCAGTTTCGCCAGCCGCATTTTTATCTTTCAGACGACTCCAGCGAACATTTTTAACAACTGTTTCTTTTTCAGAGAGTTTGATTACCTGAGCCGGCTTCTGATAGTTCTTGTATGGAAGCGGATCTTTGATTTCGATGCGTTTTTCGAAAGGGCGAACCGCCTTGACCGAAAGCTTCGCCAGCTGAATTGCATCTTTGGCAACGCCATCGATCTGAACCAGCTGCCCGTCATATTTTTTCGCTTCACCGGCAGAAATATCGAGGGTAAAAACCCGACAGTCATCAGTTGTGAAAACTACTGAATCGTCGCGGACATCGAGCATACCGTTAAGTCGATAGAACGAGCCTGCCCAGGCCGGCATTGTTGCAACGGCCAGAACAACAGCCAACAGAGCCTGCAGAATTCTTTTATTCATTTATGTACCCCATCTTCGTGCGGATTAGTTTAATTATAACGTCACATCTCAAACCCCGCAATCCCTCGCCGCCAGTTCTCAGAGAAATCGCACTAAAATGCCCGGATCCCTCATCAGAACCAATCCTTTGTCACACTTGAATAAATAGTATGATGTTTTCTTTACGTCATACCCGCGCTTTTACCCGGAGGGGGAAAGCGGGTGTCCAGAAGATTAATAAGATTGCCCTGGGTCAGCAATTGTATGCTGGAAAATTTCAGGGCGGTCTGTTATATTTCTGCTGCCGCATTGGCGCGGGAGACAATAAATGTCGGGCATACTGATAATAAGACTCAAGGGGCTTGGTGACATAGTTCACCTGATACCGGTTTTGCGCATGCTGCGGCAGCAGCGCCCGGATGAAACAATCGGCCTTCTCTGCCAGAAACCTTTTGGGCAGATTGTTCCGCCCGAACTCAAAATCAGAATTTTTGAACTGCCAAACCACGCCGGTCTTACCGAAACTTTCAGACTGATCCGCGATCTGCGCCGTTGCCGATTTGAAAAGCTTTTTGATCTTTTCGCCAACCCCAGAACTGCTGTTATCAGCCTTTTAAGTGGCATAAGCGAGCGTTACGGCTTCGACTACAGAATTCGCCGCCACGCCTACACAAAAACCTTCTCACCCGCCAATCCGAACCGCCATCTGATGTATCTTTTCGGCGAATTTTTCGCTCATTTCGGCATCAACGGCGAACTGCAATTCCCGAATCTGGTGTGGCCCGAAAAGGTCAAAGTAAACGCGCGCAATGCCATCAGCAATGATTTCAACGGGCAGCGGCCGCTGCTGGGGATCAACCCGCATACCACTTACATGTCAAAAGCCTGGCCCGAAGAATACTGGATCGAGCTTATCAGGCTCTGGTTCGAAAAGACTGGTCAGAGGGTTCTGGTCACCTGGGGCCCCGGCGAGAGAGAAGCAGCAGAACGCATAGTGAAAGAAGCCGGCAGTGATAAGGCGTATGCGCATGCGCCTGTGCGCATCGATGAATTCGCGGCCCTGCTTGCCGACCTTGACCTTTTTGTAACCTCAGACACCGGCCCGATGAATATTGCCTGGGCGGTCAACACGCCTGTGGTTGCGCTTTTCGGCCCAACCACCCGCGAAGCGGTCATGCCCCGTGGCGACATACATCTTTCACTCTTCAATGCAGAACTGCAGTGCCTGCAGTGCCATCTCGAAGTCTGTTCGCACAAAACCTGCATGTGGTCAATAAAACCACAGATGGTTCTCGATAAAATTCTTGCCAGATACGACCTCAACCACACCAGGAAGCCAGATGCAAAAAGCCATATTTCTTGACCGAGATGGTACTTTGAACCCAGACCCAGGGTATATCTCAAACCCCGATGATTTCAATCTGTATGAGGGTGTTGCCGAAGCATTGCATCGACTGCAGCAGGCCGGTTATCTTCTGATTCTTATCACCAACCAGTCGGGAATTGCCCGCGGTCTGATCACGCCCGAGCAGCTCGATGCCATTCACGCAAAGATGCAGAAGCAGCTGGCCAGAGCCGGCGCCAGAATCGATGCAATCTATCATTGCCCGCATCATCCTGACTTTCCATATAAAGACGGCCTGTCGGAATGTGATTGCCGAAAACCCCGGCCGGGAATGGTCGTTCGCGCTATCAAAGAGCATGATATCGACCCGGCAGCCTCATATGTTATAGGTGACCGCAGCTCTGACATAAAAATCGGCCTTAAAACAGGCATTACACCGATATTGATCGGCACACAACCAGTGACTGGCCTCGAGCAGGTCGTGACTTTCAGCAGTCTAAGCGCCGCCGCAGACTGGATACTGAACCGCTAATTTATCGTTGACTTTTGCCGCCGCGCCTTTATAATGGGCGCACCATTCAATTAAGGTAAGCGATCTTGAACTCAGCGGAATCGGGCGAAGAACAAAGGCATAATTCAGACGAAGGCAGTGAAACAAAGGTCACACTGGTATCACTCGCCTACTTTTTTTTCGTAATCTGCTCCTATTATGTCATCAAGCCGATTCGCGAAAGCCTGGCCCTGGAACTGGGTGCCGAGAACATTCCGCTTCTCAACATAACCTCGATGGCCAGCCTTGTGGTTGTCAACGCTGCTTACAGCCTGATCGTCGGGCATTTCAAGCGTGACATTTTCATTCCGTTCATCACCAGGTTTTTCGCCGTCAGCCTGCTGGGTTTCTGGGTGATTTTCTCCTTTCTGCTACCTATTCCAGGCTCTGAGCCGGCAAACCTTGCCGGCACGCCGGCCAGCATTGCTGCTGAAGCTCAGATCGAAAAAACGGCAACAACGGCAGAAATGCCCGCAAACCCGGGCGAGGCCGAGAAACCCCGAAACGCCCTTCCCGGTATTGCTGAAAAAAAAGCCGAAAACCAGACACCATCAGAATTAAAACCAGTTCAGGTTAAACGCAGGGATCTGACGCTTTTCAAGGTTCTTGCCATTGGCATTTATTATCTCTGGGTCAATATGTTTTCGCTGATGGCCGTAAGCATGTTCTGGTCGTTCATGAACGATGTTTTTTCGCTCGAACAGAGCAAGAGACTTTACGCGATAATCGGCTACGGTGGCCTGATCGGCGGACTGGCCGGCAGTGCGCTAACGTCGCTGCTGGTAAAATATACCGGCACGCCAAACCTCTTCATTCTCGCGATCGTTCTGCTCTACCCATCTATCTGGTGCATGCAGTATATTCATCGCAATCATTACCGGCCAGAAGGTATCCCTGAGGCCGAAAACCGGCCGGCCGTGCCAGCACACCCGCCACGCCCATGGGATGGCTTCATCGCCGTCAGCCGCAATCTGATACTGATTCTGATGGCCCTGGAAATGTTTTTCTACACTTTTTCGACGACCCTTTTTTCTCAGCAGTTCAACCATCTGCTGCAGACTGAACTGGCTGGTATAAACGAAAGAACCGCATTTGTGGCGGGTATTTATGGCTATATCAATATTGTTTCACTGCTGACGCAGTTTTTGGTAACCAGACTGACCATGATGCTGAGAAACCCGGTCTATGGGCTTCTGATGCTGAATCTGATCCAGGTCATCGGCACTGCACTGATGCTGCGCAGCCCGAGCCTGAAAATCATCAGCTGGACAATAATCAGTCGTTATGCCCTGAACTACTCGACCGGCAGAGTTTTGCGTGAACTGATCTATATTCCGCTCGACCGCGAGGCTAAATACCAGGGCAAAGGCTTTATCGACACAGTGGTATTCAGATTTGGCGACGGACTCTCTTCGGCTGTAATCTACGGCGGCCTGGCCTTTTTCTCTTACGGGGTATGGATAGATTATTCGATTCTGATAGTCATGGCTCTGCAATTTTATGTTATAATCAAAGCCTCGGGTCTCTATGCCGAGCGATTGCGGCAGACCCGCACCGGTGAAGTGCTACCTGGTGTAAACGAGGCTCAATGACCGATAAAATTTTCCGGAGGAAATAATGAGCGTTAAAATGATCGTTGTTGGTTCTATCGCCTATGATTCACTGCAGACCCCCAAAGGCAAACGCGAAAGAGCTCTTGGCGGCTCAGCCATCTACTTTTCAACCGTTGCCAGCTATTTTACCAAAGTCGGTCTGGTGGGCGTCGCCGGCAAGGATTTTGAAGACTCACATGTCAGCTTTCTCAAAGATCACGGCGTCGACCTCGCCGGCTTCGACCGCAAAAAAGACGGCGAAACCTTTCACTGGGCCGGCAGCTATGGTGAAGACTTCGGTGACGCCACTACCCACGACACCCGTCTGAATGTTTTTGAATCTTTCGATCCGCAGCTGCCCGAAGAATACCGCAATGCCGAACTGGTTTTTCTTGGCAACATCCACCCCGCCCTGCAGCTGAAGGTCATCGAAAAGGTTAACAAGCCCAAAATCATCGCACTCGACACGATGAACCTCTGGATCAACACCACGCCCGATCTGCTGAAGCAGGCGATCAAAAAAATCGATATTCTGTTCATCAACTTCCAGGAAGCCCTGATGCTGGCTGGCGAGAAAAAATTCGCCCCGGCAGTGGCAAAGCTCCTGACCATGGGCCCCAAGCGCATCATCGTTAAGCTTGGCGAACTCGGCGCCATGACTGCCACCAAAGACAGCCGTTTCTTCACTCCGGCTTTCCCATGCCTCGACATCACCGACCCGACCGGGGCCGGCGACTCATTTGCCGGCGGCTTCATGGGCAGTCTGGCCCGCCATGGCAAATTTACCGAAAACGGTTTCAGGACCAGCATGCTCTACGGCAGCGCCATGGGTTCGATCACCGTCGAAAACTTCAGCCTCGATTCTTACAAAAACCTCAAGCCCGAACTGATCGAAGAACGCTTCAAAGCGCTCAAGGCAATGGTCACCGTCGAATAATTATTGGCCCGTCGGCCCATCTCAAAATACCACAGGGGTTCAGCATGCTGAACCCCTGCGTTTTTCTCCGGATTCGTAAGGGCTCAGCACGCTGAGCCCGGTCAGAAGAAGTAGGCTTCGTCGGGTTTCTGCAAACAGCGACATTTCTGGCCACGGCCGGTCGGTATCATGTTTACCAGCCTTATCAGAACCTTATGCAGCTGACCAACGCTCTGCTGAAACATTCGCACCACTTCTTTCGTGGTCACTTCAGGCACATTGCCGACCAGACCGGCATCATAATCGGTGATCATCGCTACGTTCACGATGCAGATGCCGAGTTCCTGAGCAAGTACAACCTCAGGATACTGAGTCATGTTGACTGTGTGCCAGCCCATCTGGGTAAACCATTTGCTTTCGGCCTTGCTTGAAAATCTTGGCCCGTTGATTACCACGATGGTTCCTTCGGTATGAACGGTGGCACCTTCAGCTTTCAACGCTGCAACTGCCAGTTCGCGCAACTCGGGGCAATATGGCTCGGCCGCAGAGATATGCATGACGTCGGGGCCATCGGCAAAAGTATCTTTACGACCGTTGGTCCGGTCGACAAACTGGTCACTGACCACAAAATGACCAGGTTGAATGTCAGGCTGCAGAGAGCCAACCGCACAGGGCGAAATGATGCGTGATACGCCGAGTTCCTTCATCGCCCAGAGATTGGCCCGATAGTTGATCTGGTGTGGCGGAATCGTATGCTGCCGACCATGCCGCGGCAGAAAGGCGACCTTTTTGTCACCGATCGTGCAGATATCAATAATGTCGCTTGGCGCACCGTATGGCGTGCTGATCTTCGCCTTTTCGATCTTGTCAGCGGCCAGTTCATACATGCCGCTGCCGCTGAAAATACCAATGTCGGCTCTGTGTTTGTTACGCATCATCTTTTCTCCTGCATTGAACTTAAAAAAAATGCTAACACAAACAGCACCGGATATTTCAAATGAATAAAAGCAATCCCAAATTTATTGATGACTTTTGGGAGCGAGCATTCTTCGAGTCCCATCTGATCAGACACCCGGTTCTTTTTTCATTTATACAATTGAACAACACATGTTGTGGATGAAAAAAATCGCCCCTCCGTTACGGAGAGGCGATCCTTGTTTTTTCAGACTTCGCAGTCTTCGAACTTAATTACCTGACACCTAGATGTTTGTGATACAATTCGCAACCAATTATCAAATTAATGATAATTAAACCGATCAGGCAATCTGACTCTCGACCTTGTAGAGAATCTGGTAAGGCTCTTTCTTCTCGACGCAGCGCTCATGTATTATCACTTTACTGATATTATTATCAGAAGGAATGTCATACATCAGATCGAGCATCAGATCTTCAATGATGCGACGCAGGCCGCGGGCGCCGGTATTCTGCTGAATGGCACTGCGGGCAATCGCCTGCAACGCTTTCGGCGTGACTTCGAGATCGACGCCTTCCATGCGCAGAAGTCGAGCATACTGCTTCACCAGTGCATCTTTGGGTTCTACGAGAATCTTCACCAGATCATCGACACCGAGATTGTTGAAGGTGGCAATTACCGGCACACGGCCGATAAATTCAGGAATCAGACCAAATCTCAGAAGATCTTCGGGCATGATATCCTTCAACAGCTCGCCTACCCTGCGTTCGCTCTTAAGAACCGGCGTCGAGCCAAAACCCATGGTCTTGGTCGAAGAACGTGCTTCGATAAGCTTTTCGACGCCTTCGAAAGCACCACCGAGTAAAAAGAGAATATTCTTGGTATTGAGCTGAATATAATCCTGATGCGGGTGCTTGCGACCGCCCTGCGGCGGCACATGCGCAACCTTACCCTCGAGCAGCTTCAACAGTGCCTGCTGCACCCCTTCGCCCGAAACATCGCGGGTAATCGAAACATTCTCACTCTTGCGGGCGATCTTGTCGATTTCGTCGATGTAGACGATGCCCCGTTCAGCTCTCTGCACGTCATAGTCAGCAGCCCGCAGCAGATTCAGAAGAATGCTCTCAACGTCATCACCAACGTAGCCAGCCTCAGTAAGAGTCGTGGCATCGGCAATGCAGAATGGAACATTCAACAGCTTTGCAAGCGTCTGAGCAATGTGAGTTTTTCCAGAGCCGGTTGGCCCGATGAGAAGCACATTTGACTTCTGCACTTCGACATCGTCGCGACGTGATTCCTCAAGGGTTATTCTCTTGTAGTGGTTATAAACCGCCACCGAGAGAATTTTCTTCGCCTGTTCCTGACCAATTACATACTGGTCGAGAACCCTGGCAATTTCCTTGGGCTTGAGTGCATTCTGCATAACCAGAGGGCCGTCGTCATCGAGTTCTTCGAGAATGATCTCGTTACAAAGGCCGATGCACTCGTCGCAAATATAGACCTCAGGCCCGGCAATTAACTTGCGAACCTGATCCTGACTCTTTCCGCAGAAAGAACAACGGAACTGAGGGGTCTTAGAAAGCATGCTTACTCCTCGTTGGGTTTTGCTGCAACAACTTTACGCTGAACTACTTCGTCAATCAGGCCATATTCCTTAGCTTCTTTCGAAGACATGAAGAAATCGCGGTCAGTATCTTTTTTGATACGCTTCAAAGGCTGACCGGTATGATTCGCCAGGATGTCATTGAGCATCTCTTTCATTCTCAGGATTTCCTGAGCCTGAATTTCGATGTCGCTGGCCTGACCCTGTGCCCCACCGAGAGGCTGGTGAATCATGATTCGTGAATTGGGAAGGGCGTAGCGTTTGCCTTTTGCGCCTGCAGCGAGAAGCAGTGCGCCCATGCTGGCCGCCTGGCCGATACAGATAGTGCTGACATCGGGTTTGATGTACTGCATGGTATCGTAAATGGCCATACCGGCGGTTACTACGCCACCCGGGCTGTTGATGTAAATCGAAATATCCTTTTCGGGATCTTCTGATTCAAGGAAAAGAAGCTGAGCTACGACCAGATCGGCCATTCCGTCATCGATTCCGCCGCCGAGAAAGATAATTCTATCCTTGAGAAGGCGTGAATAGATGTCAAAAGCCCGTTCCCCACGGCTGCTTTGTTCAATTACTATTGGGACGAGAGTCACGCTTCAGTTTCCCCCTTGTTAAAATCGGCTTCTTTAACCATATCGTAATTAATCTGGTTATTTTTTAGCATAAATTCACGAATTTTTTGGCTTCTGAGTGAAAATCTGACATTTTCTTCGCCATCGTTTTCCGCGAGGGTCTGGAGCAGCTTTTCAACCGGCATGTTGTATTCTTTAGCGCGTTTTTCGATTTCTTCACGGTATTCAGCGTCGGTGACTTCGATTTTTTCACGGTCGCCGATTGAATCGAGAAGCAGCATGGTCTTGGTCTGGCGCACGGCTCTTTCGCGGAAAGTTTCGCGGAATTCATTCACATCTTTGCCACTGTTGCGCAGATAGTCCTGAATGGTGGTGCCAAACTGTCTCCAGCGTCGGTCAAGACCCTGAATAAAAAAGTCGATAGTGCTCTGAACCATAGCTTCAGGAACATCGAACTGGTAATCTTTGATGATCTGACCGAGAACTTCTTCGAAAGCACGTTCTTCGGCATCATATTTGGAGCGTTCTTCGAGATCTTCTTTAACCTTGGCTTCAAGGGCAGCCAGGTTTTCGAATTCACCGAGGGTTTTGGCAAATTCATCGTTCAACTCAGGAAGAGTCGGGCGGGAAATGCGGTTGAGGGTAACGGTATAGTCGAGAGTTTTGCCAAAGTATTTTGAGTTGGCTTCGCTTTCGCCTTCGACCTTGTGCTGCCAGGTGCGGGTTTCGCCGACCTTCATGCCGATGGCCGGTGAGAAGACCTTGTCGTCTTCCATCAGTTTGTGGGCAGCTTTTTCATCAGAAAGTTCTTCGTCAACATTGCCTTCGCTGGCAACCTGAACTTTGGCTGAGAAATAATCGCCGACTGACAGAGTGCCGCCTTCAACGGTTTCGGTCTTGCTCTGCTGTTCGCGCACCTGATTGAGAACCTTTTTAACGCTTTCGTCATCGACGATTTCGCGCTGAACCTGTGCGGTATAGCCCTTATAGTTGAAATCACCCAGCTTCGGCCTGACTTCAAAAACAGCCTTGAAGGTGAACGGAGCATTTTCCTGCAGATTTGATTCTTCAAGCTCGAAGCGGCTTACCGGGTGCAGCTTGGTTTCTCTTATCGCCTGCGGATATACTTCCTGGACGAGTTCTTCTTCGATCTGTTCGCGAACGGAATCGGCGCCAATAAACTTAACCAGAACAGCTTTCGGAATCTTGCCCTGGCGGAAGCCCGGGATCTTCACAGAGCGGGCGGCGCGATTGTAAAAGCTGGCATAGGCAGCATTGACTTTTTCCTTTTCAACTTCGACGGTCAATGCGACTTTGTTAGCTTCCAGTTCCTGAACTTGTGTCTTTAACATATGCAATAACTCCTTGTGGAGAGAATTTCGACAGACTACCAATATACGAAACCCGCCTGGCAAAAGAACTCAATGCCAGAAAAGCATCCGCCGGCAGGGGCACGGATTGGATGTATTATTATAATGGAGTCAGACCCTAAAGTAAAGACGCCCCGACCCGCAAAAAACCGGGATCAGTTTATCGATTTTGTACATTGTCAGGGGCTTTCGCCAAAAAAACAAAAGAGCCGAAATTTTCGGCTCTTCGACAATTCGGAGCGGGAGACGGGACTCGAACCCGCAACCACCTGCTTGGAAGGCAGGGACTCTACCATTGAGTTACTCCCGCAGAGTTTGCGGCTGACTCAGGCTGACGCGAATGCGAAGGGCGGGACTTGAACCCGCACGGTGTTAACCACCAGATCCTAAGTCTGGCGCGTCTGCCAGTTTCGCCACCCTCGCTCAAGGGTCAACGCAGCCAATAATAACAGAAACTTAAAGCACAGGCAACAGTTTTAAAAAATCTGCACCGTAAATACGCCAAACCGGCTATAACCTGCATCTGCAAATAACTACAGCCGGCACCCGATCCGGGCTGCATCACCTGTAAACTTTCCATTTCATCCTGTATTTCCCGATTTATTCAATTCTTCTATCCCTCACAACTGATATCAAGAATGCAGCATCCCACCAATTTACGGTCTACGAAAGAGATTTGTTTATGAAGCATTAAATAATCACATAAACCAGGTCATATTATTTGATGACGACCCTGAAAAATTACCCGGCGATTATTGAAGAAAACTTTCGGGCAAAAAATCAGGTATGATTAACACGTGAACTTATCAGCATGGAGTAAATTATGAGCAGCCTTCGCACACTGGCCCGGTTCTGCCTGGTTTTTCTGGCAATCTTCTGTCTGTTACCGGCAGATGCAGCCACTCCGTTCGACAGCAAAAATACGGTTGAAATTTCCGGGAGCGCCAATGCCGATGGCAATGGCAACAACCGCGCCGAAACCTCACAACGCAGAAACCAGCAGGATGCGCGACCGTGTACCCTGGCGGTCATGGCCGACCTGCACGCAAAACCAGAGAGCCTGCCATTGCTCAAAAAAGCCGTCGATCGGGTCAACAACCTCAAAGACATCATGGGGCTCGCCATTGTCGGCGACCTCTGCAAACAGCTCGGCACCAGAAGTGAATACGAAACGCTGCGCAACGGCCTGAGTGGCGCAAAAGTACCGGTTTATGCGGTGCCCGGCAATCACGATATTCTCTACAAGGATTATCTGATCGGCGGCGAAAAGAAACGCGGCACCCCGGCCGAAAAAAAGGCGAAGCACGAACTTTTCAAAAAGACGCTCAATCTCAAATCTCTCTACTACTCACGAAAAATCGGCGGGCACCTGCTGATTTTCCTTCCAAATGACGCTCTGAGTGCTATTCCATGTTCGTTTCCATCAGACGACGCCTACGACTTTTTGCGGCAGACACTGCGTGAAAACCGCAAACTGCCAACCATAATATTCAATCATGCCCCGCTCGAAGGCAGCTACGGCGACAAAAGAACCATGCCGCCGATTCAGGCCAATGCCCAGCCGTCAGCCAGGCTCAAGCGCCTGCTGCAGAAAAACCCGCAGGTTTATCTCTGGTTCTCCGGCCACCTGCACATTACTCCGTCACAGAAATATTTCAATTTTCCCGGAAACCGGGTCGGAAAAGTCAACGTCGTGCATGTTCCGCCGTCTCAGATTCATGCCTCATGGGTGCAGGTAGTGCGCCTCTCGCCCAAAGGCGCAATTGTCAAAACCCTTGACGTTAAGTCAGGAAAATACCTCAAACGCCACACCAGAGTATTCAGACCCAACATCAAAACCTCTGTTGACGTGGCTGATAAAGAACCGCAGCCCCGCAAAGACGACAAAGATGACGGCAAAGCTGACAAAATAGCTAAAAATGCCAGAATTGTGATAACCAACGCTCACTCGGGCGGTAACCGCAACCGGGCCGGCTTTGGTGACTGGCTCGAAAATCAGGAATCGGACATAGCTCTCGTCAGCGAATCGGTCGACATGAACCCGCATCTGAGGCCGTCAGGCCGAGTCTTCAATGCCGGCAATGAAACACGTGGCCGCCGCGAGGTGGTGGTGGTCGTGCGTGATGGCCTGCCGGTCATGAAGCACGATTTCGGCAAAATTTCACCCGACCTTGGCAGCGGCATCGCCCACGACCGCTGGTGGACACGCGCCCAGACAAAAGTGGCCGGCATCAAAACCCGCGTCTACTCACTGCATCTCAATGCCGTCATTCAGGAAAAAACCGGCGAACCTCGCGCCGAAAGACGCTGGGAAGTAACCCGCGATGGTTTGAGCCGCCTCGAAAAGATCTGGCGTCAGGACATCAAAGACGGCTGGGCAGTCATTATTGGCGGTGACCTGAACTGGAACGACTCCCGGCAGAATGCCAGAGCCCATAAAATGGCCCCGGGCAATATCTTCAAACGTCTTGGGCTGACCTATGTCAACAACGAACTGATGTGGCTGGCCTGGACCCCGAAAACCCACAAATCGGTCAAACGCCAGGCAATACCGCCGACCAGTATTCCGGGCCTTTTTGCCGGTGAACACCCGGCCCTGAAAATCGACCTGCAGGCACGCAAAGCCCAGGATAAACCCGAAAGCGATGCAGAAGAAGAAAAACAGAATACTAAAGAAGAAGAAGCAGAAGACGAAGACGCGAACGAAACTGATTCAGACGCGTCAGAGCTCGACGAGGAAGACTTCGACGACAGTATTCTCGATTCTGATCCCGAAGATTCAACAACCGGCGAACCGGCCGAAAACAACGCTGAACCTGCAGACACCCTGACTGATCCCGGCCTGGAAGACGCAACGGAAGGCGAAGAACTCGAAGAAGTCGCCGGCGATACTGATGAAAACAGTCTCGACAGTGAATCCCCCGAAACTTCCACAGCCGATGACGAAGCAGAAAGCGAAACCAATACTGACACCGAGTCTGCCATTGAGCCAGAATCACCGTCAGAAGCCAATTCTGAAAACACCGACGCTGCGACCACACCGGAACATGCCGCTATTGAGCGCATCAGAGAACTGGTCGGCATGCTGCAGGATTTCCTGCAGGGCATCCTCTCAGCCTTCGAAAGCCTGCTCAAATCATAATTTTTTCCAGGGCAATCGCATTAAACTTCTGGATTCCGGGTCTACGCCCGGAATGACGAATGTTAATTGCGTCATTTCCTCGCTTGCCCTGATAATTTTTCGCCTGATTGAACTTTTACCGGCGGGTAAGTTATCCTTGAATCAGGCCGGAAAACAACATTCTCGGAATATCTGGCCGCATTGCCACACTGAGTGGTTCAGGAGGTTCAGATGTTCAACCGTTGCTTGAAAGGCCTGTCATACCTGTTTCTCGCCGCCATGGCGTTTACCACACCGGCACAGGCTCTGCCGCTGGGCGAACGCGAAGCACAGCATTTCGCCCGCGAAGCCGAAAAAATATTCAGAGAAATTATATTCTCTGAAATTGAACAAACTGGCTCAGACTATCGAATCAATATTACCGGTAAGACAATCAGAAAAACCCCTGTACAGAGCGGCAACATAACTTTTAAAGGCTTTTCAGATGCACAGTTCTCGGTCATGCGCGGTGGCGCGGTCGATACAGCAAAACTTCTTGAGGGTGACGGTGTCGAGGTAGAGGCAACCATAGCTGCAGATGCTATCAAAGGCATCATCGAGCGCGAGATAGCAAGGGTGAGCAAAGAAAACCGTATCTTCGACCCCTTGACGCTTAGTTTTCAAAACGGGCAGGTAAGGGTCACCGGTCAGATCGATTTTCGCAAAATTCCCGGTAATGTTCTGTCGTTTCTGTCTACCGGCCCAACGCCTTTCTCTGCTGTCATAAAGCCAGAACAGAACGGCAGCCGCATCGATCTGAAGGTAATCGACGCAAAAATCAACGACCAGCCGATGGCCGACGATTCGCTGCAGCAGATTCTGACCTGGCTCAACCCGGTCTGGGATTTTTCGATCCTGCCATTCAAAGCCAGTCTTGAAAGCTACAGCATTTCGCCCGCCGGGGTTACTTTCAGCGGCACGATTTACGATAACTGAAACCTCACCTGATGCCAGAACCCGCCAACATTTCAGCCGGTGAAATCAGAACCGCCGCAATTACCTTCGACCAGTTCGACACTCTCTTCAGAGAAGAACTGGAAAAAGTTCCGGACCAGTTCAGAGAAGGTGTCGCCCAGTTCATCATCGAAGAGCGCGAGCACCGACACAGCAAATATATGCGCGGGCTCTACACACTTGGGCATTACATGCCACGTGGGCACTTCGGCAATCCGGTCGTCGTTCTCTATTTCGGTTCTTTCGTCAGAGCTTTTCCGCACCATAAAATCAGCGAACTCAGGCTCGAAATCGCGCGCACTATCACACACGAACTGCTTCACCACTGGGAAAACCGTTCCGGCATCGACCTGCTCGGTGACGAAGACCGCCGGCAACTGGCCATCTGGAAGCAAAAAACTGGTTACAAAGATGGCTCAGAAGCCACTGGCAAAAATTACATCGAAGCAGCCCTGTTCATTTATTTTCTCTTTATTTTCGTCGCCGTTCTTGCCCGCTGGATAATGCTTCTCGGCTGACCGGCGCCCACAGGCGGGGTTGAATTTTTACAGCGAACCCTCTATACTGAAGCCACTTTTGGCAGATATATGCCCGCTGGAGATTACGATGCCCATCAAGAAAGAACTGCTCGAAATTCTTGCCTGCCCGGCCTGCCGCGGCAAAATTATCTACAACGACGACCGCGACACCCTTGATTGCCAGAGTTGCCGTCGCGTCTACCCCATTCGCGACGATATTCCGGTAATGCTCGTTGAAGAGGCAAAACTGCCGCCAGACGCTGAAAACCGCTGACAGGTGCAAAAACTTAAAATGCCACAGATATTCGTTAACATTGCCTATCAACGCATGACTGCCGATGGCTTCAAATTTCTGGCCGACCAGAAACTGTTTCCCGAGTTTTATTTCTGCGCCGATACCATCGATACCATAGAAAAAAAAACGATCGAAGATCTGCGCGGGCTCGTCGAAAGCCAGAACTTTCGTTCAACTCTGCATGCGCCGTTTTATGATCTGAATATTGGCGCCCGCGACCGCAGCATCAGAATGGCAAGCTTCGAAAGACTTATCTGGGCCATAGAAACCGCCTCGATGCTCGGTTCGAGTGTCGTCGTGGTTCACCCCGGTTACGGCGTCGGCCCCGGCGAAATTGACATAGAAGTCTGGCTTGGCCGTGCCGGCGGGTTCCTGAAAAAACTTGTTGAATATGCAGGAGAACGCAACATAAAAATTGCGTTCGAAAATATCTTCGACAGCCGCCCCGACTACCTCGTCAGACTGCTTGATTTCGTCAATGCCCAGAATGCCGGCATCTGTTTCGATGTCGGGCATTTCAATATTTTTTCAAAATTGCCGATGCAGGCCTGGCTGACCGCACTCGGGCCGAAAATTTTTGAATTTCATCTGCACGACAACGACAAAAGTGCCGATCAGCACCGCGCCATTGGCGACGGCAATCTAGACTACCAACCGCTTATCGACTGGCACAGTGCCCTGCCCGAAGGCAACAACCCGGTTCTGACCCTCGAACAACCCGACCGCAGCCATGTTCTCAAATCAATCACCAAAATCCAGAACTGGGGCATTTAACCCATAAAAGCGGTAATAAAAACTCTGCCATAAAAAAACCGGCCCGCAGGCCGGTTTTTTGTTTACGATTACTTACCGATTATTTGCCGCTCTTAATCAGAGTATTGTAAAGATCGAGGTTGGCTTTATATTCTTTATAAGCGGTCTGAGCAAGAGTCGCATCGCCCTTCTGGGTGGCTTCCATATACTGTTTGTAGGCAGCCAGATAATTGTTGTAGGCAGTCTGTGAATCTTTTACCGCAGGAGCTGCAACAACCGGAGCCGCAGCTTTCGGTTCTTCTTTTTTCACGACCGGAGCCGGTTCTTCTTTGGCATTCAGTTTGGCGATGAAGTCGGCAGTTGCGGCGCTTTCAGCAGCGGCAGCAGCCGGATCGATATCACCCTGCTTCAAGGTTACGGTTTTCTTGCCAAACAGTTTCTGTGCCGCGGTAACCGCCAGGCGGGCAATCAGACCACCTCCGATAACACCAACTGCCAGCATCGGGAAACCCATGCCGATACAGAGAGCACCACCGGCAATTGCACCGGCAACGGTTGCAAAGTTGGCAACGCTTGAGGTTGTCCAGTTAAGAACCTTTTTACCGACGATGTAACCACCGACAGCACCGACAGCCATACCCAGCGGGCCACCGCCAACGGCCATTCCGAGAACGCCGCCAAAGGCGCCGGCTGCGATAGCGCCGACATTAACGAAAAGCGATTTGGCAACGCTGCCCACTTTCCCGAGGAGAGAGGCGTGCGCCTGGCCGATGGGGGCCACGGTCAGCCACATCGAGAAAAGCATAGAGATGAGCAGCATTGTTGAGATGCTCTGTCTCTGGTTATAAGTCATTGTCATCATATAGGTTCCTCCTGCGATACAAGAGCGGTCAGAGTCGAATTATGCCTTGATTATAAGAATCGCATGCCAAACCCGCAAGAGCTGTACACTCAAAATTTCATTTTTACTTTTTGCCCGTTACTTTTGTTCGCTTTCTTTATC
>ENA-UOWO01001530-UOWO01001530.1-activated-sludge-metagenome-genome-assembly--contig:-NODE-1530-length-30547-cov-10.609668_pt1 | contig 30547 bp, 16 predicted proteins | sample MGYA00238148_ERZ761564 | MGnify/ENA primary metagenome ERZ761564 (study PRJEB28885, sample SAMN05720194) | activated sludge metagenome | isolation source: Anaerobic digester | place: USA...
AGCATTCAAACTGGTATTACATTCAATATCCTTGAAAAAATTAACACCAACTAATTGACCAGATTCCCAACTATACTCTCCAACATCAGATCTCGCGGCAAAACTTCCATCTTCGTTATAATTGATTGAAACTCCTGGACCACCAGTAATCTTGGTTTTAATGAGCTGCTCAGAAGGATCATATTCATAATTTTCTTGTTGGGCTGCTAAATTATCACGTTGAGCAACCAGAGAACCGAGCTTGTTGTAAAAAAAATCCCAATTTTGTATCTCTTTCCCGCGATGATCCAACGTCTTTGTATGCAAGAGCGTGCCATTGACCCGATCATATTGGCGGAAAGTCATTGCACCGTTTCCGGAGACAAAATAGGTATGATGTCCTGCTGCATCATAATCTTTTAATTGCCAGATTAGCTCACTGTTATGCTTTACGTTAGTGACTACTCCTTGATCGTAACTGTACAAGATTGTATCTTTAGTTGAGGGGTAAACAGTTTGATGCAATTGCCCCAAAGGATTATAAAAATGAAGCGTTGTTGATGATATACCGTGAATGGTTTCCCTTACTTCTATTGGGAATCCTTTAGAGTTATAAATAATTTTTTTTGTATATTTAGAGTTTTTTTTGATAATTTCTGATAGTTTTCCCTTAAATTCAGTATCATAAACATAAAAAATTGTATCAAGGAGATGTTGATCATCGTAGCCAGAAATTTTTTTGATTGTTCTGCCCAATTCATCTTTTATGTATCGCGTGACCCCTAAGGCTGTATGATGATCAATTAACTCCTCGAAAGCGTTGTACTTAAAAGATTCGAGTCCAGAAGAAATATCAGATTTTTCGATGGGCTGATTTCGTATATTGTATTTGTACGACACCAGTTTCGCCCCCCTAAGGCTGATACTTTCCAATTGATTTTGGATCGTATAAGACTTATCAACAGCAACACCATTGGAATTGATATGTTGAGTTGGATTACCATGAATATCAGAGACAGTAGATGCCGAAAAACCTCTTTGATTAGTTGTGCTGGTTTTTAAACCATCATAATTAAATGTGCGAACGGTACCATCCGGATAGTTTTCTCTTATCAATTGGTTCAGCGTATTGTATGTTTTATCTATCCAAAGAATAGGTGCATTATTAAAATAAGGAAGTGATTCTTTGATAAGCTGACCAGTGTTGTTATATACCTTATCCATGATGATTACCCTCCCCATGGGTGCGGTGCTTTCGGATCGAATTTCTCTATCAAGTCCATCGAAATGAATTGTCTTGGTTAAGCCCACTACATTTTTTTCGACTACTTTGTAAACGGCTCTGTTTCCTTGGATTGAAACATCACTCTTTAAATATTGGAAGGTTACCCAAGTGCCATCAGGAAAAACAATCTTGCTCAAACGATAAAAATTATCATAGTAATTTTGAGTAACATTGCCATTAGGGTCAATTGATTCTAAAACTTTCCCGGATAATGGATCAAGAACCAATTCTGAAAAATGCCCTAGAGCATTTTCCACTTTTATCTTAAACCGCCCTAATTTGTCAAATACATTTTTGGTAGTTCTAACTTGGTCTAAATTTTCATCAACCCTTCCAAAAAGCTTTTCCTCAATAATATTCCCAAAAATATCCCGCTGATATTGTGTGGTTTTTCGCAAATGAGCATTATCTGGCTCTACAATCTCTTCGGCAAGCAAGCCGAGAGAACCATACTTAAATGCAGCTGTCTTAACCACCTTTCCTTTCCTTGGAGCGGAAATAGTACGAATGGATTTTATCAAGCGACCAGATTTTTTCCATTTAATGTCATCGTCATAAATGTTGGACAATTCATCTTTCTTTCCATCCAGGTAAGAGGTAATGGCTGATATTAAATTGCCATAGTCATCAAAAGCAAAGTCATTTTTTATTTCGTTCAGTAATTTACCCGATTTAGGGTCATATTTTTTTTCCAGCGTATTTATTAACCTGGTGTCATAAATTCCTAAAAATTTATAATCATATACAAGATTGGTATTTTTTTGATATTCTATGAGCGTTTTATCTGAGAAGGTCTTCGATTCTTCCAGCATAGGTTCCCCATAGCGGTGATATAAGGAATATGTGTCTTCGGTTCGGATTTTATTAAGGTGATTTTCAGTAATTACCTTGCGAAAACCTAAGAACCCTCTAAATAAGTCTACCACTGCATCTTCATACTTATAGGATAAACCTTCGACCCCACTGGAATTATTACTGCGAATAACATGACTCACTACATACAATGGTGCTTGAATGACTACTTGATTCTCTGTCGGGCGATACCCAGATTGTTTGTAAACTTCGTTTTTAAGTAGAGGTTGGTAAGTTATTTCTGAAGTATTACCAAAACCATCAACTACTTTATTTAGCTGATATTTTGGCTCAGCATACAATTCTAATAATTGGTGTAGTTCAGGCTTCTTTTTGTGGATTGCCAGCAAATTTATCGATGGAGTACTAAAAAATCTTCCAGGTAGAACAAAAAGCTCTCCTCGTTCAAATTTTCCTTGTTCAGCATTAAAAACTGAACTACTTAATTCCCTCGTGAAATTTCCTTTTCCATCGCCAGTGATCAAAAGTATGCGATTAAAAAAAGAGCCATAAAGTCCTGACTTGCAACGCTCATTTCCAAATTGGCCAATGACTCCCATGTCGGCATTACCATCTAAGTTGAAATCAGCGAAAAATATTTGACTTGGGGTATTCCGGGCAAAATTACCTTTGATAAGTTCTTTGGTTGTTGTACTAAATATTAGTTTCCCATTGTTCCAATGAACGGCATACTTAATATTATCATTGATAACCCCACAACTGTAACGGAAACTTTTTACAAGGTCGGTTAATCCATCGTTGTTGATGTCTACTGCATGCAATGATAGTATGTCTCCATCTTTAGTCAACTTATTTGATACATCAAGTAGAGTAGTGAATTTCTGTTGACTCGACTTTAGGATGGCGACTTTTCTTCTAGTCTTCACCAATAAATCCAGGTTGCCATCGCTATCAAAATCTGTGGCAATAAAATCATAAAAATCCCCCTCTCTGAATGCATTAAGATTTGTTGGGAATTGGCAACATTTTTTTTCATATGTAAGCTCCGCTGATGTACTTTTTTTGAAATAATAACCAGTCCCTTTATCCCCTCGATGCATAATTATATCGGATAATCCGTCACTGTTAAAGTCCCCTACCACTACACGACCCTTTTTGACATCATTTTCTAAATTGATGATGAATTTGTCTTGGAGCGTGACACTTCCGTTAACGGTTACATTTAACACTACTCGAAGATAACTCTCCGTTACTATTACAAGGTCTGTTTTTCCATCGCCATTGAAGTCAGCCTGAACATATTCAGTTTGTTCTCGAGCTTCTTGTTCTGTTATTTTTTCACTTATTTGTTTCACAAATACACGTGATGAATTATTCTGTGGCTGTCCAAACTGTAATACTCTTGAGTAAAGTGATGACACTACGGATGAGGACAGGGTCTCAAAATCATTATTTGTAATTAGAATTGTTCGATAATAGTTGTTGGTGCCATCCTTTTTCCAGGTTACTAATAGGTCACTAACCCCATCCATATTTAGGTCAATAGCTTGAATTTGTAGGATGGTTTTTAAATCCTTTAAATCCTTTATGACGCCTTGATTTGCTTTTTCTTTGATTGAAAAATCTGCACTATATTCAAATTTTGTCGGATTCAAGCAGGCTCCATTCAGCCCACACTCTGTGATTTGAGCAACCAAGCTCTTATCTCCTTTTTCAATTTTTTTGTATTGAAGCCTATATTCTCTGAATAAGGTTTCGCCGTGGTATGACTTTATACTTGTAAGAATCTTCGTTTTACGAATTCTTGTTCCAGCGACAAATTGATCTGGCCCGAAATAATTCTGAAAATAGAATTTTATAGTATTATATGGTTTTAATCCAGCATTTACGTTTCCAGTATAAGAAATTTCTAATGGGTAGGCTTGACCTTCAGCCTCTAAATATTTAATGGTATAATAATTACCAGACACATCAGTCACTTTATTGAGCATATAATGAATTGGGATATTGCTCCCCACAGGTTCAATTCGCGAATCGGCTGTAAAACCAAATTGTAGCGTCAAATTATCTTTTGTTTTGACTATAAAAAACAAGGGTGTTCCAGTATTAGAAATATCCCCAATTGATTGTACTTCAATATCAGGATTATGTTGAGGTGAATAGGTAGCGCCATCTGATCCATATTTTTTGCCATTGGTAAGTTTAACTGGATCGCCGTTCAGTGAAAAAACATCGTTAGCGTTGAGCCCAATCGCAGTATTCACTCCAAATACACCTTTAGTTTTACCAGCCCTGGTGATCTGCTGGCTTACACCTGTTAGGTCAGCATTGCCAGCGATGCCGTTGGTACTTTGACTGTTGATGACTAAGCTGAGCTTAGGCTGAGGAGATCTGCCAGGAGAGGTCAGCAAAGGTACCGAATAGATAGAGTTACCTGTCATTGAAACCGATAGATTTCCAGGGGTATTTCCAGTCTGTTGTCCGAGCATTAAGCAACATGACAACAATTGGAAAAGAGTAGCAATAATTGATTTCATTTTGCTGAATTTTAGAATGAGGTAATTCTTCAATTCTAATGAATGGAAGTTTTTCGTCACATGCCGTAATGTGATTATCGCAAAGGTCAATTGAAAAAAAATGTAGGTAAAGGGAATTTGCCCTCTATTTACCCTTCAAGATGGGAATTCCGCTTTTAGGAGATATTTGAGGAATTCCTCAAATTGTGAGGAATTCCTCAGAAAGCATTTTGTTGTCGATATTCAAAAATTAATATTCTTTCAACTATTATTGCCGATAATGTGAGACGTTTGGCTATAAGGTTCTGTGATCTTTGACAAAGTTAGTTTTTTATGTTTAAGGCGATCTTTAAAGATTTAACATCTATCGCTCCTTGTTGGATTGCATAAACTACTACCGCAAGTGACCTTTCATGAGATAGTCCAAAACTATTAGCCAATCTCCTTATTACTTCATTCTGAAGTTTTTTGTTGCCCTTTTCTAGTTTGTATCTTGGGATGTCTTTAGCAATTTCAGCCATTGTGGCTCCTTCAGCTAGACGCTTCAGAATATTGAGGTCTTCATCGCTGACATTATATTTCTCTTTAAATCTCTTTGTGGCTTCTGCTTGTGTGTCTTTTTCTAAGGACTTTTCTTTGTTAGACTCTAAACTAAGGGGGATGATTGGTATATTATCCGTTTCTTCTTTCTTTTTTTCTTGGTCATTTCCTTTACTAATATTAACCCAAAGTCCAAGGAATGATAATGCGAGGGCAAGAACACACATGAGCAACATCGGTCGAGATAATATTCGCATTAGATCACCAAGGCCATTATTTTTTAACAGTCCATAGAAATAACTAGTAGCTAAATGCCCTTTGTCGACCAAAACATAATACTGTGTTAGTATAAAAATGATACCAGTAATGATTGAGAATATCGACATTAAAAACATCCCTCTTTTAGGGAATGTTGCTGCCAATCCTATCGAAAGTGCTCCAAGAACCATAATGGACAGAGCAGCATCAGTTCTACCAAACCAATGCCCAAACCTCTCTAGCGATCCAATAACGAAAGTAAGCCCCCAAATAGATACTGCTATCCATGCCCAGCCAACCTTTTGAATTGATAAACTTAATTTTTTCCATCCATGATCTATAAAAGAGAAAGACATAATTAATGATGCGTTATTGAATGCCGAGCAATTAATCCGCAAACTCTCCCCCAAATTAAACCACTCAACTAATGCCATTCCACTCCAAAATGCAAAAGATAGAGCCATGTACCAGTATCCTTTATCATGTTTCTTGCTTAGTTTTTTTCCTAAATATCTATGTATGATCCAAATAGAGATGGCAGATGCAAGTGAAAAACAAAAGAGAAATTGCTGGTAAAACACGTTGCTCATAATATCGGCTTTTAGAGGTTTATTTCTGTCAGTGACGAATATTTCGCTAAGTAACGCGGGCTAATAACTTATCAAAAATAGCAAAAAAACAAATCAAAGAACTGCAATGGGTGTAATTCACCGATAAGTTTGTAAGTTTACTTTCTTTTGCGGGTACATTTGGCAAAGAATTGAATGTCTCTTTTAAAAGTTTTGACAACGGAAATTTCCCATTTCGTCGCGGTTTTTTAATGCTGCTGTCCATATCTGCACTCATTGCCCTGCCGGTAACGTATGTCTTTTTTGAAAGCGTGGTACTGAGGAAATTCCCCTATCATACCCCCGTGCAAATCGCCGAGCTATTGGTGGGCTTGCTGGCGGTATTGCTCATCGCATTCCTGATGATCGGGTCGCAGACACTGAAGGCGGCGAGGAGTAATCCGGTGGAAGTTTTGAAGAGCGTGTAGGGAACAGCCTTCCTTTTGGTGGTGCATGCGTGGAAACAAACAGTTCGTCATCCCGAATTTTGAAAAAGACCAAAGCGATTCAAAAAAGTAGCACAAAGGCCACAAAGGCAGCACAAAGAACACAAAGATTAGGCGTTGACAACGCTTTACTTGGTGTCCTTTGTGCTGCCTTTGTGGCCTTTGTGTTTAAAAATGTCGCTTTGGTGATTTTCAAAAAAATTCGGGATGACGAATGTTTGTCGTTTCTCACCTTCACGTAACCCCTACAACACCGCCGTCACCCGATACCCCGCTTTCCGCAACAATGCCAAGACCCCATCCTTCCCGGCCAGATGCCCGGCACCTACCGCAAAAAACGTAGGCTTTCCTGCGGCAATTTCGCCAATTTTAGGAATCCAGTTTTGGTTGCGTTGGTTGAGCAATACCGTACTGAAATCGATGCCGCCGGACTCTTCTATGATATACGCCAATAGCTCTTCGATTTTTTGCGCTTTGTACAAGTCCACCATTTTCCCAAACAAGGCTTTTTGTTGGTCAAAATCATTGAGCATTTCGCTCAGGTATTGGGCTTGTTGAGGTAAAGGGATAGTTGCCATTGCATCGATTTGTTCTTTGATGGTTTCCAGGCCTAAGACTTCTTTTTGTCCTTCTTTGGCCAGTTTCACCAAAGTCAGCTCATAAGAAGCGGGTTGATTGTCTAGCATCTGCTGCATCACCACTGAGGCCACCAACATGGGTTGCCACTTGTTGAACATACCGACCCCCACCCCGGTTGCTTTTTTCACCAGCGAGTCCAGTTTTGCGTAGTCTGCAGGAGAAAGCAGCTTGTCAAGGGCACTGCCTTCATTCATGCTGGCGTACTTGAACATCTCCATACTCATGTTGGGGTCATCCATATCCAACTCCAGTACGACTTGTTGGCTGCTGGCCAGCGCTTGTTTCATGGCATCGCTGAGGAAAAAGTCCTTTTGGGGCAAAATGTGAATGGTGCCCAGCAGGTACGAAGGTTGTTTGAGGGCCTTGCCTTCAATTTTCCAGAGCAGGGAATTGTCGGTATTTACGGCAGTGCCCTCACTCGTTTTACAGCCCGCAAAAAATACTAGGGTTGTCCCGAGCAACCACAATAAACTATACAGTCTTGTGTTCATCGCCATTAATTTTGGGTTATTTTGTTCATGCTAGACTTTATGAACAGAACGTTGCTCGGCCATAACGGGGTCTTTTTGGGCTGCTTTTCGGCTATTTTTTCGTCCGTAGCGCTGCTACGCACTCGAAAATGAGCCTCAACCAGTCCAAAAATACCTCCGTTCTGTCTCTAGCACGTTCTGTTCATAAAGTCTAATATGTTGCCCAAAAGCCTTGCGCGATTACACCACACCGCTTATTTTTTCTTGTAAAAGTGTAGCACCCCACCTCTGGTGGAGTGCTTTTTAGAGATTTAGCCACAAATGACACAAATTTTCACAAATTAAGGCTCGAACTTCGTTCGTTTCGGATGCACAAACACAAGTTTGTGCATCAATTTGTGAAAATTTGTGTCATTTGTGGCTAAAAAAATGTTGTAGCACTTCGCCGAAGGCGGGTGCTACACTTTTACCTTTTCTTTTTCAGCGCTTTTTGCTGTGCCAAAGCTTCCACCGCCACCGCCAGATAAACCAAAGGCGCATTCCAGTTGATGGCAATTTCGTTGGAGGCATAAGAGCAAGCATCATCCACAAAACACTCATCCGGAGCGTCGGAGAGATATCCGGGGCATTTGTCTTGTTTGCCGGGGTTGGGCCCGCCGGAGAGTAGACCTGGCACGGGTTCCACTACCCCATCTGCTTCAGACAAACGATGGTGGATGTGCAGCGGGTATTTGCTGCCAAATCCAGTGACAAAACTGTATCCAGTCGCATTGCGCCCCAACACGTAATCCAGGTTATGGAGCGCACCTTGCAGGTACTCTCCTTTTTTGTTCAAACGATAAGCCTGTAAGAGCACAATCGCCTGGTTGGCAGCCACGGCTGAACTGCCCCACACAAAGTCTCTGGCAGTTTTGCCCATCACCGTGTGGTAGGGTCGGCTATCCAGATCCGCTACAAGTTGATCGGATAGCTTTAGAATTTGAGCAATTGCCCGCTCGCGCAGTGGAGTGGCCGCTCCGGCTGACTGTTTTTTCAAGCGCAACAAGGAATAGGCGGCCAAAGCTGCAACCTGGTTCCAGGTAGGCACACTCAAATCATTGTTGAACTGAATGGGGCTCAGGTATTGCGCCTCCTGCGTGCTGAGGTACAATTCGGTAGCCGCCCATACCCGCTCGTCTTCCACATTGCGGTCGCCATAAGCGCCGGTAACGATGTCGGGATCGAAGGACTTGTTCAATTCATTTTGCTCGTACAGGACTTTGGGGTTCTGCACTGCCCAGTCCCAAGCCTTACGCGCCACCAGCAAGCAAGAATCCGCCAAACCTGGCAACTGTTGTTGGAAAGGCCGCAATACCCGTGCCGCTTGAGCTGCTACTGCGGCCAGATTCAAAGCCGCTGCGGTCGTCTTTTGCACCACGTACCGCGGTTTGGTCGCTTGATGCGGCATGAGGTCCATCGGGTCGAACGAGGGGTTGGTCAACTTGTGGTACACCCCGCCGTCGTTGGGGTCTTGCATCGTGAGCATCCAGCGCAGGTTCCAGAGCACTTCATCCAGGAGGTCAGGAACCTGATTGTTGCTTTCGGGGATATTGGTGTTAAAATTGCGGCAATACTGCGGAAAATCTTCGTACAAAGACAAAAGGGTGGCCGTAGTAATGCCCGAATTGACGATGTACTTGTTGTAGTCACCCGCATCGTACCATCCACCTGGAGAAGAAATTTCAAACCCGACGGGACGTTGACTTGAGGCAGCGGAAGCATGCACCAAAACTTTGGTATCCGGATGACCCGTCGCACGGGCCCATGATCCGGCAAAACTTGTGGGTAAAGCGGTAGACATGCGTTGGAAGTAAAATCCCCGCAATGCCCCAATGGCTACGGCCCGGTGAACGAGGGGTTTGATCTCGAAGGGATAAGAACGGGTGCCATCAGCGAGGGCCAATTGGTATTTTCCGGTTTTTTGTAGGCCTGAAAAATCGGCAATCTGGGTGTTTTTGCCGGAAAGGGAATTCTTGCGCGGGCTACCCAATGTGCCGCGATACACCGTGTCGCCTTTGGCCGCATCGAGGATGCTAAAGACGTTCGGACCGCTCGCTTGCGCAATGACGGCTATTTTAGGGCCTTGTGGGTAAAACCCAATTTGATTGAGTCGAATGGACTGATTTTGGGCCTGGCTGAGGAGGCTGCACAGGAGTGCGATTGCCAAGCTGAACGATCTTGCTTGCATGATGTGTTTTTTTGTTGTGATAGGGTGAAGATACGGGGATTGATGAAAGGATAAAAGGATCCAAAAAAAACAGAACATTTTACCCCCCTAATTTGTACTTAATATCCATCACCAAAACACCACACACCATGTCCAACATCCTCCGCATCCGCCCACTTGGTTTTCCTTGGGAGACCCGCGACCCCTTCATCTTCTGCGTCTACCATGAAGACTTTTACCCCCTCGGCAACGCCCAAATGGGGCCTGCCGCATCCCTCAGTGGCCGCAACCTGGGTCAGGATTTTACGGTTAAGGATGGCTGGCGCATGTACCATGGGCGTACCGTTCCCGGTTTTCCCTCCCACCCGCACCGCGGGTTTGAAACGGTGACCATCGCGCGCAAGGGATTTGTCGACCATTCTGACTCCCTGGGTGCTACCGCCCGTTTTGGCAATGGTGATGTGCAATGGATGACCGCCGGGAAAGGCGTGCAGCATTCCGAGATGTTTCCTCTGTTGAACCAAGAAGCCGAAAATCCCTTTGAGTTGTTTCAAATCTGGCTCAATCTGCCGGGCAAGAACAAACTCGTGCCCCCTTATTTTGGCATGTTGTGGGCCGATACCATTCCGAGCCTGGAGCACAGCGACGCCAATGGCAAAAAGACCAACTTGCGCATCGTAGCCGGTAAGTTGGCTGATTTACAAGCCCCTGCTCCCCCACCCGATTCCTGGGCGGCTGATCCCCAAAATGAGGTAGCCATTTGGACCCTCAAATTGGAGGCTGGTGCAACCTATACCCTGCCCGCAGCCGCAGCCGGACTCAACCGTTCCTTGTATTTTTTCAAAGGCAGTACCCTCAGCATAGATGGACAAGCAGTAACAGTGCAAAACGCCATCGAGGTCAAATCTGATCAGGCGCTGGAATTGGTCAATGGCCCGGAAGAGAGTCAATTGCTGATGCTGCAAGGCCGTCCCATCAATGAACCTGTGGCCCAATACGGTCCCTTTGTGATGAATACGCAAGCGGAGTTGCAGCAGGCCATGAGCGATTACCAGCGCACCGAATTTGGCGGTTGGCCCTGGCCGAGTTCGGCGCATGTGCATCCGCGGGATAAGGGGCGATTTGCCATACATGCTGATGGCCGAGAGGAGATCAAATTCTAATCATTCACATTCATCAAACTATTCTTATATTTGCTTCATTACAACTTAAATTGTATTTTTTACATTTTTAGGAAGTTATGAACGTTCAACAATTCATCCTTACTGCCAATGACTGGACTCCCGTATCTAAAGATGTAAATGCACCTTTTATTGCAGCTCAATTGGTGTTGGTCTTTGGTGCCAAACACCTGCTTGCCGATGAGCGTAATCGTGTCAAAATTCAGCAAAGATACCCTGTTGCCGACCTGGTGTTTGCTTCAACAGCAGGTGAAATCATGAGCAATCAGGTTTTGGATGATACCTTGAGCATAACCGCCATTTATTTTGCCGCGACCCGTACCCAAAGTTCCTTGACCAATATTCAACAACACAGCAGCAGTTTTGCTACGGGTCAATATTTGTTTCAATGTCTGAACCAAGCCAACCTCAAAAGCATCTTCATCGTTTCTGATGGCACCCTGGTCAATGGAAGTGACTTGATTGCCGGGCTGAATGCTGCAAACAGCACAGGTATTCCCATCAGTGGAGGCTTGGCCGGTGATGGCAACCATTTTGAAAGTACACTGGCTGGACTCAATGAACAGGTAGGCACAGGGAATGTAGTGGCGACTGGTTTTTATGGCGATGCGTTGGAAGTCTATCACAGTTCCCTGGGGGGCTGGGACGAATTTGGGCGAGACCGCACCATCACGCGTTCACATAAAAATGTACTGTACGAAATTGATGGAAAAAACGCACTCGATCTGTACAAAGAATACCTGGGCCCATTTTCTGATGAACTCCCTGGTTCAGCACTCTTGTTTCCTATTTCCCTAAAAACTCCAGAGCTTGAGCAAAAACTGGTACGCACCATCCTGACCATCGATGAAGAGCAAAAAAGCATGACGTTTGCGGGCAACATGCCTGAAGGAGCTATTGTACGCTTGATGAAAGCGAATTTTGATAAACTAACGGCAGCTTCGGCAGAATCGGCACGCCAAATCATCTGCAAAGCTGCTCAACATAAAATTGAACTGGCCATTTTGGTCAGTTGTGTCGGGCGCAAATTGGTCTTACAATCCCGTACCGAAGAAGAGGTATGGGCAGTCAGGGATATTTTGGGTGAGGACACCGCCATCACGGGATTTTATTCCTATGGCGAATTGTCTCCCTTCAATCCAAGTGGATCTTGTGAATTGCACAATCAGACCATGACGATTACTGGGTTTTTCGAAAACATTTAACTGCTTTTTTGGTACCATGGAGATTCATCACACGCTAGCCGCGCAAGTCAAAAAACACCTCAGTGAGCCCGGCTTGCCAGGCCCAGTTCTTGATGCTTTTTTACAGTCCGTATCGAGCCATTATTACTCGATGGAACGCGACAAAAGATTGACTGAACATGCCTTTGAAGTCAGCGAAAAAGAATACCAGGATTTGTTAAGCGACCTGCGTAGGGAAAATGACCTCAAACAACAGTCGATTTCCAAAATCAAAGCAGTTATACTGGCTTTGGATGCCAATTCCCAATCTGAAAATCACGGTGAAGAACTATTGGATGTCATTCAGTTTTTGGAGCGACAGATCATCAAAACCAAAATTCTGGAAGAAGAGTTGTTGAAAGCCAAAGAAATTGCCGAGTCTTCATCCAAAGCCAAGAGCAATTTTCTGTCTGTAATGAGCCACGAAATTCGGACTCCATTGAATGCCATCATTGGTTTCATTCACTTGCTTTCCACCGATCCGTACCTGCAAACCCAGGAGGATTACCTCAAGGCCATCAAAATTTCTTCCCAAAATTTATTAAATCTGGTCAACGACATCCTCGATTTTTCCAAAATCGAAGAAGGCAAAATTGAGTTTCTGTACACCAAAATCAACATCAAAAACCTGATCCACGAGATCAAACTGGCCAATATGTTCAAGGCCAATGAACGGGAAAACAAGATCACGGTTATGCTGGATGAGGATTTACCCTCTTTGGTCATGGGCGATGAAGTGCGTTTGAGCCAAATCCTCAACAACCTGATTTCCAACGCCATCAAATTCACCCACCGCGGACAGGTGCTGATCGAAATCACCAAGTGCAGCGAAAGCGCCGAATACCATACCATCCAGTTTGTAATAAAAGATACCGGTGTAGGCATTCCTTCTGAAGCCACCGCCATCATTTTCGAAAGATTTACACAAGCCAATTCTGAAATAGACCGCCAGTATGGTGGATCTGGATTAGGGCTGTCCATTGTAAAAAAACTACTCGAATTACAGGGCAAAAGTATTACCGTAGAAAGTACGCGAGGTAAGGGCTCCTGCTTTACTTTTTCACTCGATTTTGCCAAATGTGCTGAAGCAGAGCAAATCCAAACCGGTAGCAAAGCCAAAATCAACCACGATTTGTCAGGTATAAAAGTCTTGTTGGTGGAAGATGTATACATCAACAGCGTGATGGCCAGATCGATGTTGATCAATTGGAAAGCCGAAGTGGATTTGGCCGAAAATGGCCAAATTGCCATCGAAATGTGTAAGCAGAATACCTACGACATTATTTTAATGGATTTACAAATGCCCGTAATGGATGGCATTACCGCAACCTTAAAAATTCGAGACTTCAATACCGAAATCCCCATCGTTGCGCTCACCGCCTCTTCTTCTTTCGAGACCCAAATCGACATTAAAAATTGTGGCATGGATGATTTTATCGCCAAACCGTTTAATCCGTATGTCTTATTTGAAACCATCAAAAAAAAGGTGAGTAAAAGTTTAACAGTGTAAACTTGTTTTTGACGAATTGCACCAAAAGTATGATCATACGGATAAAATGCTGCGGTTCGGCTAGCCTAAATTTGTGACTAGTTCAGCGTGAACGCACTTAACTAGTCGCATTATGAAAATCAGATCGCATCACTACGGCTTGCTCGTGCTGGCTTTGCTATTCAGCATCGTTGGCTTTGCCCAGCAAACCACACTCACCGGTCGAGTCGTCGACACCAACAACGAAGCCTTGCCTGGCGCAACGGTCTTCATCAAAGCCAAACAAACCGGAACAGTTACCGATGAAAAAGGAGAATTCAGCCTCAATGCCGAAATCGGAGACATCCTTGAATTTTCCTTTACGGGTTTTAACACCCACGAGGAAAAGGTAGGAACTGCCACCAACCTGTCTATCGTGTTGACTGCATCCACCAATTACCTGGAAGAAATGGTCGTGGTGGGGTATGGCACCGCACGCAAAAAAGACCTTACGGGTTCAGTAGCCACCGTTTCGGCCAACAATTTTCAAAAGGGGCAAATCTCTACGCCCGAACAATTGATTGCGGGTAAAGTGGCCGGGGTACAAATCACCCCGGGAAGTGGCGCACCGGGCTCGGGTAGCCGCATTCGTATTCGGGGGGGTAGCTCGCTTAATGCCAGTAATTCACCCTTGATCGTTATCGACGGCGTGCCTGTAGACAATGGCGGGATTTCTGGCGTAGCAAACCCACTCGCCCTGCTCAATGCCAACGACATCGAAAGTTTCAACATCCTGAAAGACGCCTCCGCAGCCGCCATTTATGGTTCACGCGCGGCCAATGGGGTCATCCTGATCACCACCAAGAGCGGCAGTGCGGGCCAGTTCAAGGTCAACTTTTCCAGCCTCAATTCCGTGGGCATCAAAACAGGTTCCGTAGATGTCCTGAATGGGGATGAGTTCCGTTCCGTTGTCAACGGCTACACGGGAACCATTGCTTCTTCGGCCGACCGCCAGCTGGTGGGCACCGCCAATACCAACTGGCAGGAAGAAATTTACCGGGGCGCTTTTACCACCGACAACAACATCTCCTTTAGCGGGGGCATCAAGCGCCTGCCTTATCGCCTTTCGGTGGGTTATTTGAACCAAAACGGGATTCTGCTACGCGACAACCTGCAACGGACTTCGGTTGCCTTGAACCTCTCGCCCAACTTTTTGGACAACCATCTTTCGGTCAAAGTCAATTCCAAATACGCCCAAACCAACAGCTTTTTTGCCAACCAGGGCGCGGTGGGTGCAGCGGTTTACTTCGATCCAACCCAGCCCATCTACTCTGGTGAACAGCCTTTTGGTGGCTACTTCGAGTGGCTCAATGGCGCTCAACCCAACTTCAACGCCGCACGCAACCCGCTGGGGCTGTTGTACCAGCGGGAAGACCGGGGGAACTCCGATCGTTTGATCGGCAATGTGCAGTTGGATTACAAACTGCACTTCTTGCCTGAACTGCGCGCCAATTTGAACCTGGGTATGGATCAAAGTTGGGGTTCCGGAACGGTTTTTGTGCCCGCTGAAGCAGCTTCTCAAGCCAACCGGGGAGGCACCAACAACCAGTACAAACAAACCCGCAGCAACAAATTGCTCGAGTTTTACCTCAATTACGCAAAAGAATTCGACGCCATTCAAGGCCGCCTGGACTTCATCGCGGGGTATTCCTGGCAAGACTGGAAAACCGAGACGCCCAGCTTCCCCGACTTGCGTGCCGATGGTACCGAGTTTGAACCCGCTGGAATCGATGGTTTTACCCAAAATACCCTGGTTTCTTTCTATGGCCGTTTGAACTACAGCGCCTGGGATCGTTACCTCTTGACCTTTACTTTGCGCCGGGATGGCTCTTCTCGTTTCAGTCCGGATGCCCGTTGGGGGAATTTTCCATCGGCAGCACTGGCCTGGCGCATCAGCAATGAAGCATTTTTGAAGGGCAGTAAAGTAATTTCCGACCTGAAACTCCGTCTGGGTTGGGGTACCATTGGCCAGCAGGATGGTATCGCTGATTACGGCTATCAAGCCAACTACTTCTACGGTGATGCCGCTGCGCAATACCAATTTGGCAACGAGTTTGTGACCGTGGTTAGGCCACAAGGCTACGACGCCAACCTGCAATGGGAAAAAACCGAAACCCAGAACCTGGGTTTGGACCTGGGGCTTTTTGACGGTAAACTCAGCTTCAGCGCCGACTTTTTTGTCAAAAACACCCGCGATTTGTTGGCAGTAGTGCCCGTAGCCGCAGGCACCAACTTTACCAATAACCTGCTGACCAACGTAGGTTCCATCCGCAACCAGGGTCTGGAGTTGGCCCTTAGTACCAAGGTGGTCAACAGCGCGAAATTCAGCCTCGATCTGGGGGTCAATGCCACCTTTATTTTGCAAAATGAAATCACTAAATTGCAACTCATCAGTGACCCCAATTTCCTGGGCGCAGATGTAGGCGGTACGGGTTTCAACTTTGTACAAAAACACAGCGTGGGTTACCGCCCCAATACTTTTTTCCTGTATAAAACCGTATACGACGAGCAGGGCAATCCCATCGAAGGGCTGTACAAAGACCTGGATGGCAGTGGTACCCTGGGCGAAACCGACAAACGTTGGTACAAAAATCCGGAACCTAATGCCTACTTCGGTTTTACGCTGAGTGGAACCTACGATAAACTCAGCTTCGGTTGTGTGATGCGCTCCAATGTAGGCAACTACATGTACAATGCCGTAAAAGCTGGTTCAGGCATTTACCAAAACATCTTCCCCAACCAGGGTTACCTGAGCAATGCCCATCGCGACATCCTGAATACCCGCTTCGACAATCGCCAAACCTGGGCGGATTATTACCTCGAAGATGCGTCCTTCCTACGCATGGACAACCTTTACTTTGGCTACGACCTGGGTACAGTAGGCAAATCGGGTATGACTGCACGCCTCAACGCCAGCGTACAAAACGTGTTTGTAGTGACCAAATACAGTGGTCTGGATCCCGAAATCGCCGGAGGTATTGACAATGCGATTTATCCACGTCCACGGGTATTTGCACTGGGCGTAAACCTTGAGTTTTAATCAGCTCGCTAAATCAAACCGACATGAAAATTTTAAAATTTAGCATCCTCATAATTTGTGCAGTCTTTTTGGTAGACTGCACCAAAGACCTCGATCGTACCCCTGAGAACGGCCTTACCGCCGATAAACTTTTTGCCAACGAAGCGGGTTACCGCAGCTCTTTGGCCAAAATTTACGGTGGACTGTCCCTGACTGGCAACAATGGCCCCGATGGCAGTGGCGACCTGGGCGGCATCGACGAAGGTTTTTCCTCCTACCTCCGCAATTACTGGAACCTCCAGGAATTGTGTACCGATGAAGCCGTGATTGGTTGGAACGACCAAACCATCAAGGATTTTCACGAGATGGACTGGACGCCTGCCGATAACTTCCTGCGGGCCATGTACAGCCGATTGTTTTACCAAATTGCGTTGGCGAACTCTTTCATCCGCGAGTCGGAAGATGGGGTCTTGAGCAGCCGGGGGATCAGTGGAACCGACGCAGATAAAATTCGGGCCTACCAACTGGAGGCTCGTTTCTTGCGTGCACTCAGCTATTGGCATGCGCTGGATTTGTTTGGCAATGTGACTTTTGTGACGGAAGAAGATGCGATTGGTGCGTTTTTGCCCAAACAAATCTCACGTGCTGACCTGTTCAGTTACCTTGAAAGTGAATGTAAAGCCATTGAAGCCGAACTGCCTGCACCCAAGCTGAACGAATACGGTCGTGCTGATAAAGCTGCCGTGTGGATGCTTTTGGCCAATTTGTACCTGAATGCCCAAGTGTATACTGGGCAGGCCAAATACACCGAGGCCATTACTTACAGCAAAAAAGTGATCGCCGAAGGGGGATATGCCTTGCAGGGCAATTATCGCCACCTGTTTTTGGCCGACAACCACAAGTCTACAGAGATGATTTTTGCAGCCACTTTTGATGGCGTCAAAACCCGTACCTGGGGTGGCACCACCTACCTCGTACATGCCCCCATTGGTGGCGACATGCAGGCTGCTGATTTTGGGGTGGACAACCCCTGGGGTGGATTACGCACCACCAGTGCGCTGGTGGACAAATTCAGCGTAGGTGACCAACGCGCCAATTTCCAGGAAGCTGGTCAGAAAAAAGACATCGAAGACATCGGCAATTTCCGCGACGGTTTTTCCATCAAAAAATGGGTCAACAAAACGACTACCGGAGCCAATGGTTCAAACCTGACCTGGGTAGACAATGATTTCCCCATTTTCCGCCTCTCTGAAGCCTACCTGATTTATGCCGAAGCCGTTCTGCGCGGTGGTACAGGAGGCAGCAATAGTGAAGCATTGGGCTATGTAAATGCGCTACGTAGCCGGGCTTTTGGCAACAGCACCAATAACCTGGGGAGCCTGACCCTACCAAACATCATCGATGAACGCGCACGTGAATTCCATTGGGAAGGCAAACGGCGTACTGATCTGATTCGTTTCAACCAATTCACCACTGCCGATTATCTCTGGCCCTGGAAAGGCAACGTCAAGGATGGCCGTGGGGTGGAAAGTTTCCGCAACATTTACCCCATTCCTGCACCAGAGATCAACACGAATCCAAATTTGCAGCAGAATCCGGGGTACAATTGAAGCAGTTGAAAAGTTGAAGGGTTGAAGGGTTGAAGAGAAGCTGCCGCAGCGATTTTGACAAAGCCCTAGGATAGGTCGCTGCGGTAGCCTCAACTTTTCAACTCTTCAACATTTCAACTCATTTTTCGCATTTAACAAAAACAGTCATGAAAACCTACCTTCGTTTCATCAGTATATTTTTCCTAGCAGGTCTGGCTCTAAACTCTTGTAGCAAAGAAGAGATCGATTCCGTCTTCAAGGATGGTGTGGCACCTACGCTGTCCAGTTCGGTTAATCGAGTTAACCTGGTGCCTGCCGATTCCTCCAGAAATGTCATCAGCTTCAACTGGTCTGACCCCAATTATCAAATTGATGGGGAAAAAACCAGCCATAACGTGACCTATACCCTGGAGATTGATTCACTGGGGAAAAATTTTGCCAAGCCACAACGAATCACCGTCACCAATGCGCTGAGCAATCCGATAAATGGCAAGGAGTTCAACCGCATGTTGGCGAATCTGAACATTGCCGACAGTGCGCGCAATTACAGCCTGGCCATTCGGGTAAAGGCCGCATTGTATTTACCCAGCACAGAGTTGATTTCGAATACGATCAATCTAACCGTGAGCCCCTACTCCACCGAGCCCGTGGCTTTGTATCCTGTGCCTGACAACCTGTTCTTGGTGGGTGATGCAACCGTTGGTGGGTGGAACAATCCGGTTCCAACGCCTGGCCAAAAATTCACCAAATTGGACAAATTCACCTTCGGAGGTGTTTTTCAATTGACGGGCGGCAACAAATACCTGTTCCTACCCACCAACGGCGATTGGGGGCACAAATACGCTATAGCCAATGCCGGGGCAGCAGGCATGCGCGAAGGAGGTGATTTCATTGTGGATTCGGGTCAGGACATTCCAGCCCCGTTGGCCAGTGGCAATTATAAAATCATTGTCGATTTTGTAAAAGGCAAATACACCGTGACCCCGGTGAGTAATGCCGATATGCCACCCAGTAACCTCTTCATAGTAGGCGATGCAACGAACGGCGGATGGAACAATCCCGTGCCCGTTCCAACCCAACAATTTACCCAGGTATCCAGCGGCGCTTTTGAATTGAACGTTGCACTTTCTTCCGGGAAAAAATACCTGCTTTTGCCCCAAAATGGCAGTTGGGACCACAAATTTGCCATTGCGAATGCTGACGCTCCAAGTGTAAAACTGGGTGGAAAATTCGTGGCGGATTCTGGAGTAGACATTCCTGCTCCCGATGAAGCGGGAACTTACCGCATCAGCGTAGAATTCATCAACAAGACGTACAAGTTGACTAAGTTGTAAAGTCATTTAGTGTTCTATTAATTGTGCTTACGTCAATCCCTGGGTGTGTGGAAAATTCCATCACCCAGGGCTGACTTTTATTTTTAAAAAAGCAGCATGAAACGCATTATCCTATTTCTGTCCATCTTACTAAGCCTCACTTGTTCAAAAAAAAATGCGCCGATCACAGTTGATCCGCCCACAGACGCCAAAGCCAAATTCGCCAAAGGTGCCGACATCAGTTGGATCACCGAAATGGAAGCAGCTGGCCTCAAGTTTTACAATGCGGCGGGCACCGAACAAGAAGGCATGGCCCTGATGAAGTCCCTGGGTATGAACAGCATCCGCCTGCGGGTTTGGGTCAATCCCTCCCCTGCCTGGAACAATACCGCCGATGTAGTGGCCAAAGCACTCCGCGCCAAAGCACTGGGCCTGCGCATCATGATCGACTTTCATTACAGCGATTCCTGGGCCGATCCGGGTAAACAAACCAAGCCTGCCGCCTGGGCAGGGATGGATTTGGCGGGTTTAAAAACGGCCCTGGCTGCCCACACCGTCGAAGTCTTAACCGCGCTAAAAAATAACGGCATTGAACCCGAATGGGTTCAAGTGGGCAATGAAACCAACAATGGTATGCTTTGGCCCGATGGCAAAGCTTCGGAGAACATGAGCAACTTTGCCCAATTGTTCAATGCCGGGGCGGATGCCGTGAAGTCGGTTTTTCCCAAAACAAAGGTCATCGCCCATATTTCCAATGGCTACAACAACTCACTCTTCCGTTGGATGTTCGATGGACTCAAAGCCAATGGTGCCCGGTACGATGTGATTGGTATGTCGTTGTACCCCAGTCCCAGCGATTGGTCGAGCTTAAATCAACAGTGCCTCAGCAACATGAACGACATGGTAGCCCGTTATGGCAAGGAGGTAATGGTGGTGGAAGTGGGCATGAGTTGGGACAGTGCAACCGAATCCGGCCAGTTCCTGAGCGATTTGATCAGCAAAGTCAAGTCGGTTTCTGGGAACAAAGGTTTGGGTGTTTTGTACTGGGAACCGCAGGCGTACAACAATTGGAAGGGTTATACTTTGGGCGCTTTTGACAACTCGGGGCGGCCTACGGCGGCGCTCAGTGCATTTAAATAATACCAAAGCGGCATGATGGGAACGCGGATGACGCGGATTTGGCGGATTTACGCGGATTTTATTCCGCCTTCGGCGAAATGATATAAGCTACAAATGCCACAAACTTTACTTGCAAGTGCCGTATGCATATAGTTTCCTAAGGTGTTCTAAGGTCTGTCGATTACCCACAAATCCTCCAATTTAGGTTTGAGGTTGATATTGAGCACTTTACTTAGCTTAAAAACCCCCGACCCCTAAAGGGGAGTGCATTTTTGGGAAGTAAAAAACAATACTCCTTCTACAAAAAGGTAGGCTTTTTTGCTTACCAACAACGTACTCCCCTTTAGGGGTCGGGGGTTTTTAAGCAAAAGCACGATCTCGCATTCAATGTGCGGATTTGTGGGTAATTGACAGACCTTAGAACACCTTAGTTATGCACAACGTGAACAAAGTGAATGTTCTATTTGTGAAAATTTGTGGAATTTGTGGCAAAAAAACTTTGCCACAGGCAAAGCAAAATCCGTGTAAATCCGCATAATCCGCGTCATCCGCGTTCCCATTATGTCGCTTTGGAAAATCACCAGCAGCGAAGCTGCAATTCACCCCTTAACCAGTTACAAACGAAAAACCACTCATGCAAGCATTCAAATACCTCTGGCTCTGTCTGCTTTGTGCTGCTGCCTTCCAGTCCAGCGCCCAAAGCTCCCCCCGCGAGCGCATCAACTTCGACGCCAACTGGAAATTCCATTTTGGCCACGCCGCCAACCCCGAAAAAGACTTCAACTACGGCATCACCACCATTTTTTCCAAATCCGGCGGCGCAGCCCAAACCGCCATCGACCCACGTTTCAAGGACAGCACCTGGCGCAGCCTGAACCTGCCCCACGATTGGGCCGTAGAGTTGCCTTTTGTCTACAAAGACAATTTTGACGTAATGGCCCACGGCTACAAACCCGTAGGCGGCCATTTCCCCGAAACCAGCATCGGTTGGTACCGCAAACACTTTCGGGTGTCCCCCGCCGATTCCAGTCAGCGTTTTCAAATCCAGTTTGATGGCGTTTTCCGCAATGCCCAGGTTTGGATCAACGGCTTTTACCTCGGTACCAACGCCAGTGGCTACATCGGCATGGCCTACGACATCACCGACTTCATCAATTACCACCGCGACAATGTCATCGTAGTCCGTGTGGACGCCACCCAATACGAAGGCTGGTTTTATGAAGGCGCGGGCATCTATCGGCACGTTTGGCTCAACAAGTACCAAAACACGCACATTGCCACCGATGGCATTTTTGCGTACACCAATTTCCAGGGCAATACCACGACTGTACAGGTAGAAAGCACCCTGGCCAATGAAAACACCCAAAACAGCATTTGTACCCTTAAAACTTACCTCCAGGATCGGGCGGGCAAGTTAGTCGGTGTACCGAAAGAACAAACCATTACCCTGAGCGCAAACAGCGAACAAATCCTCAAACACAGCATCCCGCTCAGCAACCCCCACTTGTGGTCTTTGGAAGACCCTTACTTGCACCGTTTGGTGGTTGAAGTCCGCTCAAATGGCAAATTGCTCGACAAACAAAGCATCCGCTACGGCATCCGCAAGATTGAAATCAAACCCGATGGCGTCTTCCTCAACGGCGAATCCATCAAACTCTACGGCGTCAATTGCCATCAAGACCACGCGGGAGTAGGCAGTGCCCTGCCCGATCACCTGCAATACTACCGGATTGCACTGCTCAAAAACATGGGCACCAATGCCTACCGCAGCAGCCACAACGCCCCCACCCCCGAATTGCTCGACGCCTGCGACAGTCTGGGCATGTTGGTGATGGACGAGCAACGCCTGCTCAACAGTGGACCGGAATACATGGGCCAATTCGAACGCCTGGTGAAACGCGACCGCAACCATGCCTCAGTCTTCATGTGGTCGATTGGTAACGAAGAAGGTTGGATCCATACCACCAGCCACGGCAAACGCATCGCCCAAACCTACATCGCCAAGCTCAAACAACTGGATCCCACCCGCACCTGCACCTACGCTGCCGATTTGGCCAATGTGTACAAAGGCATCAACGAGGTCATCCCCGTACGCAGTTTCAACTACCGCCAGTTTGCCGTAGCCGATTACCACGCCGAACACCCCAACCAACCCATCATCGGCACCGAGATGGGCAGTACGGTGAGTACCCGTGGCGAGTACAGCAAAGACAGCATCCGCGCCTACCTACCCGATCAAGACATCCATGCGCCCTGGTGGGCCAGCCGCGCCGAGGAATGGTGGCATCTGGCGGCAACTGAAGACTATTGGCTCGGCGGCTTCATCTGGACGGGCTTCGATTATCGGGGCGAACCAACTCCTTTCCAATGGCCCAACATCAGCTCGCACTTCGGGGTGATGGACATGTGTGGTTTTCCCAAAAACCTGTATTACTACTACCAAAGTTGGTGGACTGATAAAGACGTGTTGCACATCTCTCCGCACTGGAATTGGCGCGACAAACGTGGCCAGCCCATCGATGTGTGGGTCAATTCCAATGCCGATGATGTGGAGCTGTTTTTGAATGGCAAAAGCCTGGGCAAACAAGAGATGAAACGCAACGGCCACCTGCAATGGACAGTCAATTACGAACCCGGCAAACTCGAAGCGATCGCCTACAAAAAAGGCAAAAAACTGACCGCCAAAGTTGAAACCACGGGTACCCCAACCGAAGTGGTGCTCACCCCCTACAAAACCACCATGTTGGCCGATGGCCAGGATGTGAGCGTCATCAATGTCACCGTAGTAGACCGCGAAGGCCGCGAAGTGCCCGATGCCGACAACCTCATCCGATTTTCCATTGCAGGGGAAGGCAAAATCATCGGCGTAGGCAATGGTGACCCCAGCAGCCATGAACCCGACCAATGTGTGGAGGGTGCCTGGCAACGCCGCCTGTTCAATGGTAAAGCCCAATTCATTGTACAAGGCAGCATCAGACCGGACATCATCAAAATTGAAGCTACTTCGGCGGGTTTATGGAAAGGTTCTACCGACATCATCACCGTTACACCTCGTGAAGTGGCGAGCATCAACATCGATAAAACTTATGAGTTGAAAGGCGAAGCGGCCAAACCTCGTCCGGTGGGGCAAATGTTGGGGGCGGATATTTCCTTTTTACCCGAACTGGAAGCCCGTGGCATCAAATTTTCGGAAAAAGGAACACCCGTAGACGCCATTGAAAGTTTAAAAAAACACGGCTTCAATTACGTACGCCTGCGGATTTTCAACAACCCCGCGCGCGACTCCGGCTATTCGCCCCAAAAGGGATTTTGTGATTTGGCCCACACCAAAGCCATGGCCAAGCGGGTCAAAGCGGCGGGCATGAAACTCTTGCTCGACTTCCACTACAGTGATTATTGGGCCGATCCCGGCAAACAATACAAACCAGCAGCCTGGAGGGGTTTATCCTTTACGGAGTTGAAAAAAGCGATGTATGATTACACCAAACAGGTCATCCAGGAACTCAAAGATCAAGGTACCAGCCCCGACATGGTGCAGATCGGCAATGAAATCAACCACGGCATCATTTGGCCGGAAGGCAAGGTCAGCAACCTGGATCAATTGGCGCAATTGCTCAATGCAGGCACCGCTGCGGTGAAAGCCGTGGATCCCAACATCGTCATGATGCTGCACGTAGCCCTGGGCGGCCAAAACCACGAGTCGGTCTTTTTCATCGACAACATGTTGGCGCGCGGGGTACATTTTGACGTGATTGGGGAATCGTATTATCCCAAATGGCACGGCACCCTGGAGGATTTGGAGCACAACCTGAATGACCTGGTACGGCGCTACAACCGCGATGTGATCGTGGTGGAATACTCCCAACTGAAAAGAGAGGTGAATAAAATCGCCTTTGAATTGCCGAATGGGAAAGGCAAGGGCACCTGCATTTGGGAGCCGCTGAACACCTGGGAGCAGGTATTTGACCGGGAAGGGAAGTCGAATGAGTTGCTGCCGGTTTATGATGAAATCGCCAAGGCTTATCTGAATTCGAACAAATAGACTACATCAGCCCAAAACATTGGTGCCCTGTTTAGTATGAACGGGACTATTTTGTTGAGGTGGAAAGGGTATGGTTTTAAAACCAAAGCGACAATAATGGGAACGCGGATGACGCGGATTGGGCGGATTTACGCGGATTTTTGCTTCGCCTGCGGCGAAGTTTTTTAGTTTTCTTTGCCACAAATTGCACAAATTTTCACAAATAGGACATTCACTTTGTTCATGTCGGTGTCTTTTTTTGTGAAAATTTGTGTCATTTGTGGCCCATACAATCCCGCCTGCGGCGTGATAGAAATCCGGGCAAATCCAAATTACTTCGCGGGTTTAGCAAAAATCTGCTCGTCAACCGCGCCGTTGATGATGGTTTTATTGGTGATCATAGTGAAAGCGCCCATAGGCGAAGTGATGTCGATGGTATTCGCCATTTTGATGCCCTCAATCACTTCGTAATCCGAAAAGACCAACTCCCCTTCCTGGCCACCTACATTGCTTACCACTTTGTAAACCAGATAAGTACTGGCATCCAGATACTCATCCATAGCCACGCCTTCCTTGGTCGTGATTTTCAAATGGAACATGTCTTTTTTGTCCACTTTTTCTGTACCTACCAGCTCAACCTTATGGCCTTTTTCCTGGTAATTGTACAAAACGCCAAATGGGTCCAATTGCCCAAAAAGTGGTTTGAGCTCATCGGCAGACATGTCTTCGGGTTCACCCGTTCCGCCCATCATAGTGGGCATGATTTTCCAGCCTTTGTCTCCATGTACCACCTGTACCATCGAAGTGCCCATCACGGAGGATTCACTCCGCATTGATTTGCCCACTACAATGACACTTTTGCTGGGAATTTCCATGCCTTGCACGGCGATGACCCGTTCGGAGATCATGGTATTGACAGTTTTCAACTTATCTGCACCGCCCATGGCTGCTACGTGTTTGGCTACAATTTCGTCTACCGTTTGAGCAGATACAATTGTAGTGAAAAAAGTGGCTACAGCCAGCAGCCAGAGGAATTTCATTCTCATGGTAATGTTGATTTTTGATGTTGAAAAGGATTAACGTTTATTGTCGGTTCTGGCCTCCTCCGGGCACGCCCCCAGAGGTGTTTTGGCCATTGCCATCGGTTTTTATGTCGTCATTGTTCACTGATTTGCCCTTTTTTCGAGGCATTTCCATGGCGCTCATTTTGCCAATTTTATAGCTAAAAGTCAGGCGGAAACCGCGGTTATACAGGTAGACGTCGCTCACCTGATTGAATTGGGGCGAGTTCAACTCCGTGTGGATGTTGAAGCGATCACTGAGGAAGTTTTCAGCAGCCAGTCCCAAGCTGGCTTTTTTATCTTTAAAGTCCTTTTTCACCCCGATGGTATAAAAGCCAAATCCACCCTGACGGCCTTGCAATTGCACCTGAGCACCTTGCATAAATCCAAATGCCTGGACGCCCCAGCCTTTTTTGAACTGAGCCTGGCCAAACATCCCACCACTGAGGTTGAACCCGGCGTTGCTGCTGTTTTCCAAAATTCCATCCAGATTGGTGATCTGCCCTTCCAGATTGGAATACAGGACGTTCAGGAAGATGCCGACATTGATTTTGGAACTGAGTGCCACATTGGAAAAAATATTGGACCCATAAGTCTGTTGGTGGCCAATGTTTTCATAAGTCGTAATCACTGCTCCGGCCAAAGTATCGGAAGGTTTGGTGATCTGTAAAATCGCATTGTTGGTGGTACGGGCAAAAAAGGCCGCAGTGACAAAGGTTTTTTTAATGGTTTTGCTCAAACTTACCTCGTAGTTATTGGTCAACTCAGGGCGTAGGGAAGGATTCCCTACCGTGATATTCTGGGGGTTGACGCTGTTGAAGTTGGGGTTCAATTGTTGTAAACCCGGGCGCTGTATCCGGCGGTTGTAAGCCAGTTTTACCGTCGTTCCCTTGAACGTTTTCGAGGCATTAAAACTGGGCACCAAAACCCCGTAATCCCCAATCCCGACGACCCCATTCTCGCGGGTGCTGGCATCGATCATGGTGTGTTCATAGCGCAGTCCCCCTTTGAAGGTATACCGTTTTTTGGTGGTATAGGTGTAGGACGTGTACCCTGCCGCGATATTTTGGTGGTAGGTGAGGGCACCGGAAGGCTGGTCAAAATCGGTACTGAATTCCCCTGTAGGGCCTGCAATCAGGAACCGGTAGTCACTGTTGACCTGGCGGAAGATACCTTTGCCCCCAAATTCCAGCATTTGGTTGCGTTTGATGGGCGTTTGATAATCCGTTTGAACCGTAAATTCCTGGTTCAGGTTGTCGTTGTCATTGCGTTGGCGACTGGCCAGGGAGCCGCTGCCGTCCAGGAGGTCGGCGTCGAAATTATTGGTCAGGTCGTTGCGGCTGTACAAGGTGGAAATGCTCCACTCCTGCTGGGGCTTGTAGGTATGAACATAGTCCAGGTTGAGGTCCAAAGTCCCGGAAAGGTTTTTGCTGTCTACATCCCGGCGAGAGGACCCAGTTTCCATGCCATTGCTCAACAACTGGGTCAGGAAATCCTGCTGAAAGCTCATGTTGCGCACCCCATAACGCGCTCCGGCGGTGATGCTTTGGTTTTTGGCCAAATCGTAATCAAAACCAAGATTGTATTGGCCAAATAGTCCCTGACTGTAGCCATCTCCAGTTTGGCGCACCAGGGTAGTCAAGCCTTGGGTCGTACTGCTTTGTTCCAGGCTGGATTTGGTCACCGTGTTGTAATTGGCGCGACCAAAACCACCGAGCGTGAAGCCGGCCTTACCCTTGCGGTAGTTGCCATTGAGCGAGAGGATGGAGCCACGATTGCCCACCCCGCCGTCGACATTGAGGTTTACTCCTTGCAGGCTGTTCTTTTTGGTGATGATGTTGATAATGCCCGCCGAGCCTTCCGCGTCGTATTTGGCCGATGGGCTGGTGATGACTTCTACGGTTTTGATTTGATCGGCAGGAATTTGTTTCATGGCGTCCGCCACGCTGCTGGCCATGATCGTGCTGGGTTTGTTGTTGATCAACACCTTGACGTTTTGGCTGCCGCGTAGACTGACGTTGCCATCCAGGTCTACGGTTAGTAAAGGAACTTTACGGAGTACGTCGGTAGCGTCCCCGCCTTTGGCGGTAATGTCTTTTTCGGCATTGTACACCAGGCGATCCACTTTTTCTTCGATGAGCGCGGTACTTCCGGTGATGGTCACTTCATCGAGGTTTTTCACTTCCGGACTGAGTTTGATTGCGCCCAAATCAAACTCCTGACCTTTGCTAAAATTCAGTTTATCAATGGTTTTGGTTTGGTAGCCAATGAAGGAGATGAGCACTTTGTATTCTCCAGCTTCGATTTTATTGAAGTTGAACTTGCCTTTTTCGTCCGAAACGGTTCCATCTACCGCCTTGTCTCCGGGCAATTTGTACAGGGCAATACTGGCGTATTCCACTCCTTTGAGGGAACTGGAATCGATGAGCGTACCACTGATTTTTACGTTGCCTTTGGGGCTTTGTACCGTTGTGGTGCTGGTGTTGCCTAAAACGGGAAATTGCGCGATCACCGGGTCTATTGCGCTAAAAAAGAGGATGATTGCGGCGAGAATCGGGTAATTTTTATTCATTGTTTGGATTTGATCCCACAAAATTGGATCAGAAGCCATTGCCTTTCAAAAAAAGTAGATCAACGTGGAGCTTATAGAGATGGAGCTTGGAAAAATAGGTGATGAAGGACGCGAACGGACAAACTTCTTTTTCAGCACCTAAGCATCTTTAGGCACCATAGGGTTCAACTTAGCCATTTACGCCGCCGTAGCGATTTTTTTGTGCCACAAAAAGTATGACACAAACAACAAGCCGATAAAAATCAGCATAAAAAAAACACTAGGCTGAGGGCCCTCTACTTGGAGCAAGGAGTAGAACGCGCCCACCAAATCAAAACATAGCCCCGCATACGCCCATTCCTTGATGCGCCGAAACGAAGGAATCAAAATCGCAATGGCCCCCAGGATTTTGGCGACCCCCAAAAAAGGAATGATGTACTTGGGATACCCCAGCTGGTTGCTCAACATTTCGACGGCTTCCGGCGCTAAAAGTACATTGGAAACGGAGGAAAAAATCATAAACGCAGCAAAAAGGCCGGTGACGATCCAGTAGAGGAGCTTGATTTTTTTCATGGTTGTTGTGTTAAAGGTAAAAGGTGGCACAAAATAAAAAACAAAAATAAATTTTATGATTATTTTTAAACTTATTTTTTTGTTTTTCTTCAGACATAACGATCAATTCACAATAGCCCTAATCTGCCCTGGTCAAATCCCGCTAAAAGTGCCTGGACTCCCCTCGCCTGTCGCCCTACCTTGGTCGCACGAAACCCTGCTCCCCCTCCCTCTTTACCAGAAATACGCATGACAGCATGAGTGAAATTGTCAAATTTGATTACGAAGGCCAGCACATCAGCTTTGAATTTGCTGATGGCAACAAAATGATCAATGCCACGGAGATGGCCCGCCCTTTTGCTAAGCGAGTGAATAACTTTCTCCGCATGGAAGGCACCAAGGAGTACATTCTGGTGCTTGAGTCCCGTTACGCGGATTCGCGCAACGAAGAAAAACGAGAGGTTTTGCGGGTAGTACAGGGCGGTACACCGGAGCTACAGGGCACTTGGATGGACGAAAAACTGGCGCTCAAATTTGCAGCGTGGCTCAGTCCGTATTTTGAACTTTGGGTCTATGATCGTATCGAGGAATTACTACTTACTGGCAGAACTGAGCTTTTAGGGTTCCAACCAAGCAGTGTCATCAAAGGTTTGCGGATGGTAGTTGAGCAATTGGAGCAGCAAGAACAGTTAAACGAGAACGTACAGGAGCAATTGCATAAGACCGCCCAACGCCTCGATGAACTGGAGTCCAAAATCATTAGTGTTGACGATCAATATTATACCATCGCCGGATACTGCAATTTGAAAAAGATTCCCTGCCCGCTCCACTTGGCCAAGCAATGGGGCAAGACCGCAGCCGCGCTAAGCCGCAACAAAAGTATTCCTACTGGCACTGCACACGATGAACGCTTTGGCCAGGTGCGGACATACCATGAGAATGTGCTCAAAGAGGTGATTGGGTGAATAGATAGATCCGTACTGCTATTCATGCCTAAGCATTGCTCCCCTATTTCTTATCCTCCACCGGGCAACGCTCCAACTCTATCGGAATCCGCCCATATTTGTTCGTCTCGTAATTGCGCTGAATGGCGGGGATGGCCAATTTTTTGGGATACAAAGTCCAATTGTTGTCGTACCCAGGGCCGGGCACTTGATACGGTACTACTTTTTGGGGAAAACCGACCTTGAGCTTCAGCCCTACTTTTACCCCCTCAAAAGGAAATACCTCGCTGCTGTCCGCACTGTAATCCCAGACTTCCCAGCAACCCTGAAGGATGCGGTTGTTCTGGAGGGTAAATGAGATTTTGGTTTGGACTTTTAGGCCGTCGTTTTGGAAGCAGTAGGATTGGGCGAAGGTCGCGAGCGTGAGCAGGTTAAAGCTGATGAAGAGCCAGTACTTGGGTGTCATTCTCTTGTTTTTTTGGTGATAAAGGTAGGATCGGTTGTTGGATGATTTCGCTGTTTTGGGTAAAGTTTGAAAGGGTTTTTTCCCAGTCATAGACCTGCTAACCGCGGCAGCGGTTGAATTCAGAATAGCCCCGGTCGTCCGGCGTTCGGGTGTTTTTGGCAACCACGGAGGCGGTTGAATTTGGTTTCTTGCGGCGGAATTGTAGCTGGTTGGAAAAACA
>ENA-UOWO01001532-UOWO01001532.1-activated-sludge-metagenome-genome-assembly--contig:-NODE-1532-length-30498-cov-10.836810_pt1 | contig 30498 bp, 30 predicted proteins | sample MGYA00238148_ERZ761564 | MGnify/ENA primary metagenome ERZ761564 (study PRJEB28885, sample SAMN05720194) | activated sludge metagenome | isolation source: Anaerobic digester | place: USA...
TGCAACCCACTTTTATCACCCTTTTAAATTGTTATGATGAAAAATGTATCATGGTTGTGCACTTTCGGACTCTTACTCCTGCTGAGTGCCACAAACTTAACGGCCCAAAAAGCACTAAACCTCGGACTGGGGTATTTTGGTGAAACCGCCACCCACCCCGGCCTGGTTGCTCACCTTGAATTGGAAAAACCACAATCCAAAAAAGTGTCGACCATTTTCCGCGGCGACATCGGCGCTTACGTACATGCCCGCAACCACACGGGGGTATTTATGGATGTACACACCGGCCTGCGGCGTTACCACGCTTCGGGAATTTTTACCGAGCAGTACCTGGGATTGGGTACCCTACTCAGCTTTTACAATGGAGATGGCGTTTTTCAACGCGACGAAAATGGCAACATCCGCCGGGCTTCCGCTTTCGCCAATTTGGACATCATGCCTTCGGTAACGCTTGGCGTGGGGTATAACCTGAGCAAAAACTCAGACAGCGCCAACTTGATTTATTTCCGGCCCAAGGTTTTTTGGCAATTGCCGTTCAACAACCTGGCATTGCCGCACTTGGCCTTGCAAGTTGGTTTCATTCACCGGATCAATTAATTAATCATGAAAAAGCTCATTTGGCTCTCCCTGATCGCCTCCTTTCTTTTTGCCTGCGAAAAATCGGAATACCTCAGCGAAGGCAACTACTACTTCATTCGCCACAAAGGCGCGGCCATGCCCGTTTGGGTCAAAGGCAACATCGCTTCGGGGGTGTTTTTGATTACAGTACATGGTGGACCCGGCTCTTCTGGGCACGAATTTGCGGTGACCAAAAGTTTTGCCGAACTGGAAAAAGACTATGCCGTAGTGTATTGGGATCAACGCTTTTCCGGCCTTTCGCAAGGTGACCCCAAAAAATCCAGCCTCAGCATCGATCAATTTGTGGAAGATGTAGACGTGGTCGTAGATTTTGTGCAGCAGCAGTTCAACAACCCCAAACTCTTCATGCTTGGCCACAGTTGGGGTGGGGGACTCAGCGCAGCTTGGCTGGGCCGCAACAACAACCAGCAAAAGGTAAAAGGCTGGATTGACGTAGATGGTTCGGTATTCGATTCGCTGGAAGTACAGGTGGTTAAAAACTGGACCCTGGAACGGGTACCCGCCAAAATCGCGGAAGGTAAAGACCCGAAATTTTGGCAATACGTCATCGATTGGTATCAGCAACATCCAGCACCAAAATACTCCGATAAAGAGCCGTATATTTTTGCGGCTGCTTTGGATACTACTTTCGATGCGGTGAGTTTGGCCGACACCAATCAGATCGATTACGGTAAACTGTTGTTGCGCTCGCCGTATTCGCTGGCGTATTTTACCAATAAAGTTGACGCTCGTTTTGCCGATGGACTCGATTTTCGCCCGGAACTGCGGCGCATCACCATTCCTGCTTTGGTGCTCTGGGGCAAAGATGACCCTACGCTTCCCATAGAGCTGGCTGATTTTACGTTCAACACCCTGGGTACTACTCCTGATCGGAAAACAAAAGTGGAGTTTGAGCGCTGTGGACACTCGCCACATTATGAGCAGCCGACGCGGTTTGTAGGGGTGATGCGGGAATTTATGGAGCGGTATCGGTAGGGACATTGGTTCTGAATTGGGTGCAGATTTTGACTGTTGTATTGAGCGCAAAACCGTACCATTGTTCCCGAACCCAGAACCTATCAGGTTTGAGCATTAATATATATATAAGTCGATATGAGCTTACGAAAAATAGGCTCATATCGACTAAAAATGCCCAACTTATTTAAAAATCTTCCCTTGAGCCTCCAACGCTTTGTATTTCTCGATGTACATTTTGTCCAGGGCCTCGGAGTCCTTGTACTTCAGCCGCAGTTTGGCTAGTTTTTTGTGTAGGTCTGCCCTCACCACGGCGTAATTGGGATCGTGGTACACGTTTTTCATTTCGTTTTTGTCATTCGTCCGATCGTACAATTCCCATTCATCGATGTCGTAATAAAAATGCACCAGTTTGTATTGTTCGGTGATAATTCCGTAGTGCCGCTTGACCATGTGTACGCTGGGGTACTCGTAGTAGTGGTAGTACGCCGCGTCCCTGAAGTTTTTGCCCTTGCCTTTAAAGATGGGGATCAGGCTTTCGCCCTGCATATCGCCGGGGGGCTTGATGCCCGCAGCTTCCAGGAAGGTTTGGGCAAAGTCGAGGTTTTGCACCATTTGGGAGTTGCGGGAACCCGCCTGGATCACCCCGGGCCATTTGACCAGCAGTGGGGTTTTGAATGACTCATCAAAAATGAACCGTTTGTCAAACCAGCCATGCTCGCCCAGGTAAAAGCCTTGATCGGAAGTATACACCACGATGGTGTTCTTATCCAACCCATTTTCTTTTAAAAAATCCAACACTTCACCAACTCCTTCATCCACGGAGGCAATACAGCCCAGGTAATCCTGCATGTAGCGCTGGTAGCGCCAACGCATGAGGTCTTCCTGGGACATTTTGGAATAGTTTTGGATGAATTCCTCGTTCATTTTGCCGTACACCGCATCCCATTCTTTGCGTTGGGCTTCGTTCATCCGTCCAATCGTGCCATTGTAATTGCGTTTGTCGTAGGCATGTGACTCCTTGATGCCCAATTTGTCCATATTTTCGGGGGAAATTTTGGAATCACCCGCCCAGTTCATGTGGGTGAGGAGGTTCATTTCCTGCTCTTTGGAAGCCCGACCCCGACCTTCATAGTTGTCGAAAAGGGTAGGGGGTTCCGGAAATTTACGGTGAATGAATTCCTTGTAATGGCGCTCAGCCGGGAGCCATTCGCGGTGGGGTGCCTTGTGCAAATAGGCCAGGAAGAAGGGTTTGTCTTTCTTGCGTTCGTTTTTTAGCCAGTTGAGGGTCATGTCGGTGATGAGGTCTGTGACATAACCCGTCAACTTGACGTTACCTGCTCTTTTTGTAATAAAATCCGGGTTGTAATAATTCCCTTGATCGGGCAAGATTTTGAACTCATCAAAACCCTTAGGGTTGTTGCCAAAATGGAGCTTACCAAACATAGCCGTCTGGTATCCATTGGCTTGTAGCAACTGGGGAAAGGTGACATTGGTTGTGTCAAAGGGGAAATAGTTGTCAATTTTCCCGTTGAGGTGGCTGTGTTTGCCCGTGAGGATGACGGCACGCGAGGGGGCACAAATTGAGTTGGTGACACAGGCATTGGTAAACAGCATACCTTCTTTGGCAATGCGGTCGATATTGGGCGTTTGTAACAATTTATCGCTGTATGCCGAGATCGCCTGGTAAGCATGGTCGTCGGACATGATGAAGACGATGTTGGGGCGCTCTTGCTTTGGGGGTTTAAAGGACCAAAAAAGCAAGGCTCCTACTCCTAACAAAAACAAACTGATGTAAGCTTTTTTCATGCGACTGTTCTTTTGGGCAATGCCTTTGTAGTGGGGCAAAAATAAATGTTCATTTTTTTCGAGCCAAAGGATTAGATAAGGCACTTTAAATGAACCGTTTACTTATCTAATCCTTTGGCAAAATGAACGTTTATTTTTTTATCGCCCCTGTACACTGCGCTGATGATGGATATTACCGCCAATTTAGGGTCTCCTGACATACTTTTTATGAAAATTGTAAGTCAAACCCAGATTCCATACCCACTTTTTTCCCGCAATTTCGGTGTCAATGGCCTGGCTGATGATGGAGGAAATGGCCAAGGGAAAGTTTTTTTTGCCTAAAACCAGCGTAGCGTTCAGATAAGTCCCTTCCCGTTCATCCATTTTCAGGAAATATACCTGTGGGATCAGGGTCAAGGTCAGCTGTTTGGAAAGGTTCAAATTGGATAAGGTGCTGCGGAGGGTCAAAAAGGTGGTCAATTGAGCCAAGTCCTTGGTCAGTCCATGCGAACCCAAATAATAAATCCCTATACTCACTTTTTTATTGACCACAAAGGTTGGGGCCACTTCCCAGGCCATGTACCGTTGGGCGGTAAGCAACTCATTGCTGATGCCATTGCTATTCGTGGTCACGCTTCTGAACACCACCGAAGGGTGCGCGCCAATGCTCAGGGTGAATTTTTGGGTGGTGGCCAGTTTATACCTCCACCAAAACACAAAAGTCCAGGGTTTGCCGTCCAACCCAAAACGAAGCATGGGATCAAAACTCAAACGCCCTTTACCCAGCGACAAATCGAACAATAGCGCAGGCTTTCCCAGTGAAAAGGAAGGAATCAGGGAGATGCCGTTGTTGGTGGCAGTGATTACCCCTGAAAAAATGGCGGGTGTTGTGGTGCTGTCGGGCTTTTGGGCCAATATGGAGCAAAAAAATGGGAGGATGCAGATTAAGACGATGGCTTTTTTCATGCGATGAATTTGAACGCAAAGATCACCCAAGTCTATGTCACCAAAATTATACCCATTACGGTTTCCCTTACCATAATTACTGATGCCCTCAAAAAATCAGCAAGCGCAGCTTATTTACCCTTAATTTTGAATCAAATATTGGACGTAATGGATAGAATCGTAAAATTAGAGAGCGTCACACAATTCAACACCGAGCGAGGGCAAGAAACCTTACACCCGATGATCAGCGTATTGGATCAGTCCAAATCAAAGCCAGTCCCCGCCCAACGCTATATTTCGGAGTTGTACCTGATTTTTTTAAAAGACTTAAAATGTGAGGATTTTAAATACGGCCGCAACCACTACGACTATCAAGATGAGACCTTGCTGTTCATTGCGCCCGGCCAGGTTTTTGGCCTCAGTGCTCCCGAAGAAAAAATGATTCAACCAACGGGTTGGGCTTTGGCTTTTCATCCCGATTTTATTCGGGGTAGTTCGTTGGGCAAACACATCCTGAATTACAACTTTTTCTCCTACGAGGCGCACGAAGCCTTGCATGTATCGCCACGCGAAAAGCAGATTGTGCTGGAATGTTTTCAAAAGATCAGGGAAGAATTGGAGCGCAGCATCGACAAACACAGTAAAATGCTGATCATCAGTAATATCGAATTGTTTTTAAACTACTGTATCCGTTTTTACGAGCGACAGTTCATCACCCGGGACAACCTCAATAAGGATGTTTTAGCTGGTTTCGAAACTTTACTTCAAACCTATTTTCAATCCGACAAAGCTCAGGAATTGGGCTTACCTTCGGTGGCGTATTGTGCCCAGGTGCTCAACTTGTCCGCTAACTATTTTGGGGACTTGGTGAAAAAAGAAACGGGAAGATCGGCTCAGGAATATATCCAGGGCAAAGTAATTGAAGCAGCCAAAGAACGGATTTTTGACACCAGCAAATCGATCAGTGAGGTTGCGTACGAGTTGGGATTTAAATACCCACAGCATTTTACGAGGTTGTTTAAACAATTGGTGGGGGTGTCGCCGAATGGATATCGGATGGGGGAGTGGGGGAAATAATCCTAACAAACTCGAACGATTTCGTTATTTTTCATTTTCAAGTAGTAAAAAGCAAGGTGTTAAAACGATTGATATGAAAGTGAAACTCCTCTTATTAGTGGCCTTACTGAGCCTGAGCGCCTTCACGCCGCCGAAAATCGTTTGGGTGGCCATTGGTGATTCTATCACTTATCTAAACGATCACCCCAATGAAACAGGGAATAGAATTACCAAAGGTTACATGACCCGCGTGGTCGAGCGATTGCCTCAGCTTGAATACGTCAACAAAGGGTACAATGGCTGGACTTCGGGTGGTATTGCCGAAAAAATAGAAAGCCTGGGTTTGACAAAAGCCGATGTTTACACCGTTTTTTTAGGTACCAATGATTGGTGGCAAGGCAGGCCTTTGGGTAATTTTTCAGATTATGAAAACAATACCGGCAATGCGACTGTGCATGGCTCTTTTAGGATCATCATCAATAAGTTACGGGACTTGAACAAGGACGCAAAAATCGTTTTGATCACGCCGATGCAGCGAGTTGATTTTGTCTACATTGCCAATATGAAAAACAATGCCCATGGTTCATACAAAGAGAAAAAAGGACAATGGCTGGCTCAATTTGCAGCGGCCATCAATGCCATCGGCAAATTTGAACACCTTGAGGTGCTTGATTTGTACCATACACCGCAATTGAAAATAGAAAAATTGGTGAAATTTAAACGTTTGAAAGACCCTCAAACGGGTTTTTATAAAAATTACAAATACCCGACTTTCATTGATGTACCCTTTGATCCTGTGACGGATGAGTATCCATACCCGCTTGAGGCGGTGGATATGACTTATGATGGGTTGCATCCATCTGATAAGGGGTACGAGGTGATCGCGAGAAAGTTGGTGAGGGTGTTGAAATGATGGGTGAATGAGGTAACACAACAACACTTTATTCTGAGCCAAACTAAAAAATAAGAAAATTCCTGAATACTGTGAATTCGAACATCATCCCATGCAAGAACTACTGAGTTACTTCCACAACTTTCAAATCCTCAGCAAAGACAGCCAGGCGCAGCTTCTCGCCATCTCCCATCTCCTGCACCTCAAAAAAAACGAAATTCTCCAACCCATCGGCCATACCTGCAAAACCATCTATTTTGTGCAAAAAGGCATCGCCCGAATTTTTTATTACAAAGACGGCATCGACATCACCGAGTGTTTTGCTTTTGAAAACCAGATCATTGCGCGGGTAGAAAGCCTGTTTACCCAACGCCCTTCCCAAAAAGGCATCCAAATCATCGAAGCAGCAGAATTGGTGGCCATCAACGCCACAGCACTGTTCAAACTCTACGACGAGTACCACGATATCGAACGGCTTTTTCGCAAAATTTTTGAACAAGGTTACGTGGATACCGTCAATCGCCTGGAAAGTTTGCAGTTTCATACCGCGGAGGAGCGTTATGTACACCTGCTGAAAGAAATGCCGGATGTATTGCAGCGGGTGTCGCTCAAATACATTGCTGCTTATTTGGGGATCACGCAGGTGAGTTTGAGCCGAATTCGGGCGGGGGTGAGGTGATTATTTATCAAATGTAAAAGGATTCCATTTCTAAACCCAGGAGCTTTGTGCTGAAATTAAAACACCAAGCAAATGGAAGCAATCAGCACTGTACAAAAGCACTGGGATCAGGTGTATACCAACAAAGTATTAGAGGAAAGCAGTTGGTATCAACCCAAGCCCGACACCGCTCTTGATTTTATCTTGAACGCAGGACTATCCAAAGACGCTGCGATTATCGACATGGGCGGCGGAGATAGCCTCCTGGTAGATCACTTGCTGGATTTGGGATATACCAACCTGTGTGTGTTGGACATTTCTGCAAAAGCGCTGGAAAAAGCTCAAAAACGACTGGGAGCCCAGGCCAATGCCGTGAATTGGATTGTAGCGGATGCTGCCAATTTCAAGACAACGCAACAGTATGATTTTTGGCACGACCGAGCAGCCTTTCATTTCCTGACCAACGATGCCGACATTTTACATTACGTTCAAACCGCGGGCACGGCCATCAAACCAGGTGGGCATTTGATGATTGGTACCTTTTCAGAACAAGGCCCTCAAAAATGTAGCGGACTGGAAATCCGGCAGTATTCAGCGCAAAGCTTAAGCGAAGTTTTTGCATCTCATTTTCAAAAAATCAAGTGTTTTACCCTTGATCATTACACACCTACGCAGGCAGTTCAAAATTTCACCTTTTGTGTATTTCGCAGGAAGGACTAAAGGATTTTTTTGTACAATCTAACCAAGGTTGAACCATCCAAGTTCCATTAATGATGACGATCTGGCCTTTATTTGGTTTTGTTCACAAAAAACAGAAAATAATGCCCGATTGCAAATAATTAGCCAAGTCAGTAATCTTGAATCACTTTGCATAAACATAGCAATACAAATACCGTTGTTATTCCTGATTTCATACTTCCTAACTTATCAACCAAAATGAATCAAATTATGAAAACCAAATTTTTTGAAATTCCCCTGAGCCGTTTGATGATGACCCTGTTAACGGTATTTGCCTTGGCCCTAAGCACTGCTTGTGAGGATGACGATGATGGTGACGACGTTAAAACCATTACCCAAACGGTGATTGATGGCGCTGACTTTACTTTACTGGAGGCTGCAGTAGTGCGTGCTGGCTTGGCGGATGCACTGAGTACAGGTAGCTTGACGGTTTTTGCACCAACCGATGCCGCTTTTCGCGCTGCGGGTTTCGCAGATGTCAATGCCATCAACAATACACCCGTAGCTACCCTGCAGGCCGTGTTGCAGTACCACGTGATTGGCAGCAAGATCAACGCAGCAGCCATACAATCAGGAGACAATCAAGCGACCAAAATGTTGAGCAATGTGGACGCTTATATTACCAAAAACGCTGCTGGTGTCTCCATCAACGGTGCCACAGTGACCCAAGCAGACGTCAGTGCCTCCAATGGAGTGATTCACGTGATCAATGCAGTGATTCTTCCTCCATCGGTAAACATTGTAGGCTTGGCTTCGGCCAATGCAAACTTGAGTTACCTGGTAGCTGCAGTAACTCGTGCCGGTAGCGGGGTGGTTAATGCACTGACTGCGGCTGGACCGCTGACTGTATTTGCCCCTACCAATGCCGCATTCCAGGCGGCTGGTTTTCCAACGATTGCCTCCATTCAGGCTGCGGATCCAGCCACCCTTGCAAACATTCTTACCTACCACGTGGTTGCGGCCAGAGCTTTCTCTACCAACCTGACCAATGGTGCAGAATTGACTACCGCACAAGGGGGGAAAGCCAAAGTAACAATTGCGGCTGGAGCCGTTAGTGTTCTGGGTAAAGGCAATGGTGTAAATGCTTCCAATGTCAGCATCGCTAACTTATTGGCAACAAACGGCGTAGTACACGTGATTGACCGAGTATTGTTGCCATAATTTTTTCGATTTAACATAGTCGTATCTTAATGCGATCTGGCCAGCCTCTACAGTGGGGCTGGCCTTTTCAAGTGATGGAATTTACCATAGAAATCGATATTTTTTGTGCTTTTGGATAAAGTTTATGACTTGATAAGTATTTGAAAAATAAGATTTTAAGAACCTAAACCTTTTCGGGTTTTTATTGTCTTACATGCAATTGCATTAGTAAAAAATGAAACAACACTTCGATTGCATTATCGCAGGAGGAGGTTGCTCAGGTTTGAGCCTGGCCTACTATCTAGTTGACCAAGGCTACCAGGGTGACGTCCTCATATTGGACCGTGAACAAAAGTCCAATAATGACCGCACATGGTGTTGGTGGAGCAACTCGCCAACACCATTCGATTCCTTGTTTACGCACCAATGGCAGTATTTAAAGTTTGCCGATGACCGCAAGCAAAGAATCCAACCCATTGATCCCTACCGTTATTGTCTGCTCCGCTCCGCTGATTTTTACCATTTTATTCAACAAAGACTGGTTCTCGCTCCCAATGTTACCTGGCTTCAAGCCGATATTCACAGTATTGAAGACGCAGAAACTGGCGCAATCGTGCTGGCGGGAGATACCTTTTTTTCAGCTGAATGGGTGTTTTCCAGCATTCAAAAAATACCGGACATAGTTGCTCCTAACCCTAAACTTTATCAGCATTTTGCTGGATGGTGGATTGAGACGGCAGAGGACCGTTTTGACCCGAGTTGTGCCTCTATTATGGACTTTAGAGTTCCTCAGCGTGACAATACCCGTTTCTGTTATGTACTGCCAACGTCTGCCCGACGTGCGCTGGTGGAGTTTACCGTTTTTTCAACCGGGCTATTGGGTGAAAAAGCTTATGAAGCAGCGCTTGAAGCATACCTAATTGAAACCCTAGAGATTGAACGCTGGGAAATTTGTGAAAAAGAATTCGGTGTGATTCCCATGCACATCATGGAATCCAAACCCAAACAAAAGTACCAGCACATCTTCCAAATCGGTACAACTGGTGGGGCAGTAAAGCCGTCAACTGGCTACGCTTTTGCGCGCATTCAGGAACAAACCAAACAAGTTGCACAACAACTGGTTGCGCAAGAACTGCCCAATCCCAGGCTAAATCGTCCCAACCGATTCGAATTTTACGATCAATTGCTGCTGCATATTCTTACCCACCGAGGCGGCTTGGGTTCCACCATTTTTAGTCGCTTATTTCAACATATTGACTTCCCCCTGATTCTTAAATTTTTGGATGAAGACACCCAACTCACGGAGGAGTTTGGAATTTTAGCCAGTTTGCCGCCAGGGCCATTCCTCCAGGCAGTTTGGGAGTCGTACCTGGGCTCCAATAAATTTGTGCCACTGCCTCCAAATCCCGTTCATCAATGACAGCCCGCTATCCTCTCCTCTATTTCTGGCTGCGTCTGTCCAGTATCTTGCTATCTACGCTGATGCTGGTGTTACCAGGCTTGGCTCAGCACTTGAGCCTTTTTTTGGCGCTATTGCTGATCGCAGTTTTGGGTATCCCCCATGGTGCAACTGATCATCGAATTTTTAGTGTATTGCTCTACCGGAAGGGGGGTAAGCCAATGATGAAGCGTTTTTACGGCGGTTATTTAGGCTTGATGCTGATTTATGCCCTTTTGTGGTGGTTAAGTCCAGTCTTTAGCTTGCTGATTTTTTTACTGACTTCCATGTATCATTTTGGACAGTCGAACTGGAATTATGTAAACCTGAGGAGCTGGCCTAAATCCCTGCTTTATGTGCTTTACGGTGCTTTTGTGCTTTTCGTACCGATTTTGGCCCATTTTGAGTCTGCTCAACCCATTGTTGCATCGATCATTCAGCGTCCCCTTTCCCAGGCATCACCGTTACTGCTAAACGGAGGTATCGGGGTGGTTGTGGTCCTTAATTTTGGGATGATCGGTTTGCTTTGGGCAGTAGGGAAGTTGACGCATCAGCAGGCTTGGGCTGAGGTTTTAAACCTGTTTATTTTGCTTGCCCTTTTTGTGTCCACTCCACTTCTAGTGGGATTTGCCCTTTATTTTTCAGGATGGCACGCGCTGAGCTCCATACAAGATCAAATTGTTTTTTTTCAATCACAAAAGCCTGGGTATCGACTCAAAGATTATGTCGTGGAGGCGATGCCTTACACTGGGTTGGCCATTTTTGGACTGATGATGATGATTTGGTATTCCAACTCCATCCAAATGGACGCGGCCTCGGGGATCCTGTTCATTTTTCTGTCTTTGGTTACCCTACCTCATCTAGTCCTTATTGAAATGTTGTACCGAATTGGACAGTCTGCTGAGGTGGAATGGGGTGCAACCGTTCCTGAGTAGGCCTCTAACTTTTTATTTATATTGAAAGTTCTGAATAATTTGAACATTTTAAATCGCCCTTCGTTGAGTATAAATTATTCTCTTAATAAACCTTGTTACATCATGAATGCATTAGTAATCAACAACATTCAGCCCTTTCTTTTGGCTCAACTACAGCCCGGAGATTATGTTGGCTTCACCTTTTTCATCGGTTCAATGGCCATGTTGGCCTCAACCGTTTTCTTCTTCGTCCAAATGACCCGGGTGGAAGGGAAGTGGAAAGACTCTCTGCTTGTATCCGCCCTGATCACTGGAATTGCTGCCGCACACTATTTCTACATGCGCAGCTTTTGGGCCGAGAATCAAACTTCACCAACCGAGTTTCGGTACATCGACTGGATTTTGACGGTACCCTTGATGTGCGTTGAATTTTACCTCATTCTGAAGCCCTATGGTGCCAAGCAGAGCCTTATGTGGAGGATGATTTTCTGGTCATTGTGGATGCTCGTCACTGGCTATTTGGGCGAAACGGTCTTCCGTAGCCAATCGGCGATTTGGGGAGCTATTTCCACCATCGGTTACGCGTTTATTGCTTATGATGTATGGTTCGGTGGTGCCAGAAAACTGGCGAACAGTTCTGCCGACCCAAACCTGCAAACAGCGATGCGGATTTTGGGATGGTTCATCTTTGCAGGTTGGGCGATTTACCCCATTGGTTACATGGCCATTGACGGCGGATTGCTAAGTGGAGTGTTGCCTGTCAAAGCCATGGATTTGATCTACAACATCGGAGATGCGGTCAATAAAATTGGTTTCGGATTGGTCATCTACAGCTTGGCCATCAGCAATCAAAAGCTAAAAACCGCTTAAGGTCAATCGACTAACTCGTTTATAAATGAAAATGCCTACCCCAGGATGTACCATGAAGCAGGCTTAATTGCATTAGTAATAAAGGCGCAAGTTATGGACTTTTTAGGATAGGTACGATTCTTTAACGTTTTTTTAGCTTTAATCATAAATCGATTAAGTCCTACTACACGGACCGGGCTGTAAAGGAGATTAACCCTTTACAGCCCTTTTTATTTGGGTGAAGCTTACATGCGAGTGAAATAATCAGGATATAGTCAATAGTAAGATAATAGAGTTGTTGGCCAGAGCTTCAAAATCAAATTCCTGCACTTGTGATAAAAGCAGGCCATCGCGAGGATGCAACAAGCGATTTTGCACTTCAAAAACCCCATCGATGATAAAAATAAAACCGTCTTTGTAAGGACCATCAATGGCTTGGTTAAACTCGGCCCGCCCATCAAACTGACCGATTAAAAACTGGCAGGCATTGTCCACCTCAACCAGCTTCAACAAGCTATTTGAATGCTGCCCTAGGTTGAAAGTATGTAACTCCAAGCCAGCTTTAAAATCAACCCGGGATACAACCAAGTGCAGATAGCTCACCAAATCTGCTTCAAATGGGTTTTCAATGGTATATTTTTCCCCCGCTGACATCGGTGCGTTGCATGTTGTTGAGTTTTAAAGTCTGGGTGAAAAAGCAAGTATACAAGAGTATAAGTCAGCCTTATATTGTTTGTACTCAAAAAGAAAGCATTTTTTTGAACCTCTGGCGAAAGAACTGAGTCTTTGTAATTTATGAGAAACCTTTCCCGTTTTTAAAACATACAAAATCCCATTATGACTCAAACACTTGCCGCCACTTTTCACCTGACGCACCAGTGTAATTTGCGCTGTACCTACTGTTATACTGGAACAAAAGTGCATCGCCCGATGTCGTGGGAAGTAGCGCTTAAATCCTTGCATTTTGTACTTGATGAAGCCCGAAAGGCGCAAGTAAAATACCTGGACATCACTTTTTTTGGTGGTGAACCCTTGATCGAAGCCGAACTTTTGTTTTGGCTTGCAGATTCCTTTAAAAGAGCATTACCCGCAGAAATGGCCCTGTCTTTTCGCCTCAGTACCAATGGCACCTTACTCACTGAGCGAATGATGGCAGCCCTATCCCCGCGAGATATTTATGTGTCGCTGAGTGTAGATGGGCTACCACAAATTCAGGATGCCCAACGGCCCAATACAGCGGGTAAAGGCAGTAGTGCTGCGATTGAAAAAGCCATTCCCATTTTGTTGCGAGCCAACCCTTGTGCCAGCGTCACCACAGTGCTTACGCCTTATTCAGCTGGGCATGCTGCGGAGTCTATTGATTGGCTCTACCAAAAAGGGTTCAGGTATTTCAATCTGACTTTGGATTACAGCGCGGATTGGACGATGGAGGACATGCATTTGTTGGAAAAAAGTTACCATCAACTTGCCCATTGGTACGAGGAAAAGATGCAGCAAAATCAACGCTTCTACCTCAGTTGTTTTGATGAACGCATTCGCTCGCACACCCAAGGGCCGCCGGGGCAGGATGAGCGCTGCAACTTGGGCCATCGCCAATTTTCCATTGCCCCCGACGGAGCACTTTATCCCTGTATCCAGTTTGTGACCACAGAAACCTTGCCGGAGTTTATGATTGGGCATGTGCTGCACGGTGGTTTTGATGAAAACTGTCGCCAACATCTGCAAAGTTGCTCCGAAAAGCCCAAGGATGCTTGTAGCGGTTGCGCTTTGCAAGGTCGTTGCGCCAGTTGGTGCTCTTGTATCAATTTTGCCAGTACGGGTACAGTCACGCAGGCTAGTCCAGTGGTTTGTTACCACGAACGAACCTTGATGCCACTGGTGGATGCCATGGCCAATCGCCTTTGGCGCAAGCGCAATCGACAGTTTTTGCACAAGCACTATAACCCACTTTATCCCATGATTGATTACCTCGAACACCTGGTATAAACAATGAAAAAGCAACTCGAAATCAAACCTGTTCGTCGGTACAACAAGGCAAAATACCCCAGGTATACCGATCCAAACCCTTTGGACGATCCTCAAGCACTGCCTTATCCTTTTTCAAAACGGATGTTGGATTGGGCAATGGGGGTTGGATTGTTGGGGGTTACTGCGTGTCAGGGCTATACACAGGAGGTGGCCAATAATTTTACTTTTGATAAAACCGGGCTTCCGTATATGCCTGCGATGTTTGGCACCGGGTTGCCCGATCAGTTGTCCAGTAAAGAAATCCGGGGAATTGTGCTGCGTATTTCCAAAGCGGAAGGGCTGAATGTTAAAGAAAATGTACCCTGGAAGTACAGTGATGTCTATTTGGAAATGCTTTTTCCCATTAGCGTTTTTGATGAAGAAAAGAAGATCGGCTTTGCAATCTTAGATGATGATAATGTTGATCGAAACTCAATCATTAACGAAGAATTCACTCAGATTCCCGAACCAGTACTTAGTACCAAGCAGCTGGCACGGATGTGGAGAGAATTTGCTGAAGGCAATCCAGATTTTTCTTTATATGGTTGGTTAAATCTGGAAAAACAAGCTTTCTGGAACAAAGAAGAAAAAGACTTTTTTAAACTCTTCACCAAAGCAACTTTTTCGGGCTTGTCGGAAAAAGAGCAGAAGAATGGTGAGTGGTTATTTTACAAAATGCTGATCAAAGATCGATTTAACAATGAGGTAGAAAAAACTTTTTACAATAAGGCAGCGATTCAAAAGGCTTTGCAAGAAGAAAATTGGTCTGCGCTCCAGCAAGCCCTTGAATTGAATTTTTTCATCACCCTGTTGCATGAGTTTGTCTCCACCAAAGAATGGGCGCAAAAAATAATGGATCAATACATCAATGACCAGAGAACCTGGTTGATGCAGAACCCTGAAAGATCAAGTGCAGCCATAAACATATTGGCAGAGTTGAAAGCCCCGTTTTTTGTGGACAAAGAGGTGAAAACTGCCTTGAAGAAGCTCTTTCAGCAGTACCAATCAGATTGGAAAGAGAAAATGGAGGCGGTCAGAGAAAAATTCGAAAACAGTCGATTCAGCTTGGAAGAAATCAAAGCTTTGGATTACTGGGCAGAGGAAAAAGAGTTGTTTGTAGCACCCATCAGTTTTGAGGATAAACGCTTTTCCTATCACTACACAGAGCAAGAATTGATGAAAGATATAGAAATGACAAGGGATTCCTCTGCCTTACAACGAGCTAAAACAATGACCAAAGAAGCAGCAATAAAACGTTTGGAAGAAAACTTACGCCTATACATCAATTGGGCAAAAAGCCAAGGCAAGTATTGAGTTTTGAGCAGCATCCAGGTTGAGCACTTGAGTTGGGGTTGATTTAATACTCGAACCAATTGGATATAATTGTAGTTTTAGATCGTTTTAATAAAAAATTTACATCTATGTTGGGCTCAAAAAATTATCGTTTCCTGTTTTTGGCGCTGCTAAGCTTTTCCTGCTTTTGGACATATGCCGCCAAAGTAGACAGCCTGGACGTGTTCAGTGCCGCCATGAATAAAACCTACAAGGCAGCAGTGGTACTGCCCAATTCATACGCTACGGGTAAAACCTCCACTTATCCAGTATTGTACCTGTTGCACGGCGGAGGTGGTCACTTTCGCGATTGGCTGACCTCAACCCCCGATAAAATGCTGGTCAAAAAACTGGCTGATCAATACAACCTGATCATTGTGATGCCCGAAGGGGAAACCTTTGCCTGGTACCTGGATAGCCCGGCTAATCCAAGTAGCAAATTTGAAACCCACATCATCAAAGAAGTCATCCCCAAGATTGATGGCACTTACCGTACGGTGCGCAGCAATAAAGGCCGAGTAATCACTGGCCTTTCGATGGGTGGGCATGGAGCCATGTATCTTTCTGCCCGACACCCTGAGCTATTCTGTGCAGCTGGCTCCATGAGTGGTGCTTTGGATATGAACTGGACCAAATTTAAGATCAATGAAGATTTTACCAAGTCCCTGAAAAATGGTTTCCAGCAATTGATGGGCAGCGATGACCCCACGAATGAAGTTTTTTACAAAAACTCCATTGTCAATATGGTCGAAACCATCAAAAAGAATGGCTTGCCCATCCTGATTGACTGTGGCGTAGATGATTTTTTAGTTGACATCAATCGAGAGTTACACCGCCGCCTGGTGTACAACAATGTCCCCCATGACTACATAGAAAGACCAGGAGCCCACACCTGGGAATATTGGCAAAATTCCTTGCCCTATCACCTCCTTTTCTTCCACCAGATTTTAAAAAGCAATGGGGTGGCGGTAGAATGATTTCTGCATCGTACCTTGCTCAAGCAGCTGCTTAAATTTGTCCAAGATTAACTGTTTTACAACATGAAAAAGTTAGTACTCTACTTCACATTCCTGCTCATCGCCACCGTAGGGTTTGCGCAATCCACACCCTCGGTCATTTTTATCGTGCGCCATTGTGAAAAGGCCATGGAAAGTACCGACAATCCCAACCTCGCCGAAGAGGGAAAAAAACGTGCTGCGCACCTGGCGGAAATCCTCAAAAACACGGGCATTGAAGCGGTGTATTCCACCAACTACAAGCGCACCATGCAAACGGCCGAGCCACTGGCTACTGTACTAAAAATCACACCAAGCGCTTACGAACCTCGCGAAGCTACTTTTGGGGAAATGCTGCGCAAGTCAGGGAAAAAAGTGCTGGTGGTGGGCCATTCGAACACGGTGCCGGACTTGTTGAATCAATTGACCGGGACTAAAAATTACCAGCCTTATGATGGGTATGGGGATTTGTGGGTGGTGACGATGGTGGAAGGACAGGAGACGGTGGTGCTTAGGTTGAGCTTTTGAGCTATTTTGATTGGGACCAATGCTATTCCTTGACAATATTTACGTTATTCATAATACTACGATTGTGAGGAATTACTCAAATTTTATCTTGCGATAAATATCCTTAATCAACACCTCCTGCCCCTCAACCTGCATGACCTCTTCCAGATTGAAAAACTCCTGATTGATCCAGGTATTGGGTTGATCGGTGCGGCGATAGGAAGATACCTGGGCGCGATCTTGATTGACGTAAATGATTTGCTGCAAACTCTCTTGTTGTTTGTATTCAGGAAGTTTGATGTCGCTATCAAACTGGGCAGTACTAGGGGAGTGGATTTCTACAATGAGATAGGGGTTGGTAATGATTGCGCTGGAGTTTGGCTTAAAGGCAGGTTCTCCTTTTACCACCATCACATCGGGGAGATAATAGCCTCCTTCAAATTTAGGGATTTGGATGCCGGAGTTGCTGCCTAAAACAGTAAACTCATCAGGTAAGATACTGCGCAAAATAAAAATCCAATTGGCAACGATGATTTCATGAAAATAAGATGCTAATCCCATAGTGATGATTTCGCTGTTATGGTATTCCACTTTAAAAGGCAATTGTTCAGCTATGGCAAAGTACTCCTCCTCTGAAGCAGGGATTCTGGCCACTGGCTCGGTTTTAAGGCGTTCCAAAATGCTTGACCGTAAATCTTGGGCAGATACCATCCAATCGTTATTTTTTTCAAAAATAAGCTAAATTCGAGAATGCTGCCGTAAAAATTCGCACCTTCTGAGTGCCCATTCCTCAGCATGCTACCAATTTTTAGGTATCACTTACCCAAAAAAAGTAGCTCCGCTACCTAGAAACAGCTCCACTCTGTTGTTTATACTAAGTCTAAATACAAATACTTTTGCCTCGATTTTAGGATTAGCCGACTATGGGCTATTCATTTAATCAAGTCAATTAAACTGTATTTAGACCATACTAAAGATTGATATTCAGTCTTTAATCAATTTTTCATCATGAAAAGTCTTACTGTTTTTGCAAGCACACTGGGGCTTGTTTTTTGGAGCAGCTTGAACATTTTTGCCCAAACCGGCCAGATCAAAGGCCGGGTAAGCACGAGTGATGGCAAGGCTGGCGAATTTGTAAACGTTCTTTTGAAGGGAACGAACAAAGGTGCCAGCGCCGATGCGGAAGGCACTTATGTGATTGACCATGTAAAAGCGGGCACGTATACCATCCAGGCAAGTTTTATCGGGTTGGCTACGCAGAGTCAAACCGTTGAGGTTAAAGAAGGCCAAACCGCTGCGGTTGATTTTAATTTAACGACCAGCAGCGAAGACCTCAAAGAAGTCGTCGTAACCGCCAACCCAAGTAAGTATGTGACAGATTACCCTTCCATCTCCCTGCGCTTAAAAACGCCCCTCCTCGAAGTACCGCAAAACATCCAGGTCATCACCCGCCAAACCCTGCAAGACCAGCAGATTTTTGACATGCAGGAAGGCGTGATCCGCAATGTGAGTGGTGCAACCCGCTCGGAGCACTGGGAAACCTACGCCCGCATTGTGATGCGTGGCTCACGGATAGCCGCTTTCCGCAATGGGATGAACGTACAAGAAACCTGGGGGCCACTTACCGAAGACATGAGCATGGTGGAACGCATCGAATTTGTGAAAGGCCCCGCTGGTTTTATGTTGGCCAGTGGCGAACCCAGCGGTTTTTACAACGTGGTCACCAAAAAACCTACGGGCATCACCAAATCCGAAGTGGGCATGACGGTGGGTAGTTTTGGCACCTATCGGGGCACGCTGGATTTTGACGGACTGTTGAGCAAGGATGGTAAAATCCAGTATCGCCTCAATTTGATGGGGCAACTCAAAGGCACCCAGCGCAGTTTTGAGTACAACAACCGGGTATCGATTGCCCCGGTGTTGAAGTTCCAGATCAACCCCAATACCTCATTGACTGCCGAATATACTTACCAAGGCGTGGCCATGTCACCAATTGGGTCCAACTACATTTTTTCTCCCAACAAATTAGGCTCTCTGCCCGCTGATTTTACCAGCCTGGAGGCCAACATGGCCCCTACGGAAATCAAAGACCAGTCCATTTTTGTCACGTTTTCCCATAGCATCAACAAAAACTGGAAGTTCACCGGACAATTGGCTTACCTGAATTTCAACCAGATCGGACAAAGCCTTTGGCCATCAGGATTTAAAGGAGACACCATGCTAAGGGCGGCTTCAAACTGGGATATTTTGGGCCAAACCCGGGTCGGTCAGTTTTTTGTCAATGGTGATGTGGCTACTGGCAAGATCAAACACCGCATCCTGGCGGGCATCGACATGGGCGACAAAGATTTCTACCACGACTGGAGCCAGGGTGGAGCAATCAATGGTTCCGAACCATTTGTAGTGAATAACCCCGTTTACGGCAAGGTGCCAGCTAGTGCTTACCCCGTTTACGACCGCTCGCTGAGTGTGCGGGAGCGTGGCGTGCATTACAACAACCTTTATACCGCAGTGTACGTACAGGACGAAATCCACTTGCTCAAAGATAAACTTCGGCTTACCCTTGCCGGAAGAATCACCAGCACGGGTGATGAAGATCCTTATTCAGGCAAGGCGAATACGGAAAAATTCACCCCCAGAATTGGGCTAAGTTATTCTTTGAACCCCCACACCAGTATTTATGCGGTGTTGGATGAATCGTTTGTTCCACAGGCAGGCGCTACCTTTGCAGGCGATAAATTCGATCCCATCACGGGTACCAACAAAGAGATTGGCCTGAAACGGGAATGGTTCGATGGCCGTTGGACCGCTTCGGTGGCAGCCTATCGGATCACCAAAAACAAGGTCCTGACTCCTGATCCTCAGCACCAGTATTTCTCGATTCAGCTGGGGCAAACCCAAACCCAAGGGGTGGAATTTGACGTAAGAGGCCAACTCTTGACCGGTTTGGAAGTAACCTTGAACTACGGCTTGACCGATGGTAAAGTGACCAAAGACACCGAAAACAACCAGGTTGAAAAACAACTGCCCGGCACCGACAAACACATCGCCAATGCCTGGCTCAGCTATCGGGTGCCGAGTGGTGCCTTAAAAGGATTGGGTTTGTCTTGGGGGATTTCTCATGCCTCGGGCCGTACGGCTTGGTATGGTGAGTACGATCGTTCGCTTGATCCTACGATGCCAAGCTATACCCGTTTTGATGCCGCAGTGTCCTATCAGTTTGCAAAATTTGGGGTAGCGCTGAACGTCAACAACCTATTCAACGCTGATCTGCTTTCAGGCGCTTATTACTCCTGGAGCCAGTTTTATTACTGGCAGGCAGAGGCTTACCGCAATGCAAGATTGAGCATCAATTATAAATTTTAGACCCGATGACTTTGAAAAAAATCATAGGAAAAATTCACCTCTGGCTCGGACTCACGTCTGGGCTAGTGGTGTTTATCGTGGCCATCACCGGCTGTTTGTACGCCTTCAAAGACGAAATTGAAAACGCCACGGAGCACCATCGACGAGTCAAACCACAGGCAACCAATTTCCTGCTCCCTTCCCAACTGGCGGCCGTTTCCCAAAAGGAGTTGCCCCAACGGCAACTCCATGCCGTCAAATACAATGGCAAAGACAAGGCTGCGGAAGCCATTTTTTACCATTATGAACCCACCTACTATTACATCATCTATCTGAATCCTTACACTGGGGAAATCCAAAAGTTGAAGGATATGGAAAAGGGTTTTTTCCATTTTATCCTGGATGGGCATTTTTACTTGTGGTTGCCACCTACCATTGGGCAACCCGTGGTGGCCTCCTTTACGCTTATTTTTTTGGTCATGCTCATTTCGGGACTGATTTTGTGGTTCCCGATCAATAAAGCCGCCATCAAACAACGCTTTTGGTACCGTTGGAAAAAAACGACCCAGTGGAAGCGCAAAAACTACGACTTGCACAATGTTTCGGGCTTTTATGTGAGTTTGTTGGCGCTGGTTTTTGCGGTGACGGGTTTGGTATGGGGTTTTACCTGGTTTGCCCAGGGCTATTACACGGCAATGGGGGGCAAAAAATCATTGCTCTACATGGATCCTGTTTCAGTAAAAAATCCAGCGAATCTCGCCAATGTGCAATCGCCTTTGGATAAAGTTTGGCTAAACATGCAGGCGGAATACCCCAGCGCCAAAAGCATTGAGGTGCACCCACCGGAAACGGATTCTTCCTCCATTGCCGCCAACGCCAATTTCCAGGAAGGAACCTATTGGAAAACCGATTACCGCTACTTCAATCAATATTCCTTGCAGGAAATGCCCGTTGAGCACATCTATGGGCGGCTCAAAGATGCGGGTCTGGCGGATAAGCTGCTGCGCATGAATTATGACATCCACGTAGGGGCGATTGGTGGATTGGCGGGGAAAATTTTAGCGTTTTTCATCAGTTTGGTGATTGCTACACTGCCAATTACGGGGTTCTACATTTGGTACGGACGGAGGTTTAAAAACGTGGAAAAAGCGCCTAGAGCAAGTCGGGAACTGGCCAAGACTGTGTCTTAAGCAAACTGCACTAGTCGATTTTCAGTACATGATTTTTGATCTGGGCCAATTTGCTCGAAAAGATATGTGCAATCGACTTTGCCCGCAACTTGGTATGTTCCGCTACTTCTCCTACAAACAACTCGTCCATATTCTCCTCAAACAAGCTGATCCATCTTTCAAAATGGCTTTGATCCACGGGTAAAGGCACGTGGGCTGCAAATGGGTTGCCCTTGTAACTTTGTTCTCCAAAAATCAGGGTGTTCCAAAACTGATACATTTTGGGCAAATGGCTTTGCCAGTCTACTTCGGCAAAATCGTTGAATACGTAGGAAAGTAAGGGGTCTTGGTTGACTTTGGCGTAGAAGGAGTCTACCATTAATTCAACATCTTGCTCGGTATGGATGTCCGGTTTGTTGGTATGCATCGGCTGTTTTTATTTAGACTGGGTCAAAAGTAGGCCAAACGATGAAACTCACCAATGATCTTTATCATCACTTTAATGGCGAACAACTGCGCAAATCTGGTAAAAAAGCATTGGTGGTAGGGTACTTAAATACCGTTCCTGAGTTGTTGAACCAACTATCGGGCACCAGAAATTACCAGCCTAATGATGGGGATGGGATTTGTAGGTGGTGACTATACAAGCAGGTCAAGCTGCTATTATTGTCAAACTCAGTTATTGATGCTTAAACTTCTTTTTTAAACCCATACACACAATGCCGACATCCACTGCCACAACAACTCCCCCGTAGCAAGTGGTACAACTCAGTAAACACCCAAAATCCATTTTCCTTGTAATAGTGCAGGCCTTCGATCAACAATTCACGCTGAACAGGAAAGCGATGCCCACGAGCAACTTTGACTAAATGCTCGTAATGCCCCAAGCAGTTTTTGCACAAACAATCGTGTTGTGTTGTGGCTAAAAAAACATTGGTTTCGGCGGAAATCACTACCTCTGCGCACTGGCAATTGGCCACGTCCCCCACTTTGCAGGTGAATGCAGTACGGCACCTTGGGCAGCACTTTTCTTCGTGTTTTGCCCGAGTTGATTCAGCGTTCATTACTGATTAGACGCGCTTAGTGCGGGACGTAGTGCTGGAATCTGTTGTTGCATCAAGGAAAAGGAGCCAAAGAGTGCGGCTGCGTAACACAAGTCACCCAACAAAGTGCCTTTCAAAAAAGGAACCCCTGCGGCATAACAAGTCATCAGACCACCAAAATTTTGGGCATAAGTGGTACTCCCAATCCAGCAACTGAAGTTGGTTACCAGAAAAAAGATGGCGGAAGAGCTCAATGCGCCTAGAGCTACCCGCTGCCAGCTAATTTTTTTCAGCATCAGCATCCCCACCAAGGCAATCAGCACATAACTGGCGTACTGCCAATAAAAACCGGAATAAAACCAGGTGAAAGTAGGGTGGTACTGGGCGTAAATGACATTGTTGAGGAACAGGTCACTGAGCCAGGTTGCCGCAATTGGAATCAGGACGGCCAACCACTTTTTTTGAAAATGAGCAGCACCAAAAAGTGCAATGGCTCCCAATGGGGAAAAATTCAGCATGTGGGGGATCATCCGACTGAATGCCGCCAATAAAATCATACCCGCCAATACGCCAAAGCGCAAGGACATCTTGGAATTTGCAGAAAGTTTGGAAAACATCATGATTGACTTAGAGCTTTATACCGCGAAAGCATCAGACTGGCTGCCAGGGGCAACAAATCTTTGTCCATACGGAAAAGGCAGGTCTCCTGACTTGTAACATTTTCATCGTCCTTCCCACCAAATTGGCAGTGGACGTACGAGGATGAAAACTGGGTTGGTTACTTACAGTTGCGCGACAGCTCGTGATTTGCACACGATTCCCTTTTCATTTACAACGCAGTAAAACCTTTTCCGATTGAAGAAGCAATGTGGCAATGAACATAATGCTGCAAGTTTAGGCATTTTATCCGAAATAATTTAAGTTTTAGGTTTTAAGTTTTAGGTTATTGGTCACTGAGCGAAGACGAATTGAATTCAAGGCACTGATAACCTAAAACCCTAAAACTTAGAACCACAAAACCCTAAAAAAAAGCTGCACCCCTCCATTTTCAGGTTGAGTGCAGCACTTTACTCTTTAGTAGGACGCCTTAAAAAAGGCTGACTAGCGTTGGGTAATAAACCTGTGTAAGGATAAAAGGGTTTCCTAAAGAAGACTGAAAAGAGCTAGATCAGCTTGTCGCCACAATAATGTTGGCATAAAAAGAAAAAATCGCGGGGGGACGCGAAATGTAGATCATCAGCAAGGTGATGACCCATGATCTACATTTTAGCGACGAGCACCCTTAGGTGCCGTATTCATTGCGGTAATGATACCGGCCCCAGCTACAAATGCTGCAAAGGTTACGATAAGTACTAGCATGACCGACCAGTTTTTGTTGTGTGTTCGTGATAAAATGATTATTGCGCTCCATTATGGGGTTCAAATGGATTGCTCACGGGATAAAAACTGATATGCATTGTGGGACCAATGGGAGGCGATAAAATCTGTTTGATTCTCTCGTGACGCTAAATTGGGGAAAGTTTTTGAATTATCCAGCAGATTATAAAAACTTTTTTAAAAATTAACACATTTACTGATAAAATGGAAATTGATGCTTATTCTTGCAGCGATGTTGCAATAAAAATGGTCAGATGAAAAAGATATTTTGGGCTTCGATTTTGGCGATGGCCGTATTTTCGATGAGTGGGGCAAGCGCGCAAAGTTTAGGTTGGCAAGCATTTGCGCAAGTAAAATGTGAAACCAAATTTTTCAAAAATGAGGGAGTATACGTTGTTACACCAAAGTTTGATGAAAAAATCAGGTCGCTTGAAGGAATGTACCTCACCTTGAAGGGCTATTACATTCCCACTGAGGTCAATTCCGAAAAATGGATCGTAATGTCGAAAGTCCCCATGTCGCAATGTTTTTTTTGTGGAGGAGCCGGACCAGAATCTATCGCCATGATCAATTTTAAGGGTAAATTCCCCAAATTTAAAACCGATCAAATCATTACGGTGAAGGGTAAACTTCGCCTCAATGATACCAATCTGGACGAGTTGAATTTTATTTTGGACGATGCGGAACTGGTTACTGCTCCCAGTAAATAATCAACCAACCTTACAACTCCAGCTCTCCGGTTTCAAGTACCTGCCAAGTATGGTCGGCCAGCAATTTGATGGTGGCTACAAATTCATATGGCGCTTTGGAACCCCATTCGCTGGGAGAGATCATTGACATGACGTCTTTGCCATTGGAACGGCGGTACAGGTGGTAGATTTTGCCAATAATTGGGCCAAAATTCATATCTGCAAGATAAATTCTTTCGGAAATGTTGACCCGGTTTTGAATGGCTTTGGCTTGAGAAGCCAATAACTCGATTTGTTGGCGAATTTGGTCGAGATCCATGTCCGTTTGCTCGTACATGGCGGTTACTGCCCGGCCTTTGACTTTGCCTTTATCCGTAGGTTTGATACTTACCCCTCCCCGCGTATGGGCATAAGGAAGCAAATGTGGATTTTCGGCAATTTTATCTTTATCGATTGGGTTGATGAATTCCTCGTTCTGACGCTCAGACATGATCGTATTATTGTATGCTCAAAGGTAAGGTAAAACTATCGAACAGAAGAGGAAGCGAAAAGTTTTGAATGGTTTGAGGGTTCGAAGGTTCGTGAGTTCGGGGTTGGGTTCAAAGGTTTGTAAGCACTGGAGATAACCTCCGAACTCACGAACCTTCGAACCCCCGAAACCTACATTATTTCAGTTTAAAAGTCCCTTTGCCAGAAAGGTAACCTTTGTTGTATACTTCAACTTTGTAATCACCTTCTTCAAATGGTGCACCAGGTGCTACTGAAGCACAAATTTTAGATTCACCTTTGTTGTAGCTGGTCGTTTTAGCTTTGGAGAAAGGTACATCATCGCCAGATCCGCTGGTGAAAGAACCTTCAGAAGCCAGGGTTTCACCTTTTGGGGTGATGACCCGGATATGGAATACTTCCTGACCAATTTCAGCATTGTCATTTGGAATGATCTCAAAGCAAACGTCTACCTGGTTTACTTTTTTAGCGCTGTTGCTTTTAGCAGGTTTGCCTTTTTCTTTGGTGATCAAACCCGTAGCATCAACTTCTTGAACTTTGATGGCAGAAGCAGCAGTTACTTTTTTGGCCAAATCGGATTTGGTTTTTTCCAGGTCTGCCTTTTCTGTTTCCAACTGCGTTTTGGCAGTGCTCAACTGAGAGGTGGTTGCTTTCTCAGCTTCCAACGTGCTCACCAGTTGAGTTTTTTCTTCACCCAGTCGGGATACGTCGCCCTTCAGTGTTTCGTTTTCACCACGCAAGGTGTTCACTTCTGCCAGCAATTGATTGATGCGGCCTTGCAGGTTGGCTACTTCAGCACGTGCTTTGGTCAAATTGCCTTTATCCTTTAATAAAGTTTCAATTCTGGCCTTAGAGCCGTCCAGCTCTTGCTTTTGCTGGTCGATCAGTGCATTCAATTCTTCGTTGGTACCACGCATGCCTTCCAGTTCAGACAAAGCAGAGTAGTACTGTTTGTTGAGCTCTTCTTTCAGTTTGGTCGTTTCATCCAAGTCGGCAGTTAACTCCGTATTTTGGGTCTTCAATTGGCTGCGGTTATAAATCATGTACCCATTGACACCCAAGAGTACGATAATAATGGCTGCAGCTACCCCAAGAATGGTATTCTTAGAATTGTTTCCAGATGTGGTTGACATAGTTTTTTGGTTTTTATTAAAAAAAATTTGGGAAATACAAAAAAGCAAACAATTTTTAAGACAACAAGGAACTGTTTAAAGGGCTTTTTGTGTATTCCATAAAAAGCAATTGCACAACGACCCGAAGTTTCCTAATATTGTCTACTCAAATACAAAATTGGATATGCTCGAACAAATTGACATTGCCAACGTCCTCTTTCTAGACATCGAGACGGTAAGTGTAACCCACACTTATGCAGAGCTTTCTGAAAATTTTCAATACTTGTGGAAGGCTAAAAGTAACTCCTTATTTAAAACTGACGAAGAATCCACTGAAGAAGACTTGAATCAAACTTATCGCGACCGGGCGGCCATCTATGCAGAATTTGGTAAAATCATGTGCATCTCTGTTGGCGTAGTTTATCGGGATAAGGACGATAAACGTTTGAAAGTTCGGCTCAAATCTTTTGCAGGGCACGATGAAGCGCAAATCTTGAAAGACTTTTCAGAACTCATGGCCCAGCATTATCCTACTCCAGGAAAATATTCGATTTGTGGCCACAATATCAAAGAATTTGACATCCCCTACATTTGCCGCCGCATGGTCGTACACCAGATGCCCTTTCCCAATTTATTAGATCTGGAAGGAAAAAAACCTTGGGAAACTTTACATTTATTGGATACCATGGAAATGTGGAAGTTCGGGGATAGGAAAAACTACACCTCACTGAAGGTATTGGCAGCATTGCTGGATTTTCCTTCGCCCAAAGATGACATCGACGGCAGCCAGGTCGGTCGGGTGTACTGGGACGAGCAGGATGTAGAACGTATCTCTTTTTATTGCGAAAAGGATGTGCTTGCTACCATTCAACTTTTTTTGCGTTTCCGACGCATGCCCATCCTGGTAGATGACCAAATTGCGCACATTAGATAAAGTTGTTCATTATTGAACATAAAATAAATTTGCAATATTCATAAAATTAGTATACTTTTGAGGGATTCAATCCAAGTGTAGATATTCTTCTGCACAAAATCTCCATTTCATTTACCGTTTCCTAAAGGAAAGATACCGTTCCCTGGATTTTGCTGCCGTTGCCTAAACGAGGGTTGCTACTCTTAGGTTCGGTTATATCTTTGTTCAAGTTTTCTCATAGTATGTTTAATTCTCCTACACTCTATTAACCTGAGTGTAGGTTTTTTTTTGCCCATCCGTGCCCTTTCCTTTTAAAAACTTACCTTTTTTGGAAATTAGTCCAGGCCGGTTTACCGCTTCCTCAATTCAACCAACCTTTCAGCAGTCTTTCTAGGCATAGCCTAATTGGAGCTACATTTCTAATTTTCCTTGGGGTATCTTTGAGACGTAGTTTTCTCATAGTATGTTGTCCGGCTCCCGCATCGGTTACCTCCTTGATGCGGGAGTCTCTTTTTTAGCCTTCCCCCTTCCTAGTGCTTTAACTCATAAAATAATGTACTAGCGTTTTTTCTTCAGGATGATTTCAAATTTTTGTTCCAGTCGGTTGCCGGTTTCATCAACCAGGGTTAAAAGGTGTTTACCCGCAGGAGGTTCCAATGCAAATTGATGAAAGGTTTGGGTAGTACCGATGTATTCCTGGTCGATGTGCCAATGGATTTTGGCTTGGGCGCGACGGTGCGCCACTTGGAAAATGGTTTTAGACTTGCTACCATCCAAATCCACCGGGACAAATATGCGGCTGGCTTGACGGGGATAGATCAATTGCATTGGACTACTTTCACTACTGGATTGAGCCCCGCAATCGGGATGGATAGGGGGGAGAATGGCGTATTCAGGATGCCTTTGTCGATAATAAAACTCTTCAAGTGGCGGAAATACCAGCCAGGGACGATGTACAATTTGGGCAGGCAAAAAGCACTGGGCATTGACCTGGTATTTTTCACTGCGGTCTAGGTGAACCAATTGATGAAAAGTACAAACTGGGCTGTTCAGGGCTTTTTTAGGCACTAAAATGGTGTCCGATGGACAGTTTTGGCCAGCTCGAAAACCCGTTTGAGCACATACTTCGGCTTTGGCCAGGTCATCATAGGGGCAGTTGAACCAGCTTGTGGAAGGTAATGTTCCAAAAACATCGAACAACACGGGGGCTGCCGCCAAAGTGCCCACCAGGCCAGGTCGACCTTCTCCGTCTGCATTGCCAACCCAAACGCCCACCAGGTATTCCGGGGTGATGCCTATGGCCCAGGCATCCCGAAACCCAAAACTGGTTCCGGTTTTCCAGGCCACCCGCCGACTGGTGCTGAATTGCCGCCATTCCCCTTCCGTGCCGGGCCTTTGTACTTCCTGCATGGCTTCAAATGTAGCCCAAATTGCTCCAGCTGAAAAAAACTCGGATTTAGTACTCAACTCCCTGAGCTTTTTAGGGCGCTGTGCGGGCACGGGCGTATAACTCAATCCGTGATAGTCCGCTGGGTCGTACCTACCGCTGTAGCCCGCATAATGGCCTAAGACCCGAGCCATTGATGCATACATCCCGCAAAGATCCCATAATTTGGTTTCAGCACCACCCAAAATGAGCGAAAGTCCATAGTGCCCGGGAGGCTGACTAAGGGTACTCATGCCCATTTTTTTGAGCTGGTAGTGGAAACGGCTAAAATCATATTGGCGCAACAAGTCCACAAACGGGATGTTGAGCGAACGCGCCAAGGCTTCACTGGCTGGAACCAAACCATCGTAACCATCCTGATAGTTTTCAGGCCTGTAACCGTTGATGTTCATCGGTACATCTGGCAATAAACTATTGGGCAAAACAATGGCATCATTGAGCGCCAATCCGTATAAAAAAGGTTTGAGGATACTGCCGCTGCTGCGTGGAGCGGTAATGATATCAACTTGCTCGCCATGTTCAGCACCCGCTTGAGGAGCATTACCAACGTAGGCCAGTACTTCCCCACTGCGCACATCGGCAACCAGGACTGCCAGGTTGTGGATTTGACTAAACTGCAAAACCTGTTGGTGGCGTTGTGCAACAGCCATTACGCTTTCCTGTAGACCCAGTTGTAGGCTACTCCGCAGGCGCAGATGGCCTTTTTCTTTGTTTGCCCGGTCCAACAAGTGCGGGGCCAAACGGGGCAAGGGAAGCGGAGCTTCGGGAAGTGACTCTGATTTGGCCAATTCACAAGTCGTACGGTCAATGACCCCACGCAGGGCCAAGCGATCCAATAATTTATTGCGTTTGAGCAACAACACATTTCGATTGCGCCCAGGGTGAATCAAGGCCGGACTATTTGGCAAAACAGCCAGAAGCGCACCTTCTGCCCAGGAAAGAAAAGCGGGAGATTTGCCAAAATATCGCCAGGAAGCAGCCTCAAGCCCCACTACATTGCCACCAAAAGGCGCATTGGCCGCGTAGAGGTTTAAGACCTGTTGTTTTGAATACCCAAATTCAAGTCGGGTAGCCAAAATGGCCTCAATTATTTTTTGGCTAATCGATCGTGAGCGATTTCCTCTCGCCATCCGAATCACCTGCATGCTGATCGTACTTCCACCACTGACAATGCTGCCTCGTTTCAGGTTTTGAAATATTGCCCGCAACAAGGCCAAAGGGTCAACGCCTTGATGATGGTAAAAATGACGGTCTTCAAACTCGATCAATGCTTCGCGATAGACCACCGGGATGCTATCAGGAGCAGGGAAGCGCCATTGCCCGTCAGCCGCAATTCGAGCCGAAAGTAACTCTCCACGAGCATCTTCAACAACTTGACTGATGGAAACTTTAAAAAGTGGCCGAGGAAGAGATAAGCCATACCAGGTCAAAAAAGCCAGGCCCGTAGCCAGGGAAATGGCTAAGGGTTTAACTTGCTGGTAGTTGATAATGAGCGATTTAATCAGCTGGAATCGCTCGATTGCAAGCGCTGAAAACGACGAAATAAAACGGGGTAAAAATGGATTTACACGATTCATGGCACGGCAAATTAAGGATTTTTTACTTTTTTTTTCGCTACCCCTTGAATTATTGGTGTACATTACCTTAAATTTGAAGTGAATTTGTTCGCCTTTAAGTTTAGCTTATTTATGTGGTGTTTTGTTTTGACTTCACTTCTCTTGCTTCACTTAGTGGCTTTACATCATCATTACTCAGTTGTTTTGGTTATTTTCATCCATAATTTTTTCATTCCTTTATTTTTTTCAAATGAACATTTTTGTTGCAAAACTCAATTTCGGGACATCTAGTGAAGACCTGAGAGAAGCTTTCGAAGCCTTTGGGGAAGTTGATTCCGCAAAAGTTATCATGGACCACGACACGGGCAAATCCAGAGGCTTCGGCTTCGTTGAGATGCCAAACGACGATGAGGCGCAAGCCGCAATTGATGCATTGAATGAAACTGACTTTGACGGAAACACGATAGTTTGTAAAAAAGCTGAACCAC
>ENA-UOWO01001533-UOWO01001533.1-activated-sludge-metagenome-genome-assembly--contig:-NODE-1533-length-30483-cov-4.977849_pt1 | contig 30483 bp, 24 predicted proteins | sample MGYA00238148_ERZ761564 | MGnify/ENA primary metagenome ERZ761564 (study PRJEB28885, sample SAMN05720194) | activated sludge metagenome | isolation source: Anaerobic digester | place: USA...
TACTCATCAACAAACTGTAAGCCTCACCGAACCTGAGTTACTTCAGGTAAATATTATTATTAGTTCAGATTATAATGGACAAGCTATAAGTTGTTATGGGATGTCTGACGGTTCATTAAATACAGAAGTTTTGGGAGGGACAACTCCTTATACATTTGTATGGAGTGAAAATACAGGTTATCAAACTACGCCTGATATTGTTAATCTTTCCTCTGCATATTATTCTATTACTGTAACAGACGATCATAATTGTCAGGCTTTCGCAGGAATAAATCTGACCCAACCTGATGAATTAGTTGCTTCTGCGACAATTAATAATCATGTAAGTTGTAACGGATTAGAAGATGGAAGCGCAAGTGTTTCAGTAAACGGAGGGACTCCTGAGTATTCATATCAATGGGATGACCCTTCAAATACAACAGTTGAATCTGCTACACAGTTGCCAGCTGGAATTTGGAATGTTACTATTACTGATCTGAATTGGTGTGTAACAACTACAAGTATTGAAATTACAGAACCGGAAGCATTGGCAATAGGTCATACTTTTGAGAATGTCATTTGTTATGGTGAAGAAAACGGCAGTGTTTCTGTTACAGTTACCGGAGGGACAACAACACCGGATGGCTATAATTATTTATGGAATGATCCTGACCAGAGTACGACATCCGATCTGCAAAACATACCTGCAGGAGAATATATTGTAACAGTAACTGATTCTAATTCATGTACAATTACTGACGTTGTAACGATTTCGCAACCTGATGAGCTAATTCTGAATTATACCAGTACGCCATTAGTATGTGGAAATTCTTTAGGTTCTTTAACTGCCATTGTTACCGGAGGTAACGGGGGTTATACTTATGAATGGTCTGATGGAAGTCATGAAGATTATTTGTACAATCTGTTGGCAGGTGATTACAATGTAGCTGTCTGGGACGTTGCAGGATGTTCTGCGACAATAACAGCCCATGTTGACATGGAAGGAGATATTGCAGTTATTATTACACAAGAGAATGTAATTACGTGTTATGGATACAATGATGGGGTATTATCTGCTGATTCTCCAAATGGAGACGATCCTATTGAATTTCTATGGTCAAATGGCGAAACTATCAAGATTATTGATGAACTCGTTTCCGGAAATTACATTCTGACTGTAACTGATGATTGGGGTTGTACAGGTTCTTCTGAATATTATTTATATCAACCTGATCAGATAAGTGTTGATTTCAACCCAACAGATGTACTTTGCACTCCGGATAGTTTGGGTAGTATTGATGCAACAATTACAGGAGGTACTGCACCTTATGACTTTATATGGTCAACTGGAGATTCAACTTCATTAGTATTAGATGATCTTCAACACGGACAATATATAATTACTGTTACAGATAATAATCAATGTACATTTTCCGGTTCTGTTTTTATCCATAATTATGTAATTCCTGATCCTTTTATTGGTCATGATACTACGTTATGTGAAGGAGATATTCACATACTTACTCCCGCAAATGATTATGCAATATATCAATGGAATAACGGAGATACTACAGAATATATTAATGTCAGTGAACCTGGTTATTACAGTCTGTCTGTTACAGATATACATGGTTGTACTGAAACCTCATCTTTATATATTTCCTATGCTCCATATCCCGAAATCATATCTACATCAACAACGGTTGGAACAATAACTGTAAATGTTACAGGAGGTACTTTACCTTATGATTACTCTGTTAATGGCGATTCCTGGCAACAATCTAACTCGATTGGTGGTCTTGCCTCTGATACTTATACGGTTTGGGTCAGAGATGATAATTACTGTATTGTAACTACCGAAGTATTTCTCGATCAGATACTAATCATACCATCTTTCTTTACTCCAAACGGAGATGGGTATAATGATGTCTGGATTATTTCCGGATTGTACCAATATCCTCAGGCTGAGGTATTTATTTATGACAGATTTGGAAAAAAACTTGACATCTTGTATGCAACTGACTATGGGTGGAATGGTCATTATGCCGGAACCTTATTATCAAGTGATACATATTGGTACACTATTGACCTGAATGATGGCAGTGAACCAATAAAAGGGCATGTTACTATTAAAAGGTAAAGCTTTGATCCTTGCAAAAAACTATAAGATTACTCTGCCCTGAATATTAGATAAAATTTTAATCAATCTGTTGCTTTCTTTTATTTCTTCCAATATCTTATCAATTAATTCTTGATTATTATCTTTCTTGGCAGATTTCAACCTTTCATTAAGTCCCTTTTTGCCATCACTTATGATTTTCAACTTATATTTAATAATGACATCTTCGAGAATTTCAGGCAGTTTTTTTTCTTCTTTAAGAAGTGGAGCTCCCCTCTTTTCCCAGATAGGGCTCAACTGGTGTTTCGTTGAACACAAATTAGCAGAAAGTTTACTGATATCAGGATCGGGGTTTTTAATAAAAAAATTAGTTTCAATTTTTTGCCCATCCTTAATTAAACCTTCCGTGAGCAAAAATATCTTCTGATTAATTACATTCTTCATCTCCATCTGATCATTTCTTAGTTGTGCGATAATATATTCTGCGACACTAATTTGATAATTCTTATTTGTTTCATTATCAATAGATTCAATAGTATAATTACCGTACAATAAAAGAATTCTTATTATTTCATGTTCCTGAGCTTCGTAATAAACTTTATCAATAAAACCTGGAACAGCAGGAATAATCTTAGTTGTATGTGTCGGAATGCTCTGATTTTGTTGCTTTTGAACTTCTTCTATCCTCTTCCTTCGTATTTTAACTACTTCAGAATATAGGATGCTTTCATTAATTTCCAGGATTTTACTACACTCCTGAATATAGACAGATTGTTTAATATTATCATCAATTATTGATATTGACTTGACAATATCAGAAATAAGTGCTGACCTTTTTATCGGATCACTTTTTGCCTCTTCATTCAGAAGTCTGGTTTTGAAAGAAATAAAATCCTGCTCACTTGAATTAATATAATCAATTGTCTTTGCACTGCCATACTTTTTAGAATACGAATCGGGATCCTCTCCATCAGGAAATAATACGATACGAACATTAAGCCCTTGTTCCAAAATCATGTCAATACCTCTCAATGAAGCTTTAATTCCTGCAGCATCGCCATCATAAAGAATTGTTACATCATCCGTGAATCGGTGAATCATTCTGATCTGATCTTCAGTAAGAGAAGTCCCTGAAGAAGCTACTACATTTCTGATTTCTGACATAAATAATGAAATTACATCAGTATATCCTTCGACCAGATAACACTTTTGCTTTTTAATTATTTCCTGTTTGGCTTGAAATAATCCGTAAAGTACTTTACTTTTGTTATACACCAATGATTCTGGAGAATTTAAGTATTTAGCAATCTTACCATCTGTTTTTAAAACCCTGCCCCCAAAACCAATTATCTGACCAGAAATGGAAAATATTGGAAACATGACACGACCGGCAAATCTGTCTGCTTGAAAGTTTTCTTTAAAAATACTCAAGCCGCTTTTTCCAAGGAACTCCTTTTTGTATCCATTTTTTAAAGCATTATCAGTAAATGAGTCACGTTTTTCCGGACTATATCCCAGTTTAAACTCATCTATTATTTTTTTACTAAAACCTCTTTCTTCGAAATAACTCAAGCCAATTGCTATACCTTCTTCAGTATTTAATAATGAGTTTATAAAATATTTTGATGCAAATTCATTTATAATTGTTAGGCTCTCCCTCTCACTGCTCAATTGTTTATCTTCTTCACTAAGAACTTTTTCCTCTATTTCAATGCCATACTTCCTGGCAAGATACTTAAGAGCCTCAGGATAAGTTAGATGTTCATGTTCCATAATAAAATTCACGGCATTCCCTCCCTTTCCGCATCCGAAGCACTTAAAAATACCTTTAGAGGGGCTGACTGTAAAAGATGGCGTCTTTTCGTTATGAAACGGACACAGTCCTAAATAATTCGCTCCTCTGCGTTTAAGTGATACAAAGTCCTGAATAACATCCACAATCTGTGCTGTATCAATTATACGCTCTACTGTTGCCGCATCAATCATTATAAAATTATTTACTGCTAAGTTAAGATAAATTTTTATTTATTAAATTTGTTTTACAAATAAACTATCATGGATTATAAACAACGTATTAAAGAAAATACCGAAGATTTTGTTCAAAAAGAATTAAAACTTGCAGAATCCGGTCACGATTGGTGGCACGCTCAACGAGTTAGAAATACCGCACTAAAAATCTCAGAAATAGAAGGCGGAGATAGATTTATAATTGAAATTGCTTCCTTGCTCCACGATATAGCAGATGCTAAATTTAATAACGGTAACGAAAACATTGGTTCTGAAAAAGCTTTTAATTTCCTAGAATCAAACCATTTGGATACAAAATATATACACAGCACAATTGATATTATTAACAACATATCTTTTAGAAAAAATAACTTTCCTGAACAGATCAATACGATCGAGTTTAAAATCGTACAGGATGCTGACAGACTTGATGCATTAGGAGCTATTGGAATTGCCAGAGCTTTCAGTTACGGCGGATATAAAAAACGACTTTTCTACGACCCGAATATCTCGGTTTCGAATAATATCTCTAGTGAACAATATAAAAACAGTGAATCTCCAACAATAAATCACTTTTATGAAAAATTGTTACTTCTAAAAGACAAAATGAATACTGAAACAGCAAAAAATATAGCAATCAAAAGACACAATTTTATGAAAGAATTTCTGGATCAGTTCTATCTGGAATGGAATTGTAACTTATAAACAAAATATATCCTATGAAAATAATAACTATTGCACTAACATTTTTAATACTAAATTTTTATTCATTAGCCCAGCATGGAATAACAGATTTAAGATCAGGTATTGAGATTATATTTGTTACAGAAGAGGAAATGTTTCCTGAATCGTGGAGAGAAAATGACATTAATGGAGAAGCCGGATCACTTGAACTCTCAGAACGAAGACGTAGTGGCAACCTTGTCCAGCAAGCTCTGGTAAAATATCCTATTCAGCTTCTAAACGATAACCTTAAAAAAATATATGTCCTAAGTTACTTAAAGTTTTATGATGTGGAATATGGAGGCACCAATTCAAATGATGTAGTATATCTTAGTAATCAAGGCGTAGATGAGGGATACAGCGACTTCTATATTGAGCAGTTATTTCATCATGAGTTTTCAAGTATATTATACAGGAACTATGCAAGCTTTTTTTTCAATTCTAAATGGGAATGTATAAATGACAGCGATTTTGTTTATGGTGAAGGAGGAGTAAAAGAGATTTCTGATAATGAGGCCGGTTTGGATTTTAACGAAGATTATCATGTGATGGGATTTCTATATCAATATGCAATGTCAGGTATTGAGAACGATTTGAACAGTATTGCCGAAAACTTGTTTTGCCCCCATCCAAAATTTTGGGAAGTTTATGATAGATATCCTAAGATAAGGTTAAAAACTGACCTCGTTATTAAACTCTATAACTCCATCGATGAAGATTTTAATAAAGAATATTTTTTGAAATTTGCCAAAGAGTAAAACCGGGGGGTTTACTTAAGACTTATATATCCTGTACTTTCAATATTGCTTGTATTTCCTTCCCTGTCAACAATATAGAACTTATAAACTATAGTGTCATATTCAAGAGGAAAATTCTCATTCAGATCATTAATTATCATTTCACCTTTTAAGGTTCGGTTATTTGAAGAATTAGAAAACTTTGGGACGAAATAACTCAGTGGTACTAAAAGATCTATTTTACTTTCAATTCCATTAGCGATTTTAAACTTTTCGAGGAAAATAGTATTTTGTCGCGGACTGGTAGTATCAAAACCAATATCTCCATCACCGTCAACGAAATAGAAGTGTAAAGTTCCGTTAAGCACTCTATTCCCTAAAAGATCAGTAGTGTCAACAAGATTAAAATCCATGAATTCAATTGAAGGTACTGGAGAAAATGGTTCAACTTTAAAGCAGGACTGCAACATTAAACAGAACACTATCAGTATTAATATTAAAAACCTTTTCACCATAATACAAATTTACAAAAAAAAATAAAAAGAAGAAAACCATTATAAAGATTTCCTCCTTTTTACCATGTTTAACTATCAATAAAAATCTAAGCCTGTGCTGTAGGTCCTCCAAAATTCATTGGTATTGGGTTTCCCGGTTTATTTGGAGAGTTCTTTATTGCTCCATTTATGGATTCAAACTTTGCAATATTATCCTGTAATGCCCCAAATAATCTTTTAGCATGTTCAGGAGTTAGAATTATTCTCGATTGAACCTTTGCTTTTGGTAATCCGGGCATAATTCTTACAAAATCCAGAACGAATTCAGAAGATGAGTGGGTAATTACTGCAAGATTCGCATAAATACCCTGACCTACTTCTTCGTTCAGTTCAATGTTTATCTGATTTTGCTTGTTTTTTTCATCCATACTATTCTTATTTTACTTCTGTTTCTACTTCTTCACTGATATTCAGTTTTTCCATAACTTCTTTTGGAGCAACTCTTATATTTTTAAATTCAGGCTGTCCTGTCCCGGCTGGAATCAAATGTCCAACAATAACATTTTCTTTTAAACCTTCCAGACCATCAACTTTTGCTCTGATTGCTGCTTCGTTAAGAACCTTTGTGGTTTCCTGGAATGATGCAGCAGACATAAAACTGTTAGTTTGAAGAGCTGCTCTTGTAATACCTTGCAATATCTGACTTGAAGTTGCTGGTAAAGCGTCTCTTACTTCAACTAGCTTCATATCTTTACGTTTCAACATAGAATTTTCGTCTCTTAATCTACGATACGAAATCATCTGTCCTGGTAAGAAGTTTGTAGAATCACCTGCATCTACGACAACTTTCTTATCAAAAACTCTATCATTTTCTTCTCTAAAATCCCATTTATCAACAATTTGCTTTTCAAGGAATTGTGTATCGCCAGGTTCTTCTACTACTACTTTTCTCATCATTTGGCGAACTATTACTTCAAAGTGCTTGTCGTTGATTTTTACACCTTGCAAACGATAAACATCCTGAACCTCATTGACAAGATATTCCTGTACTTCGGTAGGACCTTTAATTGCGAGTATATCACTTGGAGTAATTGCTCCATCAATAAGAGCTGTTCCTGCCTTGATATAATCATTCGGTTGTACCAAAATCTGTTTGGAAAGTGGCACCAAATACTTCTTAGTATCTCCTTCTTTTGATTTAATCTCAATTTCCCTATTCCCTCTTTTTATCTTGCCATATGTTACTTCACCATCAATTTCGGAAACGACTGCAGGATTAGAAGGATTACGAGCTTCGAACAACTCTGTTACACGAGGTAATCCACCAGTTATATCACCTCCTTTACCAACAATTCTCGGCATTTTTATCAAAACCTCACCCGCTATTATCTCATCTTTTTCATTCTTCATTAAACGAGCTCCGACAGGTAAATTGTAAGAAGCCAATATCTCTTTGCTCTTACTCAAGATATTTGCTACCGGAACTTTAGTTTTATCTTTTGTTTCAATAATCACTTTTTCCGGTTTTCCAGTTTGGGGAACAATTTCTTCTTTGTAATTAATTCCTTCTATTACATCTTCAAACATAAGTTTGCCTGCAAATTCACTAACAATAACGACATTGTACAAATCCCATTCACAAATTTTATCTCCCTTTTTAACAGTATCGCCATCTTTAAAGAATAGCTTCGATCCATATGGTAATGATTTATTTACCAAAGCTATTTTAGTTTTTGCATCTAATATCTTCAATTCAGCCATACGTGTAACGACCACATCAACAATTTTCCCTTTTGACTCTTTGTAAGAAACAGTTCTTAACTCATCTATTTCAAGAATTCCATCATATTTAGCAGTAATTGAAGATTCTGCAGCGATATTCCCTGCGACACCACCCATATGGAAAGTACGAAGGGTAAGCTGTGTACCAGGTTCTCCAATGGATTGTGCAGCAATAACACCAACTGCTTCACCTTTTTGAACCATTTGTCTTGTTGCTAGATTTCTACCATAACATTTTGCACAAACACCTTTTCTAGATTCGCAAGTCAATACAGAACGAATTTCAACCTTGTCAATTGGTGAATCTTCGATAATCTTTGCGATTCTTTCAGTTATTTCTTCTCCTGCTGCAACAATAAGTTCTTCTGTCTGAGGATGATAGATGTCGTGTACACTTGTACGACCCAAAATACGTTCATAAAGTGATTCTATGACTTCTTCATCGTTTTTCTTAAGATCTGTAGCAATTAACCCTCTTAATGTACCACAATCTTCCTCCGTAATTACAACATCTTGAGCTACGTCAACCAGACGTCTTGTAAGATATCCGGCATCTGCAGTTTTAAGTGCTGTATCAGCCAAACCTTTACGAGCACCGTGAGTTGATATAAAATATTCAAGAATTGACAATCCTTCTTTAAAATTTGCCAAAATAGGATTCTCAATAATCTCACTTGTTGCAACACCCGACTTTTGTGGTTTTGCCATAAGACCTCTCATCCCGCATAACTGACTAATCTGTTCTTTAGACCCTCTCGCACCGGAATCAAGCATCATGTAAACGGCATTAAATCCCTGATTATCTGTCGAAAGTTTTTTCATTACCTGGATACTAAGTTTGGCATTAACATTTGTCCAAACATCAATCACTTGATTGTATCTCTCGTTATCAGTAATAAAGCCGTTGACATAATTGAAGTTTATTTCATCAACTTCTTCATATCCTTCTTCAATTAACTCTTTCTTCTCCTCAGGAATAATAACATTATCAAGATTAAATGACAACCCACCAATAAATGCATTAAAATAACCCAAATCTTTTATATCATCAAGAAATGCAGCAGTAACTGCAGTTCCGCACTTATTGACCATATTCCCTATAATATCTCTCAGAGATTTTTTCGTTAAAAGCTCATTAATATATCCATATTCACGAGGGACAATCTTATTAAACAGAACTCTACCTGCTGTAGTTTCGATCATTTTAGTTACAATCTCACCATTTTCATTCAGGTCCTCAGTTCTTACTTTAATTTTAGCATGCAGATTAAGTTTTTCTTCATTATGTGCAATGACAACTTCCTCCGGTGAATAATAAACTTTCCCTTCTCCCTTTACTCCAGTACGTAGTTTTGTCATATAGTACAACCCTAGAACCATATCCTGAGAAGGAACTGTAATAGGTGCACCGTTAGCAGGATTCAAGATGTTGTGTGATGCAAGCATTAATATCTGAGCTTCAAGAATAGCGGCATTACCCAGTGGAAGATGGACAGCCATCTGGTCACCGTCAAAGTCAGCGTTAAACGCAGTACATACTAAAGGATGCAATTGTATTGCTTTCCCCTCAATCAATTTTGGTTGAAATGCCTGAATACCCAAACGGTGCAAAGTAGGAGCACGGTTTAGAAGTACAGGATGTCCTTTCATTACGTTTTCAAGAATATCCCAAATAACAGGGTCTTTTCTTTCAACTATTTTCTTGGCTGATTTTACTGTTTTTACAATCCCTCTTTCAGTTAATTTTCTGATAATAAACGGTTTATACAACTCAGCAGCCATATCTTTTGGAATACCACACTCATGCATTTTCAATTCCGGACCAACAACGATGACTGAACGAGCTGAAAAGTCAACACGTTTACCAAGCAAATTCTGACGGAAACGACCTTGTTTACCCTTTAAACTGTCGCTCAAAGATTTTAATGGTCTGTTTGCATCCGTTTTAACAGCATTTGATTTTCTGGAATTATCAAATAGCGAATCAACGGCTTCCTGCAGCATACGTTTCTCGTTTCTTAAGATAACTTCAGGAGCTTTAATCTCAAGAAGTCTCTTCAGACGGTTATTTCTTATTATAACTCTTCTGTAAAGATCATTCAGGTCGGATGTAGCAAAACGTCCTCCATCAAGTGGTACAAGAGGACGAAGCTCAGGAGGAATAACAGGAACAATTTTAACAATCATCCATTCAGGTTTGTTCTTATTCTGTGATAATCTGAAAGATTCGACAACACTTAATCTTTTCAAAGCCTCACTTTTACGTTGCTGAGATGTTTCCTTACTTGCTTTATCTCTTAAATCATACGATAATTTATCAAGATCAATTCTTTTAAGCATATCATAAATCGCCTCGGCACCCATCTTAGCAATAAATTTATTTGGGTCGCTATCTTCAAGCAACTGGTTTTCACGTGGAAGAGTATCTAAAATTTCGAGATATTCATCCTCTGTTAAAAAATCTTGTTCCTGGACACCTTCAATAGCTTTAACCCCAGGTTGAATTACAATATATCTTTCATAATATATAATTGCATCAAGCTTTTTCCCTGGTAAACCCAACAGATATCCTATTTTGTTAGGTAAAGTTTTAAAATACCAGATATGAGCTACAGGGACTTCGAGTTTAATATGTCCTGTCCTTTCCCTTCTTACTTTTTTCTCAGTAACCTCTACCCCACATCTATCACAGACAATACCCTTATATCTTATTCGCTTGTATTTTCCGCAATGACATTCATAATCTTTGACAGGGCCAAAAATCCTTTCGCAAAATAAACCATCTCTTTCAGGTTTATATGTACGATAATTTATTGTTTCCGGTTTGGTTACTTCACCGCTTGACATCTCTTGAATTTCTTCGGGAGAAGCCAAACTTATAGTAATCTTTGAAAAATTCGACTTAACTTTATTGTCTTTTCTAAAAGCCATATTATAAGCTATTTAATTTTGTTATTTAATCAAGATCTACTCTCAGGCACAAACCTCTCAATTCATGTAACAGTACATTCAGAGATTCGGGGATTCCGGGCTCAGGCATTTGCTCTCCTTTAACAATACTTTCGTATGTCTTAGCACGTCCCATAACATCATCAGATTTTACTGTCAGAATTTCCTGCAAAATATTAGCAGCACCAAAAGCTTCGAGAGCCCAGACTTCCATTTCTCCGAAACGTTGTCCTCCAAATTGTGCTTTACCGCCCAATGGCTGCTGTGTAATAAGCGAATATGGTCCAATTGAACGTGCGTGCATTTTATCTTCAACCATGTGACCCAGTTTAAGCATATAGATTACTCCAACCGTTGCAGGCTGATCAAAACGTCTTCCTGTACCACCATCATAGAGGTATGTTTTCCCGTATTGAGGGATACCTGCTTTGTCAGTATATTCGTTTATTTGTTCAAGACTAGCCCCATCAAAAATAGGAGTAGCAAAATTGCACCCTAATACTTGGCCTGCCCAACCTAAAACAGTTTCATAAATCTGTCCTAGGTTCATACGCGAAGGCACACCTAGTGGATTTAGAACTATATCAACTGGAGTACCATCTTCAAGGAAAGGCATATCTTCCTGACGAACTATTTTTGCCAAGATCCCTTTGTTACCATGCCGTCCGGCAAGTTTATCACCTACCTTTACGGTACGTTTGCTGGCAACATAAACTTTGGCCAATTGCATTATACCTGCCGGTAACTCATCACCAATAGTAATATCAAGTTTTTTACGACGATATCTACCCTCTAATTGCTTAAATTCTATCATATAATTGAACAACAATTTGGCAATAGTATCATTCCTCGATTTATCTGTTGTCCATCTATTCGGACATATATTTATATAATCCAAATCCGCAAGCAACTTTTGAGTGAACTTCGTACCCTTTGGTATGATTTCATTATTAAAATTATCTTTAACTCCTTGAGAAGTTTTACCATTTACCAAAACAAAAAGTTTTTCAATAAGAACATATTTAAGTTTGGCGGCTTCTTCCTGCTGCTTAGATTCAATATTTTCAAGTAATATTTTATCCTGTGCTTTACACTTTTTGTCTTTTACTGTTCTGGAAAACAACTTTCTGTTAATAATAACACCGTTAGTTGATGGAGATGCCTTTAAAGAAGCATCCTTAACGTCACCGGCTTTCTCTCCAAAGATCGCTCTAAGCAGTTTTTCTTCAGGAGAAGGATCACTTTCTCCTTTTGGAGTTATTTTCCCAATAAGTATATCGCCAGGTTTAACATAAGCCCCAATTCTAATTATACCATTTTCATCAAGATCTTTTGTTGCCAATTCGCTAACATTCGGGATGTCAGAAGTAAGTTCTTCCATACCACGTTTCGTTTCACGTACTTCAAGTTGATAATCGGATACATGTATTGATGTAAAAACATCTTCCCTTACTAAACGTTCATTGATTACAATTGCATCTTCAAAATTGTATCCTTTCCAAGGCATAAATGCAACTTTCAGATTTCGTCCCAATGCCAATTCTCCGTTTTCTGTACCATAACCTTCTGTCAGAATAGTACCTTTTTCAACAAAATCCCCTTTGTTTACTATAGGTTTAAGATTTATACATGTATTTTGATTTGTTTTAATAAACTTAGGGATTATGTAAGTTTTTATATCATCAGTAAAACTGATGAATTTTTCCTCTTCTGTTAAATCATATTTTATAACAATTTTTTCAGCATCAACGAATTCGACAATGCCTTTACCTTCGGCAACCAAAAGTATTCTGGAATCTTTAGCCAACATATGTTCTATACCTGTTCCAACTATTGGAGCTTCTGGTTTAAGTAAGGGAACTGCTTGTCTCATCATATTTGATCCCATCAAAGCACGGTTAGCATCGTCATGTTCCAAGAAAGGTATTAATGAAGCAGCAATTGAAGCTATCTGATTAGGAGCCACATCCATAAGATTTATCTCACTAGGCTCAGTCATAATATAGTTACCCTCATTCCTTGATCTGACTTTAGTAGAAACAAAAATCCCGTCATCATCAAGCTTTGCATTTGCTTGTGCGATAACCATAGATTCTTCATTTTCAGCACTTAAATACTGAACATCATCATTAAATTTGACTTTGCCATCCGCAACAAGTCTATATGGAGTTTCAATAAACCCAAGTTTGCTTATCTTTGCATAAACGCACAATGAAGATATAAGTCCGATATTTGGTCCTTCAGGAGTTTCAATAGGACATAATCTACCATAATGTGTATAATGGACATCACGAACCTCGAACCCTGCTCTTTCACGCGACAATCCTCCAGGACCCAAAGCAGATAATCTTCTCTTATGAGTAATCTCAGCTAAAGGGTTTATTTGATCCATAAACTGAGACAACTGATTAGTCCCAAAAAAAGAATTAATAACCGAAGATAGTGTTTTAGAGTTAATTAAATCAATAGGATGAAAGACTTCATTATCGCGGACATTCATTCTTTCGCGAATTGTACGTGCCATACGAGCCAACCCAACACCAAATTGGTTTGCCAATTGTTCCCCAACAGTACGAACCCTACGATTACTTAAATGGTCAATATCATCAATATCTGCTTTAGAATTTATTAACTCAATAAGATATTTAATAATTTCTATTATATCTTCCTTGGTCAAAATTTTAATATCTTCAGAGATATTAAGATTCAGTTTGTGATTTATTCTATAGCGACCTACATCACCTAAATCATATCTTTTATCTGAGAAAAACAATTTATCAATAACATCACGTGCTGTTGCTTCGTCAGGTGGTTCACTATTTCTCAACTGTCTGTAGATATGAACCACAGCTTCTTTTTCAGAATTACAAGGGTCCTTTTGCAAAGTATTATAAATAATTGCAAAGTCCGATATATTCTGATTCTCTTTATGTAATAAAACAGTTTTGGTACCGGAGTCAACAATTTGATCAATATGATGATTTTCAATTATGGTTTCACGGTCAATAATAACTTCGTTACGTTCTATAGAAACAACTTCAGCCGTGTCCTCATCAACAAAATCCTCAATCCATGTTTTTAACACTCTTGCAGCAAGTCTGCGGCCAACAACTTTTTTCAATGCTGTTTTGGATACTTTTAATTCATCTGCAAGTCCAAAGATTTCAAGAATATCTTTATCACTCTCGAATCCAATAGCTCTTAATAAAGTTGTTACCGGTAACTTTTTCTTTCTGTCAATATATGCATACATAACAGAATTGATATCTGTTGCAAACTCAATCCATGATCCTTTGAAAGGGATTATCCTTGCAGAATAGAGTTTGGTCCCGTTCGCATGAATAGACTGACTGAAGAAAACTCCAGGAGATCTGTGCAACTGTGATACCACTACTCTTTCGGCTCCATTTATTACAAATGTTCCATAAGGAGTCATATATGGTACAGTACCAAGCCAAACATCCTGAACAGAGGTTTCAAAGTCTTCATGATCGGTATCGGTACAATATAATTTCAATTTGGCCTTAAGTGGCACACTATAAGTTAAACCTCTTTCTATACACTGCTCAATACTATATCTTGGTGGATCGAGCGAATAGTCTAAGAACTCTAGTACAAAATTATTTCTTGTATCTGTAATTGGAAAATTTTCCTGAAAAACTTGGAATAATCCTTCGGATTTACGCTGCTCGGCAGTAGAATCCAATTGACAAAACTCTTGAAATGATTTTATTTGAACATCAAGAAAATCAGGATACTCCAGTTGATTTTTGATTGTTGAAAAATTTACTCTTTGTTTTGTATTAACAGTCATTTGTGCAATTATTAAAATAAGAACCTAAACATTAACAACGAAAGGTTTAAAACCCTAAATGGGTTTTAAACCTATAAATTATGCAAAATATTTTGCTTATTTAAGTTCAACTTCCGCACCAGCTTCTTCTAATTGAGTTTTAAGTGCGTTTGCTTCATCTTTGGTAACTCCTTCTTTTATTGGTTTTGGAGCTTCATCAACCAAAGCTTTTGCTTCTTTAAGTCCTAATCCTGTTAATTCTTTAACTAATTTTACGATTTGAAGTTTCTGAGGTCCTGCTGTTTTCAGAATTACATCGAATTCTGTTTTTTCAGCTTCAGCAACAACTTCATTACCTGCTACAGGGCCTGCAACTGCTACAGCAGCAGCAGCCGGTTCAATACCGTATTCTTCTTTAAGAATTCCTGCCAATTCGTTTACTTCTTTAACAGTAAGGTTGACTAATTCTTCTGCTAACTTCTTAAGATCTGCCATTTTAATTGATTTTAACTTGTTATATACTACATTTCTAATCTCTTTCTGATAAGGTTTTTACCAAACCTCCCAGCAAATTTTTACTTGATTCAAGTTGTCCAAGAACAGTTTTCATTGGAGACTGCAATAATGCAATAACATCTGCAATGAGTTCGTCTTTAGATTTGAGCGTTGCTAAAGAATTAAGATGCTGAGCACCTATAAAAAATGATTCTTCTGCATACGCACCTTTGAAAAGTGGTTTTCCATTCTTCTTATTAAGTTCTTTAATAAGTTTTCCTGGAACACTTGCAACATTACAGAACAACACCGATGTATTTTCTTTCAACACAGGAAATAGTTCTTCATAATTGCGTCCCGATCTTTCCAAAGCTTTTCTAAAGAAAGTATTCTTTACAACAATGAGTTCAATGTCTTTCTCGAAACACTTTTTTCTAAGCTCAAAAGTTTGCTGAGCATTAAGTCCCGATATGTCAGCCAAATAAAAGTGACTGTACTGTTCAATCGTAGACTGTAAGCTTTCGATAAGGGCATTTTTATCTTCTCGTTTCATAACCCGCAATTTCTAATTACTAATTAATTGATTTTGGATCGATCTCTATACCTGGACTCATAGTACTAGAAAGATAAATACTTTTTACGTAAGTACCTTTAGCGGCTGTTGGTTTTAGTTTTATTATAGTCTGCATCAATTCATTTGCATTATCTGCAATTTTTTCAGGACTAAATGAAACCTTACCTATACCGGCATGAATAATACCAAATTTGTCCACTTTAAAGTCAATCTTACCCTTTTTTACATCTTCGACAGCTTTTCCGACCTCCATTGTAACTGTTCCGGTTTTAGGATTTGGCATCAAACCTCTTGGGCCTAATATACGTCCCAATTTTCCAATCTTTGCCATAACCATAGGCATTGTAATGATAATATCAACATCTGTCCAGCCTGCCTGGATTTTATCAATATAGTCATCCAATCCTACATAATCCGCACCAGCATCTTTTGCTTCCTGTTCCTTATCAGGTGTGCACAATACCAACACGCGAACCGTTTTACCAGTACCATGAGGCAAAGTTGTAATGCCTCTAACCATTTGATTGGCTTTACGAGGATCAACACCTAAACGAACATCAATATCAATAGATGCATCAAATTTAGTATAAGATATATCTTTAACTAATTTTGAAGCTTCCTGAAGGTCGTACTTCTTGCCCTTTTCAACTTTAGCCAAAGCGTCTTTCCTTTTTTTGCTAATTTTTGTCATTTCAAAAAGTACTTTAATTATTTTTTAATAGGAGAAACACCACTAATAGTAATCCCCATACTTCTGGCTGTGCCAGCAACCATACTCATCGCTGATTCAATAGTAAATGCATTTAAGTCAATCATCTTGGCTTCAGCTATTGACTTTACCTGATCCCAAGTAATTGACCCAATTTTTGTACGATTAGGTTCTGGAGAACCTTTCTTCAATTTTGCAATTTCCATAAGTTGAACAGCTACCGGCGGAGTCTTAATAATAAAATCAAATGATTTATCACTATAATAAGTGATAATCACTGGCAATACTTTACCCGACTGATCCTGAGTCCTGCCATTAAACTGTTTGCAGAACTCCATAATATTAAGACCTTTTGAACCTAAAGCCGGCCCTAACGGTGGAGAAGGATTTGCGGCACCCCCTTTAACCTGTAGTTTTATAAAACCACTAATTTGCTTTGCCATAAATTTTCTTCTAAATAAAAGATTACTCTTTCTCGACTTGTACAAATCTAAGTTCAAGCGGAGATTTGCGGCCAAAAATCTTAACCATAACCTTCAACTTTTTCTTTTCATCATACACTTCTTCGACCACACCACTAAAACCATTGAATGGACCATCAATAACTTTGACAGCTTCTCCTGGGAAAAACGGCACATTAACTTCCTCATCACTTTCGGACAGTTCATCAACTTTGCCCAAAATTCTTGCTACCTCGTCGTTTCTCAAAGGAACAGCCTGTCCATCTTTGGTTCCGAGAAATCCGATAATGCCTGGTATACTTCTGATTATATGCTCTACTTCACCGTCTAGAGCAGCATAAATCAATATATAACCTGGAAAGAAATTTCTTTCTTTATGTACCGGTTTCCCTTTTCTTACCTGATACACCTTTTCAGTTGGTATTAATACCTGAGATATCTGATTAGTCACACCTAGCTTGGCAATTTCGGCATCAAGATATTCTTTCACCTTTTTTTCTTTGCCACTTAGAGCTCTGACAACATACCATTTTTTTTCAATCTCTGACATAACCAACTAATTTTTGGTTTAATAAAAAATACCGTAAATTAATTCGAGGACTTCTTTAAAAGTAAAATCCATCAAAAAAACCACTACGGCGAATATTAAGGAAGCAACCATAACTACTACAGCACTACTTTGCAACTCCGACCATTTTGGCCAAGTTACTTTATGAACAAGTTCACTATATGTATCTGTGAAATATGCTTTAATTTTACTCATCTCTATAAATCTTTGCACGGGAGGAGCGACTCGAACGCCCGACACCTGGTTTTGGAGACCAGTGCTCTACCAACTGAGCTACACCCGTAAAAAAGCAAGCAAGATGCAAAAACATCTCACTTACTAATTTTACATATTATTATTCAATTACTTCAATTATCTGACCGGCACCTACTGTTCTACCACCTTCGCGAATAGCAAAGCGCAGACCAACATTTATTGCAACCGGGTAAATCAGATCAACACTTATTGTTACATTATCACCTGGCATAACCATCTGAACTCCTTCCGGAAGATGAATTTCACCTGTAATATCAAGAGTTCTGAGGAAGAATTGTGGACGATAATTATTGTGGAAAGGAGTATGACGACCACCTTCTTCTTTTTTCAAAACATAGATTTCTGCTTTAAATTTAATGTGCGGTTTAATAGTACCCGGAGCAGCAATAACCTGACCTCTTTTAACTTCTTCCTTATCAATACCACGAAGCAACAAACCAACATTATCACCAGCTTCGCCTCTATCGAGGATTTTACGGAACATTTCAACACCAGTAACAACTGTCTTACGAGCTTCTGCTCCCAGACCAATAATGTGAACTTCATTACCTGTTAAAACTACACCTGTTTCGATACGACCTGTAGCAACGGTACCACGACCTGTAATTGAGAATACATCCTCAACAGGCATTAAGAAAGGTTTTTCGTTGTCACGTGGAGGAATTGGAATCCAAGTGTCAACAGCTTCCATAAGCTCTTCTACTTTAGCTTCCCACTGAGGTTCACCATTTAGTGCACCCAAAGCAGAACCTCTAATAACTGGACAATTTTCACCGTCAAATTTATAGAAGGTTAACAATTCGCGTACTTCCATTTCAACTAACTCTAACAATTCCTCATCGTCAACCAAGTCAACTTTATTTAAGAAAACAACTATTCTTGGAACGTTTACCTGACGAGCTAACAAGATATGTTCGCGAGTCTGTGGCATTGGACCGTCAGTTGCTGCAACAACAATTATTGCACCATCCATCTGAGCAGCACCTGTTACCATATTTTTAACATAGTCAGCGTGACCTGGACAGTCAACGTGAGCATAGTGACGGGTTAATGTCTGATACTCAACGTGAGCAGTGTTGATAGTTATACCTCTTTCTTTTTCTTCAGGAGCATTGTCAATAGTGTCAAAGCTCATAATAGCTGATAATCCTTTTTTTGCTAATACCATAGTAATAGCAGACGTTAAAGTGGTTTTTCCATGGTCAACGTGACCAATGGTACCAATATTTACGTGCGGTTTCGACCTGTCATATTTTTCTTTAGCCATGGCTTAAAAAATTAATATTAATAATTAAACATATTTAAATTCACTTCATTTATTACAAACCGAGCCAATGATGGGAATTGGACCCATGACCTCTTCCTTACCAAGGAAGTGCTCTACCCCTGAGCTACATTGGCACCTTTGAGCGGGAAACGAGACTCGAACTCGCGACCCTCAGCTTGGAAGGCTGATGCTCTACCAACTGAGCTATTCCCGCAATTTCTTGTGGGGGGAGAAGGATTCGAACCTCCGAAGTCGTACGACAACAGATTTACAGTCTGCTCCAGTTGGCCACTTTGGTATCCCCCCGACCTTATATTAATTTGAGCCGATGGACGGACTCGAACCGCCGACCGGCTGATTACAAATCAGCTGCTCTACCAACTGAGCTACATCGGCCAAAATAAAAAAATTCATACATTTAAAGAACATAATTTTCCTTTATAAAAAGGACTGCAAATGTATGAATTATTTATTATTAACCAAAAATTTTATATAACTTTTTTTATTTTTTTTTAGTTGCGGTTTCTTTCTTTGAATTTTTTTAGCTGACGACGTAGTGCACCCGTTGCTAAATCAATGGATTCTTCAAATGTTTTGGATTGTTTTTTTGCGAATATATTAGCCCCGTTTGGTATGTCAACGCGAATTTCAGCTGTTTTATTCTCATTAATATCCGAATTATCTATCCTTAAAATCACTTCTGCATTCAAAATATCATCAGCAACCTGATTTAATTTACCAACTTTTGATTCAACATAATTGATTAATTTTTTGTCTGCGTCAAAACGCACTGATTGAATTTTAATGTTCATAACTTTTCCTTTCTTTTAGGCTCTTGGATGAGCTCGTTTGTAAATATTTTTAATTTTCTCGAACGTATTATGTGTATATATTTGTGTCGCTGCCAATCCCGAATGTCCCAGCAACTCTTTAATAACATTTAAGTCTGCTCCATTGTTCAGCATATGTGTCGCAAATGTATGCCTCAATACATGCGGAGACTTTTTATTAATACCGGTAACCAGTCCGAGATAATGTACTATCTTCCTATAAACAAAATTACCATACATTTTATTGCCTTTATCCGTAATGAATAAATATGAATTTTTATCAACACTGAATCCTGCTTCTTCTTTTAAACTTATATAATGATTATATATATTAATGGTATAGTTATTTAATGGAATAATCCTTTCTTTTTTTCTTTTCCCAAACACTTTAACGTTAGAAGCGGATAAATCTATGTTATTATGTTTAAGTTCTATCAGTTCAGATAACCTCATTCCGGTATTATAAAACATCTCTAAAATAAACTTGTCCCGCAATCCTTCAAAGTCATTACTATAAATTTCCTTATCATCTTCAAGTTTGTTCATTTGATTTTCCTGAACAAATTCAGGAAGTCTGCTTTTGTTTTTCGGGCTCACTATTCTTTCAAATGGGTCATGCAAAACAAGTCCTTCTTTTTTTAAAAACTTAATATAAGATTTCAAACCTGATAATTTTCGATTGATAGTGACAGATGTGCAACCGGAATTATTTAAATCTATCATCCACTTTCTGATTAATTGATAGTCTGTCGAAAAATCTTCTTCTTTCGGCTCTATATCAGACTCAGACAAAACAAAATTACGAAACTGCATCAAATCAGTTTCGTATGACTTTATTGTATGTTCTGAATATCTTTTTTCGTATTTGAGATATTTAATAAAGGATTCAATATTCATATTAACTTACACACCTTCAAATATGCAATTAATACGAATTTTGAATTTAATTGTTACAAAACAATCGAAAAAAATTAAATATTTTCCTGATTACGCTGAAGTTCCTGAACGTAAATAGCACGAAGTTTCTGCTGACGTTTTGAAATTGATGGCTTTTCAAATGCCTGACGATTTCTTAATTCTTTGACAACTCCTGTTTTTTCAAATTTTCTTTTGAAACGTTTTAACGCTCTGTCAATGTTTTCGCCTTCTTTTACCGGTACAATGATCATTCTTTATTTTTTTTATTGTTTTACTTTAATTTTCTGCTCCTGAAATTATTTTCAGGGTTGCAAAAATACATATTATTACTTATCTGACAAATTTTTTCAGTAAAAATTTCATTTTTAATACATACTCGGGCATTATTGAATAAAAATATTAGTAATTATTTTAATTTTGTCACAAAAATAAGATTTATGACACTAATAAAATCAATTTCCGGAATTAGAGGTACAATAGGTGGAATTGCAGGCGAAAACCTTAGTCCGTTTGATATTGTAAAATATACTTCAGCTTATGCTCATTGGCTACATGGAAACCATCATAAAACAAAAATAGTTGTTGTAGGTAGAGATGCCCGCCCATCAGGCAAAATGGTCGAAAACATAGTTGTATCAACACTTGTTTCCATGGGGTTTGATGTTATAAATATTGGTCTTGCAACTACACCGACTACCGAATTAGCTGTCATAGACGAAAATGCAGCCGGCGGAATTATTATTACAGCTAGCCACAATCCTAAAAACTGGAATGCCTTAAAACTTTTAAATAATAAAGGAGAATTTCTTAATGCAGATGATGGCAATAGAATTCTCGAACTGGCAGAAAAATCGGATTTCGAATTCAGTAAGGTTGAAGAAATTGGGAAAATCACTAAAATTCGCAATTATGAAAATAATCATATCAATTCAGTTTTGAAACTAAAATTGGTAAATAAAGAAGCTATTAAAGAAGCTGATTTTAAAGTTGCAATTGATTGTGTTAATTCTGTTGGAGGTTTTGCTATCCCTAAACTATTAAAAAGTCTTGGCGTTAAAAACATAGTTGAGTTATATTGTACTCCAAACGGTGATTTTCCGCACAATCCCGAACCATTACCCGAAAATCTTAAAGATATAAGTGATACAATTAAATCTCAGGGAGCTGATGTTGGATTTGTTGTAGATCCCGATGTGGACAGATTAGCAATTATATGCGAAGACGGTTCGATGTTCGGCGAGGAATATACTTTGGTGGCAGTTGCTGATTATATTTTGTCAAAAACACCTGGCAATACTGTTTCAAATCTTTCTTCCACTCGTGCATTGAGAGATATAACCGAAAATTATGGAAAATCATATCATTCTGCAGCTGTAGGAGAAGTAAATGTAGTAGCAAAAATGAAAGAAGTTTCTGCAATAATTGGTGGAGAAGGTAATGGTGGCGTAATATATCCTGAATCTCATTACGGAAGGGATGCTTTGGTTGGAATAGCATTGTTTTTGTCACTTATGGCAGAACGGAAACAAAAAGTGTCGGGAATTCGCAAATCTTATCCTGAATATTTTATTTCAAAAAATAAAATTCAACTTGAGCAAGGCATTGATGTAGATAAAATACTAAGTGCTATGGCTGATAAATACAAAAACAATCCTTTACATACAATTGACGGCGTAAAGATTGAATTCCCCGATACTAAAGAATGGGTGCATCTTCGAAAATCTAATACTGAACCCATAATTCGCATTTATGCCGAAAGTTCTAGTAAAAAAACTGCAGATGCTCTTGCAAAGAGAATTATAGATGAAATAAAAAACTGATTTTACATTAAAATACAGACACTACAAGACTTATTGCTAAGAGTATAATATTACTTTTAACCAGAAAGTAAACCATCAATATACAATCACCAGCTTTCCTGCACCAATCACACCGGTTTTGTCTTTAACACGATAATAATACACTCCATTACTGATAGAACTTGTCGAAATTTTGTATTCAGCGGAACTTATTCCTTTGAAATTTCTTATAATTCTACCGTATGTATCATATAATTCGACATCGTAAATATCAGAATTCACTTTGAATATTATGTAATCTGAGGCTGGATTTGGAAATATATTTACATTTTGTTTTACATTAATGTCAGGCTTAACCGATACAACTTCATCCATTTTTCCGATGGTGTTAAACACTTCATTTGTAAATACAGCTGAATTATAATCAAAGAAAATGGCAGCAGAATTTGTGATTTCTGTAAATATCTGATTTTCTGCTTGTTGTTCAATTTTAAACTTTACAAAGCCATGACTTTCTGGTTCATTCGTAGTACTATCAGGCAGATTAATGTTTTCAAATGTCCATCGTAAGATGTTTGCATCAATGATCTCGAGAGTATAAGGATGACTGGCACTCATCATATTTAAGGTTTCTATATTCAGATATTCAGATAGGATATCGTCAATAATAACCTTTTGTGCAGGAGCGGTACCTGTATTCTGAAAGCATATCTTATATTCAAGCATAGTTGTTGAATCAATGAAATGCTCACTGAACAAACCCTGAGGTATTACATATTTTTCATTGGGATCATAAGAAGCAACTATTTGGCTACAGTCTATTTCCATAAAATCATCATCGTCATCAGGTGGAACAACAGAAATCTGACCTATTGAATTGCCCGGACTTCCGCAAAGCTCAATACTTTCCTGTGGATGACTGTTTCCTGGGTGTCCGGGTCTCTGATCGGCTTCCAGTCTTAAAGTCATACCAGTTGCCGGCCAACACATTTCTACGCTTTCTCCACCATCAAGCTGAAAGGTTCCATATTCCACAAGAACATTATTCTGATACAAACGATAATCTGAATATCCCTGCATATCACCATCCCCCGGGTCTCCGGTATTGGTAATAGTAAAACAAACAAGACTGTCTCCTACACATTCGCCTTCTACAGAAATACTCGAATGGTCCCATTCAGGATCAATTTCCCCGCAAGGTTCATCGGGATAAATATGTGCCGTAACACAGGCTGTTGCTCCCCAAAATGCCTCATCGCATGTTGTACCTAACCAAATAGCAAAATTTCCAGATTCTCCAATCGAGACATTACCCACATCAAAAGTCAGCATATTGTCTTCCTGTGATATTAAATTTCCTCCGAAAATATAGTCTAAATAATCATTGAGTTCTATTGTTATTGTGGCGCTTTCCGCCGAAATAGTTCCATTGTTCTGATAACTGACGTATGCTTTAGGGTAACTACAAAGAGCTAATTCATAATCACAAAGATCCACGTCAACTTCCAGATCAAGACAATAAGAATCGGCTATATAAACAAAATCCAAATCCGAGATTGTGTCTTCATTTCCAAAAGACACAGAATAAAATGTTTCTTCCGGCAATGACAAATTCCAAATCTCTGAATAATATATGGGACTTAAAATATAATTATCTTCAGCAGTATCTACCAGAATATGATATTGTCCTGTATCATCCGATATTCCATAATTAGATCCTGGTTCGGCTTTTATTAATACATTTTGCAAAGGATAGTCCACTTCAGGATCGTATATGTCGTTTTCGTTTATGTCAGAAAAAACGATACCTGTTAAAATCCCACTATTATGAGGTTGTTTTAAAAAATCAATACTCCAATTAAATATTGTACCGTTATTTGCAGTGCAATTATCGTAAATACTTAAAGACCAATTACCATTCATAGGGCACCCAATAAGACTATCAAAACTATATATAGGCAAATACATACCTGAAGGAACGGTGCTACCTGAATAACAAACATCTGTCATGAAATCCGAGGCATTCATAGTCCAGCAATAATCATAACCTACACCGGGATTGCAACTATCACTTTGATTTGGTTCGCCAAGATATGCACCATCACAATCATAATATTCATGTAGAATGGCTTGTTGTCCATTTGGGCATTTAATATACATATAAAAATCACCAAGATAAGAATGCTCCATGTTCGCGCATATTTTCATAAATGCAATTTCCTCAGGAGTAATTATTTGATCTGCATCATAACCTTCAACATAAATTAAAAACTCTAATTCTGAATTATCTTCAATACATACTGTATCATAAGAAATAAAGTCCTGAGACATTCCAAATAGAGTAAGGCTCAAAACAAATGAGATTAATAGAATTATCTTTTTCATGATATATAAATTTACAGAATTCAGGATACGTTTTAATTTTACGTAAAATACTTTTAAATGTTACATAATTTAGATGATTTTTTCTAATCTTTAAATTTTTTATAAAGTACAAGTAAATCCGATGCAAATAGTATGACTTAGAAAAATATAAACCAAATATCAGTATAATAGTTTTTAGGATAATGAATAAAATAAATCACTGTAATTTTATTTTCGCTACAATTTTTTAATACAAAAACTTGTTATATTTTTAGCATCAAGTTTTGTAATTATGAATAAATTTTTCTTGAGTTTTATTTCTGCTTTTACAATCTTAGCGAGTACAACGGTATTTGCGGCAGGGGATCCTGAAATAACAGTAAGGACACTAAAAAATCCGGCAGTTTTGGCAGGAGATGAAGTAACGGTTGTCTGGAACTGTAAAAACACTAAAAAGCTTTTCTGCTACGAATTAAGCGATAAAGCTTTACCATTGAACGGCTCTATGAGTTTCAAACCTGAGCAGAGCATTACTTTGAATTTTATTGCAGAAAAAGGTAGAAAGCAAAAGAAAAAGAAATTCTTTATTGAAGTACTTTATCCTGAATTTGAGAAATTAAATATCCCGCAATCCATTACCGACGAAGAAAACTCAAGCTTTAACTGGTTGGTAAAAAATGCCGATTATGTTCTGATAGATGGTTTTGACGACAAATTTGATATAATGGGAAAACTTCCTCTACAATCGGAAAAAGACACAACAATAACACTTACCGCAGTAAATAAAAATGGAATCCAGAGTTCCACATCGGTAATTGTTAAAGTTACAGCTTATGAGTATCTCAATTTTCCGAATAGAGTATCAAAAGGATCAGAAATAAAAATCAGTTGGGGATTTAAAAATACAGAAAAAGTCCGTATAGAAGGCGTAACAGACGATATGCCTGCTTCGGGAGATGTAAGAATAACAATGTATGACCCCCAAACATTTAGATTACATGTATATCGTAAAAATGGAATTTGGGAAATAAAAGAAATCAAAATTGCAGTATATGAAAGTGAAATAAAAGAGTTTACAGGGACTGCACGATTTTTTGCGGGTGAAGAAGTAAGTTTGTTGTGGGAAGTTAGAAATGCCGATTCGGTAAAATTATCCTGTACACCTGAAAAACAAAATTTAAAAGGAGTTTACAGATACAAACCCGAAAAGACAGAAAATGTAATATTAACGGCATGGCTAAACGGCATTCCTGACACAAGAGGACATAAAGTAGAATTGTTAAAACGCCGATTTATTTCTTCCGAGAAACACATAGGACAAATTGCTTATGGTCAGAGGTTGGACTATGAAATCTTTGCGGTGGATCTGGACGAATATCCAAAACTTGTAAAACTATATGTTTTGGTTGTTGATACAGCCGGCAATTTTGTTCATGGTTTGGCTCCCCCAAACATAAGTGAAGCAGATGCTAAAAAATATTTTATGGGACTTACAGAAAGTTACATCGGTGGAAAATCAGCCGAGATATCTGATTTCAAAGTAGTCGAGATTTCGAAGAAAAATGACTTTGCAAGAAATATTTCTATTGTTTTAGATTATAGCGGTTCGATGGAAGGCTCAATAAAAGACCTTGAAAAATCGGTTTTGTCTTTTATTAATAATAAGCGGGATATAGATTCTTTAAGTATTGTAAAATTCGACTCAAATGTAGAATTGCAAACGGAACTAAACAATAATAAGGATATCTTATCCTCAATATTTAAGCAGACAGGATTAAGAGATTTTGGCGGATGTACTGCTCTGTACGCTGCAATGGGCAGAGGATTGTATTCAATTCAGGATTCTGAAATCCCAAGCGAAATAGTTATATTTACTGATGGCTGGGAAAACTCATCAATCGAATATTTGGACTCGCTACCTGTAACCGCTCATGAAGTAGTAAAAATTTCGGAGAAAAACAATGTGCGAATGAATATAATTTCATTTGGATCGGGATGTAATAATAAACTACTTGAACTAATGTCAAATTACTCGGGTGGTTACTATTATAATATTAACAACGCCGATGATATAAATGCAGTATGGACAGAGTTACCTTTTTTAAATCTACATTATTATATTATAAGTTTTAAACCCGGAGATGTTTCCAAAATAAATGGGGTAAGACTTAAATACAACGATAATACAGGTCGTGCAAATGTTACAGGTCGAAATTTATACATGAACACTCCTGTTGATTTCAACAGTCTCGAAGGTGGAGAGTTTGCATATTGGACTGCCTGCTCGAATCTGTATAAAAACAAAACACCTGTTGGACTTCCACAAGTTTTAGCATTATTTGACCTTAACGGAGCCATATTAAAAGATGAGTATCAGGAAAAAGTTGATAAACTTGCTGAAATCATGAAAGCAGACGAGGAACTATTTCTTGTTGTATTCGGACATACCGACCAAAGCGATACTGAAGAGTATAACCTAGAATTGAGCGAAAGAAGATGCAAATCAGTTGTTGACAATCTAATTCAGGCAGGCATAGATCAGGAACGAATTATTAGCATTCCTTTTGGCGAAGAATATCCTGTCTGGAAAGATGAAGATGAAGACTGGAAAGCTCAGGAAAATCGCAGAATTGAAACTTTGTTTGTGAAGTAATTAGGATTACAAATATACTTTTTGCTGATGTTAGACTCAAATTCATTGAAGAATGTAGTTTTTTTGAATTCAGTTTTACAATGAGATGGTATATATGAGATTTAGATTATTCGTTTAACGGCAAAATTTTATCATAGGTAATAATTGCAAAAAGTAATCTTTTGACCATATATCAGTTTCAGAAGGATTTTTGATAAAAACAGAAGCTTCTGCGGCGACATTTTTAAAATCAACCGTTTCGATCTTGGACTTTAGCATTTTTATAAAATCAACAGAGCTTATGGTTCTTTCGGATAAATGATTACTCTGAAAAGCTCTTTCTGCAAAATGTGTAAGATTAAGTTCAACATTATTTCGCACATACCATTCGAAGTCATACCAATCACGCCCTTTAACCCTAGTTTTCCAAGCGCGAAAAAGCAAAGCGTGCATTTTGCCAGCATACAAATCTGGAAGCGTAAAACAGTTTACATAAAATGAAAATGGCTGCAATAGCAACTTGTTTTCAACATTAAAACCTAAAGGGGGATTAGTGTCAACTTCAAATTTAATTTTAATATTCTTTTGACTTTGTATATTTAAAGAGTAAACTGTTTTTGTTTGTTTTAGAAATGCAGACTCGATATTTGAGATGCCACTTTTCTGCTTTTGAATTATCTCTACTTCAATTCCCAGTGCCGCAAATTCAGCAATTATAGAATTAAAATATGGTTCAAGTTTAAAATCAGTATCCGGCTGCATTAAAGAGAAATCTAAATCTTCTGAAAATCTGTCAAGTCCATGAAATATTCTTAGGCAAGTTCCACCATAAAAGGCTGCTTTACTAAAGAATCCGCCTCTGTATAAGCCTGCCATAGCTATTTCCTGCATTATCTCGCGAGTGGCATTATACAAATCAGCATCTGTTGCCAAATTGTACTTAGCCAACATTTTATTAAATACTTCCATATTACTTTATATTTTGAAGATATTTTTCCAGCAAAGTCAATTCCTTACTCTTTATACCACACTCTTCACACTGTTTTATGATGTTAAGATTAAATTTCTCTATTCCGCTAAAATCAGTTCTCAAATCATCTTCTAAAAAACGGTGTACTGCTTTTAAAGACTTTAGTTGCAAATTTTTAGTGAATATAATTTTATCGCATAAGGCTTTTTCGAGTGTTGCAATTAAAAAATAATGTTTTCCATCCTTGCTTTTTGTATCTACTCCAATTCCAGCATATTGTTCTTTCACACCGTAATAACTAAAAATCCCTATTTCATTCTCAAAACTCTTCGACCTTTTGGTGCAAACGGATGTTACAACACTTACTTTTTCAGGAATAATCCCATAAAATTGCAATGCTGAATCCAACGAAACATATGAAGGTCCATAAATCTGATTTGCAATAATTTCAAGATTTAGTTTCTCTGTCCGATATTGCTCCGAAACAATATACAATCCTTTTTTCAAAGAAATAATATCACCATTTTCAAGCCAGGACGATATTTTATCATTGGGAGAGCTATACTCTCTCAACATTTGAGTCAAAGCTCCTCTGGTGAATGGAATTATTCCAAAATTATTTAATTGATTCATAAAAAAATTACTTATACAATGCAAATATAACTAATTTTGCACAGATAATCGATATTTTTTCGATTATCTATACAAAATCAGGAAGAAATTTTAAATTTCATCAAAAATAATGTCACTTATCAGATTATCATTCCTGAAAAATGTATCAAAATTTCATCGGCAACAATTCTACTGTATCGCTTATTTTGAGCTTGTATTTATGTCCTGTTATCAGTGGTAAGTTATTGTCAATATGACCAACAGGAAAATTAAAACAGACCGGGAAGCTGTAATCTGCTACGTGTTCATTAATTATCTCATAAGCATTTTTGCCAAATGGATTTGCATTGTCCTTCATGTCGGTAAATTGTCCTACTATCAGCGCTTTAAGATTCTTTAGTTTTCCTGTCAACTTTAAATTTATCATTATTCTATCGAGGTGGTATAAATACTCGTTCAGGTCTTCGATAAACAGAATTTTTCCATTCGTATCTATCTCGAATTTTGTCCCCTGCAAGCTGTAAATTATTGAAAGATTTCCACCAATAAGTTCAGCTTCGACTTCTCCTACCCTATTTAAATTATGCCCAGCTATCTCATATTCAGGTAATCTCCCATCAAGAATATCAAAAATATACTTTACTGCTTCAGAGTCCTTCTGTTCATGCACAGCTTTGGTCATTTGACCATGAATACTGCATATTTTAAGCTTATTTATCGCTAGATGCAAATTCGTGATATCACTAAATCCAATTACCCATTTAGGGTTTTTAATAAATCCCGAAAAATCAATTTTATCAATTATGCGTATTGTGCCATATCCACCTCTGGCACATAAAACAGCATCAATATCATCAGCATCAAATGCATTCTGAATATCTTTTAATCTTTCATCATCAGTACCGCCAAACTGAAAATGCTTGTTCAAACAGGAAGGAAAAATCTCAGGGATATATCCCAATTTAGAGATGTATTCTGCTGCAGTTTTAACAAATTCGGCATTGCTATATCCCGAAGGACTTAGAATTGCAATTTTACTATCTTTTTTTAAAAATTCCGGAACAACCATTTACTTTTCAATTACAAATTTTCCACTACTTGAATTATTGCCATTTTTCAACTCAATAAAATAAAGTCCAGCAGGCAAATTTTCGACAGATATACAAATAATTTCATCACTATTAACTGTCTGATAAACGCATTTACCTTCAACTGAATATATTTTAATCTGCTTCCTTTCTTCATAAGGATTTTCAATAAAAAACTTAGAATTTGCAGGGTTAGGATAAACATTGATATCATTTTTTGCCTTTATCATCGGACTGAGTTGGCTATCTTGATTCAAAAACATCACAGTAAGCATATCGTTATAATAACTTGCATTTCTCGAATTCAAAATCATATATGAGTTTCCTAGGTCATCGAGGCAAAAACTCAGGGGTTCGT
>ENA-UOWO01001538-UOWO01001538.1-activated-sludge-metagenome-genome-assembly--contig:-NODE-1538-length-30432-cov-5.693847_pt1 | contig 30432 bp, 36 predicted proteins | sample MGYA00238148_ERZ761564 | MGnify/ENA primary metagenome ERZ761564 (study PRJEB28885, sample SAMN05720194) | activated sludge metagenome | isolation source: Anaerobic digester | place: USA...
TGATTCATTTGGCTCCTTTCGGTCTATCTTCTGTCGGTGGGGTGAACCGCCCGACCGTTTCACAAACGTACCGGCACAAACGTGAAAAGTCAAGAGGGTAGGATGCGCTTTCCTGAGCGGTTGTCGCTTGCGATCAAGCAGAGCGGGAAGACCCAGTTGCAAGTGGGTGTGGAGGCGGGGATTTCGGCTGGCGCGATGTACAACTACGCTACCGGAAAGCGAGTCCCTGATGTCGAGATCGCGAAGCGGTTGGCGGACGCCACTTCAACCACCCTTGCCTTTCTTGTGGGCGAAGCGCCAAATTCAAAGGTTGACCCTCATTCAGAGGCTCCTGGATCTGTGCGCATCAGGTCTGCTCTCGCGATCCTGGGGAAACCGAACCAAGAGGATCTGGCGTTGCGGGTGGGGGTGCATCCTGAGCAAGTCAATGCCTGGATCGACGGAAGAGCGCAGCCCTCCCATGCACAACTTGTTCGCCTATTCAACGTGATAGCAGAGGAGTCTGAGAAGCTTGTTGGGATTTTACAGAGCGCCGTAACCCCTGCATCCCGCCCCGCTTTGAAGGCGAAACGTCAGGCTTGATCGGGAACTACCGCGTTACCAATCGTACAGGAAACATCATCGAAGTGGACTTCACGAGAAACCAAACGAGGATCTGATGACCACGCAAAGCAGATTGTCCTGGACAAAGCTGAGTGCGCTGTTTGCTTGGGCTGTACGTCCACTCATAGTTGGGCTCGCCGCCCAGATCATCTTGGCGTCCTGTTCAAAAACGGAAGCCAAGGAGGTCTCCGGGTCATTTGATGCGCTTCCTGATCCACCGGCACTAAAAGCGCTGGCAAATAATTACTGGGCTCTGCTGAAAGCAAATTGCCCAGGGTTCAGGGAGTATGCGGAGGATCTTTCAATTGACGGAATTAGCGACATGCGAGATCCTGTATTTGGGCCAAAGGTCTCAGGGTTTGGGATAAGCTTGAAAATCGCAGAAATTCCGAAAGCAATCCCGAAAAAATTCGGAGCAGGAGGGCATACCTGCGAATTCAGGGTGTCGCCGAGTGAAGAGTTTTTGATAACTCAGAAAACCGTGTGCGCAGAGGTGTGTTATGCAAGGGGATTCGAGGATATTCGAGAAAATCGCCTAACCCCGCTACGCAAATAGCGTCATCACTATGGAATTCACGAGAAACCAAACGAGGAGCTGATGAACGCGCAGAGCAAATTCCCCTGGACAAAGCTGATCGCACCCCTTGTCGGCGCAGTCTGCGGCCAGGTGCTTGTGATGGTGATTGGCTCGGAGAGTTGGGTGCCCAGGCTTCTGATTCCGTTTTTTGCCTTGATCGCATGGGGCATGGATAGGGTGCTCTCTGCCCCTCCAGGGAGGCCTCAGTCGGGGGTTGATCTCGGATGGCAGCAGGCCGGCCGTCCCGTGGAGAGTGGGTGGTATCAGGCGGGGCGTCCCGTGGAGCAGGGAGGCTACCCGCAGGTTCCGCCGGAGCCAACCCAGACGATCTGGGCTGCCTGGAAGGAAGTTGGGCTTGCGCTTTGGGACAGGTTTCTGGTTTCGATGGTTGGACCCAGCAGGAGACTGAATGAGAACGCCAGGAATGCTTTGATTGCATTTTGTTGCATTGCGGGGATAGTTGCATTTGGAGCGCTTTATTTTGCTTTCAATCCAGATGATATATCGACCTTCAGAAAATCGAATAGTATCGTAGAGGACAGTAAGGCGGAGGCTGCGGAGGAGATCAAGGGCGCAGAGGAATCTGTTCCAGAGGAGAGTGATAAGCGAAGCGTATTGAAACCTGATCGATTTGTTGCGAATGAATTGGTATTCCCGCAAAACGGCCAAATGCATAGGTATACCAATTTGCTGCCAGTGGGAATAGAGGCAGGGGTTGAATATGGTTTTGGCGATTTCTACCAAATAAGGAAATTGGTTGAGTCTGCAGACGCAAATTTCACCTGGATCAAGTGCTCAATGAGGGCGGTGCATGATTCAGATGCTTGGCAAGCCTGTAGTTATTCAACAGAAAAGGAGGTATCGCCTTCTGGTTATTGGCGTCTATCTTTCTATCCAAAAATCAACCAAACATGGCTTGAAGTTGAAAGGCGCGGATTTGATCAAGATGGCAACCGCAAATCATGGGTGACGATCTTGAAGGTCGCACGAGGAAAACGGCCAAATCTCAACATTGAATAACGGGATGAGACAATACATGCAAACATCAAATCTCACTAGCTCGCCCAAACTTTCCATCACAGAAATGACGATCGCCGTTTTTGGCGCGATCGTCGTCGGCGGATTGTTCATTGTTTCGTATCACGCGCAAACCAGGATGGGATTCCTTCTTGGTTCCGCCGTATCTGGATTCTCTGGAATCGCGATTTGGCGGATGGTGCGGAGCTTCCGGAGGGGATAGCCTTTCTCTGAAAAGGCCAAGGCGCTGGCTCCTACGCAATTCCCGCAAAAGCCAGCGCAACCCATGCGGAAGGGGTTTCCGCAAAGAAAAGGAAAAGCGACATGGCAACAATAAATTACTCGCTTCATCTGTTCGGGCCAAGTGACCATAAGGACCCGGTGGTATTCTATGATTCAGAAACGCCATTCGGAAGTATTTCTGTTGGAGACAAGATGATTCCGGATTTCAAGGAATTTGAAAAATTCGAAAAGATTCCGCTTGAAGGCTTTAAGGTTGGCGGCGTAAAGCATCAGATGTTTGCGCAAGGAGAAGCGATTTTCCACAAGATTTCGGTATATCTCCTCTAGCAGAAATCCGCCTGGGACGCAGTTATTCGTGTCCCAGGCTACGGGTTCAGAGCCGGATTCTTTGGTCCGTGGAGATTTCCATGGATTTTTCTTGCGGAAAATTAACAGACGCGGCGACAGCCTGGTACTGCTCGTTCTCCGGATTGGACGGAGCTCGCATTGCGTTCCCGCTTGGTTGTGTGTTCGTCCGATACACCCAGCTCCGCGGTTCGATTTGATCTGGGTAAAACTTCTGGCTCAACATGGCCTCTTGAAGATTTGCGGAAATCGCTCCAATGATGATTCTGCACTCGCAAATGGACCGGCCCTCCAAGAGGCTCTCGATTGCCTCTTGGCATTGGTTGACTTTCCTTTTCTCCTCTCGCCCGGATTTGCATCCGGGATCCAGATGGGAGTCATCCAATTGGGCGGCCAGCAAGAGGTTTCCTTTGGCTGTAAAATCCAGGGTGTCACCATCCTTCCCGGACGGGTGGATGTAAAGCAGGATGCCATTCGCTGTTTCGTGAGCGCATAGGGCGTGCTCGCCAATGCTTCTACCGAGGTTTTCTTTCAGGTACGCTTCGAGGGTTTTCATGGTGCTCTCCTGGGATTGTGTAGTTTGGGGGAATGAGGCGTCAGGTTGGGGGTTCTGCCGGGTCGGGTTGGGGTGATTTCTGGGAGGGATTCTGGTCTTCTTTGTCGCTCTTCCCGCCGGCGGCCGACTACATGGAGATTGCCAAATCCACCCCGCATCGATCCCGCTCGATTGCCTCGGATTGGGAGGCTCTGAGGCAGGATCGAATCAAGGTGTCGCGCCGGATTCACCGCACCGTTTGAAATTCCTTGTGATCCAGGAATTTCGCTTTTCTGCATGTTGGGCATTATATTGCCGATCATGAGCCTGCCATCTGCTTGGGACGAATTGACGGTGGACGACTTCCCTGATTCGGGACTTCGGACGATCGCCGAAAGTGCCGGTACTCGCGTTGCCGCGGATTTGTGGCGGCGCATGGCTGGCTCCCGGATCGAATTGCCCATGCGATTCACCCGGGAATACATGGTACGGTACATCCGGGCGCATTGGGATGGCTCCAACGACAACCAGGTCGCCCGGGCTCTGGGAATCCACACCCGCACCGTCCGGCGCCTGGTCAGCGAGGTGCCCAATCGCCCCCAGCGCACCCCGGCGGCTCCCCAGCTTTCGATGTTCTGAATCAAACGTGGCCGTGGAGCAGGTAGCGCTCCGTGTTGTCGAGCAATTCCTCCATGTCGGCGTCCTGGAAGACCACGAAGGGTCTGGCCTCCGTGCGCCCCCCGCGCACCGTACTCCTTGTGAGCAAATCCGAGCGGGATCCGGCCTCATACCCGAAGTTGTGCCGGGCGGCGTATTCCAGTCCCGTGCCCACCTCGGCGCTGTTTTGGGTGTAGTCTGAATAGATGGAGTCGCGGAGCATCCCGGATCGCACCAGGGGGTGCGAATTGCCCTCCACGGGTTTCCAGCTCTTGGTCCCACCCCGAAGCGACCCCGCGCGATCGTACCGTCCGCCCACTTCGAAGTTCCGAACCACGGACGTGCGGAGGCCATCAGCTAGCGCCTCCATGACTGGCGTCAGGTTGCTGGCTCGATGCTGGATCTGGACCAGGGGGGCGGTCAGGTTGCGCGAATACACGATGGACGCTTGCATTGATTGCTTCTTGGCGTGTAGATTCTGTTGGTAGGTGGTGGTGGTCGTCTGCGTGTTAGTGGATTCAGGCCCACTTCTAGTGACCCGTATCGGTGTCCGAGAGCAAGAGGATTGCCGCCCTCCGAGGGATGACCGCCTCCACCTACCTATTGCCTCGCACCAACTCCCAGCGCCTGGTGTCGGCGAAGGCGTTGGACTTCACCTGACCGGTGGTGACCAGCTTCAGGGTGTTGGTTTCTGGGTCCAAGCGGAACACGGTCTTCATCAGGTTGCCCCCCTGGTTTTCCAGGGGGCTCGCGAAGACCACCACTCCGGCTTCCTCGGCGTCCAGAAATACGCTCGCCGACTGCAGATGCTTCGGAAGCGCCTGATATGCCTCCAGCGGCACCAGCCTGGATCCGGACGCCTGCCTGGTGTTCTTGGCGGGACGGATTCCATGGAAGGCGGATTCGGCGTCGGTGGACAAAATGGGTTCCAATTGCGTTCCCAGAGATTTCCGCAGCACCCCCAATAGATCCGAGTCCATCCAATGGATGGCAAAGAGCAGGGCCGCTTTTGCTCCGGATGGGTATTGGACTCCTTTGGTCAATCCGACCTGCTGCCTGGCGGTCTCCAGGAATGCGGACCACTGGCTGTAATTGGACTTGGCCATGGCATTGAGCATGCTTTCTGCCAGTTTCGGAGGCATGGTCCGGATTCGGCTGGCCAGCATCGTTTCCTGCGACCACAGGCGTTGGCCTGGGTTGTAGGACCACCCTGGATCCGGTCGCACCCCCCGGAAGGTGGCGACAGGGACTTCCTTGCGGTGGACTCCTTTGGGGAGTGGGCCGGAGTGCGGGAGGATGTCCGTGGACATGGTGGGCATCTCCGATGCATCGACCATTTCCGGCGCGTTCTCCGCTGCCTGGCCAGGCATGAGGTTTTCGTTCCGACGCTTGATCTCGGAGGTCAACCGGCCCAGCGAACGCTCCGTCTCCGAGACCACCGTGCAGCGGCACCCCCACCCATTGGGTGGGAAGTGGCTGTTCCAGAACGGATGGTCCCACCGGAACACCAGATTGCTGAGGGCTCCGTGCGAGGGGCGGGTCTTCTTGTCCAGCACCGCCACGTAGCGCCATAGGGGTCTCAGTTCGCGGGCAGCCATGAGGTTGTTGTAGTGAGCGGCCATCATGGCGGTGCGCATCTGGGTGTTGTAGATGGTTCGCATCCGGGCGGGACTTCCCAACTGGACCATTTCCATCTTGCCGGTCTTGGGGTTCAGTTGCTCCTTCTTGCCCCACCAGCCATCACGCTGCAACTGCGGGACCATCTCGCGGTTCCAGCGGTTGAACGACCATCCTTCGCGCTGCGCCCTCACGAGAGACTCGTGCATGTAGGTCAGCATGTTGGCTTGGGTCATCTTGGCGATCACGAACGATTCGGCGTGCTGGTGGGCCAGGGTGTCGTGCCAGTTCCAGTGGGCGCTGGTCCGCGGCTTGGCGCCGGCCTGGATGGCGGCAAGACCTTCCGCCGAAATCCCTCCAGGGATCCGGGCCTCCAGGTTGCGTACCGCCTGTTCGAACGGCATTTGAAGAGCCGTGAACGAGAGCGTGGGGCGAATGGGGTCAGGCATCGGTTCCCAACCCAATGCCTTCGGCCAAGGTGCAGACGCGGGCCATCAGATCTTCCATGGCGGAGGTATCCAGTCCATCCACCATTCCCGGCAGCGCTTCCAGTACTTCGTCGAACGAGGTCGCCTTGGAAACCATCTTGAGGACCGGACCCACTAGTTTTTCCGCCTGGTCTTGCAGTGCAGACCCTTCCAGCGACTGCTTCAGCTCGGACAGCAGTTGTTCGCGCAGACTCACCTCTCCCGAACCTGGATCAGGCTCGCCGAACGCAGGCCCACCTACCGCGCGCGCACTGCCAAGCGCACCGGATGCATCCACGCTCTCCAGGTGTTCCGGAGCGATGTTGTAGGTCTCCTCGAAATACTGGCGACTGAAGCGAACCCCCAGCGCGAAGAGGCCCTGGTCGCGCTCCACGCGTCCCTGGAGGAGGTCCTGGGGCATCTGGATGGAAAACCACGGAGCCGGGCCGGTCTCTGAGTTGGCTTCCCAGATCCACTGGATCAGCTGGTTGAATCCGGCCTCCACCAGGTTGGCGTCGTCCAGGGCCAAATCCGCCCGTACGCCATCGTGCACCTGGGCGGCGGCACGGGATCCTCCGCCCTGCAGCTCGGTGGTCAAGGTTTCGCCCAGCCATGCCTTGGACATCTCGGCATCCGCCCATGTGACCAGGGGTGGGAAGGGAAGATCTCCTGCCACCTTGGTCTCCAGGAGCTCCACCGTCCCGCTCTGAGGGATCACCGCGGCGGCAGCCCGGACCATCCGCTCCAGCGAGATCAAAAGCTCCGTGCGCTCCAGCTTCGACATGGCGGAGGGTACCTTGGCCACAGTCTTGGGGAGTCCGAACTTCTCCACGAAGTTCATCCAAAACCGGAGCCCTCCCCGCTTGAAAGCCAATGCCCAGAAGCACTCGGACAGGATGGGGCGCCCGTATGGATTGAGGTAGTCGTCGCGGTGGCGGCTGATCAGCAACTTCCTGGGCGGGACGATCTCGTTCTTTCCTGCGTCGTCCAGGAACCTCGCCTCCCCACGGAGCCCAAAGAGGAACCACTCCTGTGGGCGCATCTTGATTTTCGCAGGCGACAGCCAACCGCCCTCGCTTTGCCACACCACCTCCTGCACCGAATAGCCCATCCCCAGAGCTGTCAGAATTTGTTCCGTGATTTTCCGGATGGGCAGACGATCGAAGACGGACTGGAGCCGCGCGGTGGATCTGCTGTTGGCCTTCCCTCGTTCGAGGATCCATGGACGCGCCCGAACCGCAGCGGTGCGCTTGCCCATCACCGAACTGAGGTGGCCATCCACCATCTGGCGGTAGGTGGCCAGGCTGCGCCCCTCGGACCGCAGGATGGGGTCCGGGTTCGGCAGACCGGCGAGGTCGGCCATGGCCAGGGTGAGCTGCCGGACGGTCGTTTCCGAGCCCATCACCCCCAGGTCAAGGCCGGATTCCGCAAAAGCCCCTCCTTGGAGGGTGGTTTTGGGTCGTTTTTGGGGGTTTCGGCTCATTTTTCACCAACTGCAGGGATGGGCTCCGGGTTGACCCCTTTTAACACCCTTTTAACGTCGTTCAATTCCGGGCATCGGTCGTTGGTCCGCGTGTCTGGACGTCGGGAATCTTCGTCGCCTTCTAGGGGCCTTTCTTGGCGATTCTGAAGGGGTGGGGTTGGCGAGGAGGTGGCCGACCCCTCCGAGGAGGTCGGTTTGCCCCCCTGGCAGGCGTCGTTTTGTCTCAAAACCCCGCCCGTAGATTCCGAGGCAGGCACGGCTTTGAAACTTTTTAAACGATCCTCGAAGATTTTTAAAACCCGCGCAGTGGAGCGGCGAGTCTGCCCCTCGCGCTGGGGTGGTTGGCGTCGGATCCGCAATCCGAAGAGGGGATCGATGGACATGGGGTTTCCCTTGTTGACAGTTTGCGTCATCGTAGCGTCGCCCACGCTTCGAGGTGGTCGGCTTGGAAGTCCGCTCCGGAGATCGATGCCCCGGAATCATCCGAGGAGCAATCGACTTCTGTGCTGTCGCCCTCGCCGGTGCGTGCGGCATGGATCGCCAGCGCCAACGCCCAGAAGTGGTCTCCGTGCCCAGCCTCTTCCGTGGCGGTGGCATCGTAGCGCGGATTGTTGGCGGCGCTCACGGTGCGCTGGATGGAGTGGAACGATTCCTTCTGGATGGGGTCTTTCGGGATCAGCACCGAGCTGTCCTCGAATTCCTGCACGACGCGGGTGGCCAAAGCGTCTTTCACAGAATTCGAGAAGGTCACGGCCTCGACGTGGAAGCTTCCAAACTCTTCCTGGGCTTCCTCGGCCAGTTGCATTCCGATGCCGGTGGCGTCGATCGCGGCGCGCACCAGGCGCGGATGGCGCAGCAGAGGCCACAGGATAGCCTTCTGTGTGGCGAAGGTCATCTTCTCCATCACCACCAGGTTTCGGGTGTGGAGCACGGTGCCGCACATCTCCAGCACGTAGTTCACCGACATGTGCTTCTTGCGGGCAACGTCGAATCCCAGGTACAGGGGGCCTCTCACCAGGTGCATTCCCAGGATGCCCTCCCGCTCCACGCTCTCGATCATGGCGTATGGGAGCAGTGCGTGGGCCTCGTCCTGAGGTTGGCACATGTACTCCTCCAAAAATTGGGCTTCGTTCAGGCACTGGGCGCGGATGGATGCGATGAACTCGTCACGCTCCGCCTGAGTGGTTGGCCTGCCTTCGATCTGATCCAACATGCCCTCGGCAACAGCTTGCACCAGGGTCACGGCATGGACCGACCAATCGTAGCGGCCCGCCTTCGATGCCCCGCGCTCGGATTCCTTGTTCCCCAGCTTGTAGAAGGCGCATCCTTTCCCGTTGTGCGTGGACAGGATGCGGACAGAATGCCCGCGGGCGGCCACGGGCTGCGCGGCCTTCCAAAGGTCACGATCGCGCTTATGGTGTGCGAACTCGTCCAGCACCACCTTGCCGCCCTTGGACCGGAACTGGCTGGGGTTCGATGTGAGTGCTGTGATCTTGGAGCCGTTGTGGAAGGTCACCACCGTGGCGGTGGCGTCTTCCTCGTCGGCGACTTCCAACGATTCCTTGGACGAGAACTCCAGCTCGTCGATCTGCGATTCCGAGACGTCGATGGTCTGGACCAGCAGGTTGGCGACGCCGACCCACATCAGCACGTAGTCGATGTACTCGGTGCCTGCGGTCTTGTCCGCGGACGAAAACCAGATCTTGAGGCCATCCTGTTCAGTGGCGTCGAGGACATCTTCCAGGGCTTGGATCCAGGTGCCGCCAATGCGTCGGCTCTTCTCCAGCTTCTTCAGGCGTGAGCGATCCTGGAGGTACTTGATTTGCCAAAGGGTGAGCAGATCCATGAACGGAGCGAGCGTCGACGGCGCACGGGATGGGCCGGTCTGGGTTGCTTCGGGCTTTCCTTTCGCGGGCTTAGAAGGAGTGCTCCTGGCAGAAGGCTTGGCGCCTTTCTTCGCGGCCTTGGGCTTCCGAGTCTTCGCCCTGGCGTTCACTGGGCGGCTTTCAGCCCGAGTCGCTCGCGGATTTTGGCCTTGATCTGGCTTTGCTTTTCGCTGGGATTCACGGGGTCGGCCTTGGGGGGATTCTTCTGCTGGTACTTCCAGGCATTCATGGCGGTCTTCACGATCCGATCCAGGTTCGCAACGGCGCTCTTGTCCACGGGTCTCCCCTCCAGGAGCCCATCCTTGATCGTGCGAGCCACCACGATCCCCAGGTCGTAGAGCTCGGCATGGAAGGTATCGGCGGTGGTGGTCAGCGAGGCGCGTTGCTGATCCCATGTGCCACGTCCCGTGGAATCGCCTTTGGCCCACGACTGGATGGTGCGCACGGACACCCCCAGTCTCGCGGCGATGTCCGCGAAGGTCAGGCCATGGATCACGCGGAGTTCGCGCGCCTGGGGCTCCAGCTGGTCCCGCTTGCTCACCTGGTACGCTTCCTGGTGGATTCGATGTCCTCCAAGCGCTGGAGGCGATCGTGGCAACACACCTCGATAGCCTTCAGGGCTTCCGAAGTCCCCTCCTTGTACTGGGTAAACAGGGCCTCCCACCGCTTTTCGTCCGAGCGCATGCGTTCGTCCCACCGGCGCGACTCGGCCTGGTAGTAGAGGAGCAGGAGGACCGCCAGGACAGCCCCCACTCCCAATTGACCCAGGCTTTTTGCAATCACGTCTTTGATTGTCTGGTTCGATCCCGTATCTTCAGGCATGGTTTCAATGTGGCGATTCCATTCGGATCGACCAGAGAATCCAATCCCCGCAAAAATGGTGGATTCAATCGGGGAATCGATTCCCTGAGCGTTCCTTTGGATTCCGGCATGTTTTCGATATGCCCAATGCCACGAAACGAATGCCGCTTTCCGTCACCCCGGCCAACCCCTGGGTGAAAGGGCTCTATCCCGGGACTCATACGGCGATGAACGGGACCAAGATCACGTTCACGGACGCGGATGTTTCCGCCCATGTCGACTCGGTGCGCAAGCAGCTGGTGGGTGGCTACATGCCGCCTCTGGTGACCGGCCATCCCAAGCACGACGACCCGAGGGTCGGATCCGTGGTGGACGTCAAGCTGGACGGCTCCGTATCGTGGTACAAGGTGGATCACCTGAGTCCCGCCTTCGCCGAGGCGTGCCAGCGGGGGGAGTTCATCTACTCCAGCCCGAAGCTCAACGCCGACGGAACGCTCCGGCACCTGGGAGCCCTTGGAGCGTGGAACCCTTCCCTGAAGGATCAGCCGCCCTTTGCCTTCGGCGAGGCCGGTGGAGCGGAGGAGGACGATGGCCACCTGGCATTCGGAATCTCCGAGGACTGGGGCATCATCACGGGTCGCTGGCTCAACCGCCTGGCGCGCCCCCTGCAGGCCCTGGGTCGCCTCCTGCGCGGGCAGCGGGAAGCGCTGATCGAGGCCAAGGGCATCGAGGTGGCCGACAAGCAGTTGCCTTCCTACGAGATCGAGTCGCTGGAAAAAATCGAGATCCCGTGGGACATCGCCCCTCCCGAAGACAAGGCGGCTCCCGCGTTCGCTGCTCCCGCCGCCCAGGCTTCCGTGGCGGCTCAGGGTGCGCCAGCGACGACCGAGCGCGAAGTCTCTCTCCAGGCGGAACTGGACACCGCACGACGTCGTCTGACAGAAATTGCAATTTCCCAGGCTGGGGCGGCATTCGGTGCCCAGCTGGACAAAGCCTCCGAAGCCGGGCGACTTTCGCCGGTGCTGCGCGCCAAGTTCGAGGCGCTGCACAAGGAGCTGACCGCTGCCTCTCACGATGGCGCCCTTGCCTTCGGTGAGGCCGACCCCATCCCCGCCCTCCTTGGACAGCTTCTGGACACCCTCCCGAAGGTGGTCGAGTTCGGCGAGTCCTTCGTCGGCGGCAAGCCTCCTGTACCCCCCCTCCACTCCCTCGTCGCGGATGCGAAGGCTCGCGCCGCCCAATTCCACAAGGAGACTCGATGAGCACTTCCGCCACCCTTTCCACTCGCGTGGGCGACCTGGTCGCCCACGAGGTCAGCCCCACCTGGGGGCGCGAGAAGGCGACGCTTCTGGGAGGTTCCGGCGCGATCGTCGTCGCAACCGTCCTGGGTCGGATTCTGGTCGGCGCTGCCAGCGCTGCCGCCAAGACCGGCGGGAACACCGGAAATGGAGCCTTCACCCTGGATGCCACCACTCCGGTCCTGGCCGGTGCGCGCCCCGGGGTGTACACGGTGCGCTGCATCACGGCGGCAGCCAACGGAGGGGTCTTCCGCGTGGAGGATCCGGATGGCCTGGTGATGGGCGACGTCGCGGTGGGATCCACCTTCGCCGACGACCTCAAGTTCACGATCGCCGACGGGGCCGCGGACTTCATCGTTGGCGACGGCTGGGACATCACCGTCGCCGAGGGCTCCGGAAAGGTGGTGCCCTTGTCCCTCACGGCCCGGGACGGCTCCCAGATCGCCGACTCCATCGCCCTGGAAGCCAAGGCCAGCTCGGCATCCGACCAGGACCTGGAAATCCTGGCCCGTGGCGCGGTGGTCAACTCCAGCCAGCTGGTGTGGCCCGCTGGCGCGACGGATGCCCAGAAGGCCTCCGCCCTGTCCACCCTCAAGCGCTTGGGCATCGTGGCCCGGGCGTCCATCTGATCCACGAAAGGTCACCCATGAAACAGTCCCTCCTCTTCCTCTTGGCGATCCTGCTGGGGTTCGCCCTGGCGGTCTCCGCCCAAGTGTCCGATCCCCCCGTCGACCAGACCGTGGTCGCTCTGGTGGCTCCTTCCGCGGATGGCGCCGACCTGGCGCTTCCCGGATCGCCCGCGTTCGACAACATCCAACCGGTCCATGGTGGGTCCTTCGGCTTCCTTCCCACCTGGACCCCTCCCGTATCCATCGCTCGCTCCTTTGGTGGCTCTGCGGGAGACTCCTTTACCGACCGTTCGAAGGTCCATCGATCATGGCTTGACGCGAGGTCTGTTGTTCTGACCCATCCGATCCATGCCGCATCTGGAGACTTCGTACCCAGTCGCGCAAGGGTCGCCCGATGTAGGCCCTCCCATCCCTCCGCTCTCCTGGTCACCGGCTCGTCCCACGGGCCTCACCCTTTCGTTCGAGGAGTCACCTGATGGGCGACGAGACCTTCTCCCTCCAGACGCTCACCGCGTCCATCCAGAGCCTGCCGAGCCTCCCGACTCGGATCGGTTCCAGCGGCCTGTTCGCTCCCAAGCCCCAGCGCTCCACCCAGGTGCTGATCGACGAAGAGGCCGGTCGGCTGACCCTGGTCCCCAACGCGTCGCGCCGCGATCCCGGCGTCACCGTCGCCGGGAAGAGCCGCAAGACCAGGTCGTTCACCACCACCCACCTGCCTCAGCGCAGCGTGGTGCTGGCCGAGGACATCCAGGGTGTCCGCGCGTTCGGTTCCGAGGACACTTTGGCCTCGGTCAACGCCGTCGTCAACGATCGCCTCCAGGACATGAAGAACAACCTGGTGGCCACCCGGGAGTGGCAGAAGATTGGCGCCATCAAGGGCCAGATCCTGAATGCCGACGGTGCGGTCATCGAAGACCTCTTCTCTGCGTTCGGGGTCACGCAGATTTCCAAGGCCTTGGCGCTCAACGTGGCCACCACCGATGTCCGCGGGAAGATCATGGCCGCCAAGCGGGAGTCCGAATCGGTCCTCGGGGCGTTCATGGTGCTGCGGTGGAAGGCCTACTGCTCGGCGTCGTTCTTCGATTCGCTCGTGGGACACGATCTGGTCAAGGCCACCTACGCGGGATGGCAGGCCTCTGCGGATCGCCTTGGCGGCGACATGCGTTCCGGCTTCACCTTCGGCGGAACCGAGTTCAGCGAGTACGAATTCTCGGTGGGAGGATCCAAGTACATCGCCGACGGCGAGGCGTACCTGGTGCCGGACGTCCCGGGTCTGTTCGTCGAGGCGCTCGCCCCGGCCAACTACAACGAGACCGTGAACACGATGGGCCAGGAGTACTACGCCAAGGCGGAGCCGATGCCCATGGGCAAGGGGCACAACCTGGAAGCCCAGAGCAATCCGCTTCCGCTGTGCCTGGCTCCCAAGGCGTGCATCAAGCTCACGGTGAGCTGATCCATGTACTGCACCGTCGATGACCTCAAACTGTCTCATCCCGATCTGCGACTGATCGAAACGACCGATGATGCCCATCCCAATGCGACGGGTTTCATTCAGGTCTCGATCGCCCAGGAACAAATCGATCTGGCATGCGGGGTCATCGACGGGTACTTGGCGTCTCGCTATTCCTTGCCTCTGTCCACCACTCCGATCATCGTCAAGAAGATCGCGGTGGACCTTTCCCTCCATGGGCTCTACGAGCGCATCGGTGCTGCGGGGAAGGATTCCGACATGGACTTGCGGAGAAAATCCGCCATGGACCTTTTGACGGCGATCGCCAAGGGATCCATTTCCTTGGGCCTGGCTTCCAGCCAATCCCAGGTGGTGGAAGCCAGTCCGGAATCCTTCCACGTTTCGACAGGTGGGGATGCGGAATTTGGCATGGAATCCACTGCGTCTCTGGGGGGGATGTTTTTGTGATCCCTTCGTCCTGCTACGATATCGAGGCGGCGATCTACGCGCTTTTCACGGGCACGGATCGCGCATTCGCCAAGGTCGATTTGGGACGTTTCCCGGACGCCATCTGCCCTGGCCTGAACGTCGCAGTGGTTTCGGGAGCCTTCGAAGATTACCCGGATGGGTCCACCAAAGAATCCTTGAAGATCACCATGCTGGTGGCTGTGAAGAACCTCCACTCGGAATCGGAGCGTCGGAAGCTCGTTCACCCCTTAGTCCGCCTGGTCGTCCGCAACCTCTCTGGACAAAATCTGGGAATGGACATCGATTCGATTCAGCCCGACGGATGGGATGAGCGAACCAGCGGCCAACAATTCCAATCTGGCGAGTCCGTATTCGAGGTTCGGTTCCGCACCTCTGTTCGAATTCCGAAGGGTCCTGCATCCACGGATGAAGAAGTCGCCCTGACCGATCTGATTGCCTCCTACCACCAGGTCAGCCCTTCCGGCGGCCAGCTGGCGAATCCACCACTTGCCACAGACAATCTCGATCCGAGGACCTGATGGAAAAACTGCACGTTCGCGCTGTCTCTGATCCTGTTCCCACCGAAGGCGGATTGGATCGAATCACCACGGAGCCCATTTCGGTTCCGAACTCCTACTACTACCGCCAGCTCCTCCAGGCAAATGCATTGGAGGAAGTTGAGCCGGTAAAACCGAAGGCGTCGAAGTCCTCGACTCCTGAAATCAAAAAGGAAGAGCTATGAACCTCTCGATTTCCGGAATCCCTGGAAACGCCCTCAAGCCCGGGTTTTACGGCGCATACAATACCTCCGGTGCTTCCGGGTTGGGGATGTATTCCCAGCGATTGCTGATCGTCGCCCAGATGCTCGCCACCGGCACCCAAGCCGCTCTGGCTCCAGCTCAGGCGTTTTCCAGCGCCGAGGCAGCCACGTTGTGGGGAGCAGGATCTGTCGCCCACCAGATGGTGGAGGCGGTCATCGCCACGAATCGCGGCCTGGCCCCGTTCGTGGTCGGCATTTCCGATGCCGGGGCATCCGTGGCTGCGACGGGCTCCTTCCAGTTCGCTGGTACCGCAACCGCAAGCGAGACGTTGTCGTTCTTCATCGCGGGAAAGCGCGTGGACCTGGGCGTGCAGGCGGGGGACATCGCCTCCACCCTGGCCACCCGTCTCACCGCCGCGATCCAAGCTCGGACGGAATTGCCCCTCTCGGCAGCTTCGGCGACCGTGTTCGCCAACCTGACCGCCAAGAACAAGGGGACCTGTGGAAACCAGATTCCGCTTTCCGTGGTGGGCTCGGTCGCCGGGATCACCACCACCGTCAACGCGATGGCCAATGGAGCCACCGACCCGGACATCCAGGCGGCACTCGATGCCGTGACGCCCAGCCAGTTCCACGTGGTCGCACTTCAATTCGCCGACTCCACCAGCCTGGGGAAGGTCCAGACCTATCTGGACCTGGTTTCGTCGGGGGTGGAACTGCGCCCCGGTCGCGCCTTCGCGGCCATCACCGGAGCAGCCAAGAACATCGCCACGCTGGTCACGTTGGCCAACGGCCTCAACCACGAGCGCGACCACATCTCCTACTTGCCGGGATCTCCAACCGCCCCGTGGGTCATCGCAGCATGCGTCGCGGGAGTGGTCGCTTCCCAGTCGGATCCTGCGATGCCGTTTTCTGGCCGAGTCTTGGGATCCGTGGTGGCGCCCCCTGTTGCTCTGGGGCTCACCCGCTCCGAGCAAGAAACGCTCATGGTCAACGGCGTCACTCCGCTGGAATCCGATCCCGCCGGGAACGTCAGCATCGTGCGGTTGGTCACCACCCGCACCACCACGAACGGCTCCCAGGACCTGGTGCTGCTGGACACCAACCCCATCGCGATCCTGGACTACTTCCGCCAGGAAGTGCGGGCGATGTACCGGCGCAAGTACGGCGAGAGCAAGCTCAATCCTCTGACGATGGTCAGCGTGCGTCAGGACGCCATCGGCGTGGCCATGGATCTGGAGGATCTGGAAATCCTCCAGAAGGTGGAGGAGTGCAAGAACCTGTTCGTGCTCGAGGCGGACCCCAACGTCTCGGGCCGGATCCTGATGAAGATCCCCGTTCCATGGGTGCCTGGCCTCCACCAGGCGTTCGCCGAATTCGACCTCATCAACGTCTCAAACTGAGGAGCAAAGAATGGCCGCCATCGCAAAAGTGGAGCTGACATTCGACGGGATTACCGTTTCCGATTTCAAGTCGATTGCGGAACACGAAATCGAAGTCGGAAAGGAAGTCGAATACGCTTCGAAGTCCGGCTTTGTGGAAATTCCGCCCAAGTACGGATTCACGTTGGAGTACGTGGAGCCCAAGACCGGCGCTTTCGATTTTGCCAAGTACGCGAAGTCGGAAGGCACCGTGGTCATCCATTACGATGGAGGAACCACCGCCACCTACTACGGCGTGCGACTGCTGAAGAAGGGCGAGAAGAAGGGCGATGGCCGAAACGAGATCGTGTATCCGTACACCTTCACGGCCACGCGCAGGGACCCGGTGCTGTGAACCTCGAAGCGATCAAGCGGGGCATCAAGAACTCCAAGGTGGTTCTCTGGCCCGGATCCACCGTCGAGGTGGTCGTGAGGATTTTGTCCAAGCAGGAAGCCCAGGAAGCGTTCTTCGCGGCGGAGCAGCGCTTCCAGCGCGAGAAAGTACAGGTCCAACTGCACAATCTGGAGGAGTTCCAGGAAGAGCGGGCGATCCAGCAGCTGTTTCGGGCGGTCCGAGATGTTGATGGAGGCGCCCCCCTGGCCACCAGCGTGGAAGTCTTCCGATCGCTGATTTCCAGGGACGACGTGGATAGGTTGACAGAGATCTACTCCGCGTTCGAGGACGAGGTCGGAGGGAACCTGGAATCGGCGACGGAGGAGGAGGTTGAAATCCTCCTTTCGGAGTTAAAAAAAAGCCAGAGACAGTTCTTGGGAGCGTTTCAAATATCGGAACGCTGAAAAGGCTGTTGCGTTCTTTGGTTGCCACTCCACCGACCTGACGGAATCCCAATGGCTGTACCTGTTCGCACTGGAAGGAGTCGAGCAGGAGCCGCCTGAAGACAAAAACCGAAAACTCATCGGAAAGTATCGAGAGGAGCATCGATAGTGTCCGCCATATCCACCTTGCGACTGATCATCCAGGGCAATTCCAGCGGCTTGGTTGCTGCAGCCAATGCTGGCGGTCATAGCGTGCAGGGGCTGAGCAACCAGGCCCATGCCGCCGGTGCGCAGATGCAATGGATGGGCGGCAATACAACGGTCGCCGCCAACGGGCTCCACTTGTTTGGGGCGGCAGCAAATGCTGCGGCCCATAGCGCTTCTGGTTTGGCAACGCATGCTGGTCAGGCTTTTCGAGCGGTGGGGCGCCTCTCCCACCAGGCGGCGCAAGGGATCTTGAACAAGTACACGGCTCTCGGTGCGAGCGTCGGGTCGGGATTCGTCCTCTGGCGAGGCGCGACCCTCGATCGCACCTTGCTACGCATCAAACGTACCGCAGGCGCAACCAAAGCGCAAGCCGACCAGATCCGCAGCGATCTGATGAAAATGTCCGTCGAGACCGGAACCCCAGTGGAGGAGCTGGTCGGAAGCTTCAGCACCATGATCCAGTCCGGGCAATCGTGGGACTCCGCGAAGGGCGCAGTTGGCGCCATCAACCAGGCTGTGGCTCTCACCGGAGCAAATGCGGATGATCTGGCAAAGTCGCTCGCGGTGGCTGGAGAGACCTTCAACTTCGATTTGACCCAACCAGGAAAGGCGCTGGAGCTGCTCGACAAAATGCTGATCGCGGGCGACCTGGGATCGGCGGAAATCGAGGACCTCTCGGGCATCTTCGCCAAAGTTGGTGCAAACGCAAAGGCCGCCAATTTCACAATGGAACAGACCCTCGCTTTGACCGAGGCGCTGAGCGCGGTGGAGAAAGACAAGGATCGTCTCGGAACGTTGACCGATTCGACGCTCCGGATGTTCACCAACCAGAAATACATGCTGGACGTAGCGAAGGCAACCGGCGTGAAGTTTTACGACAAGGATGGATCTCGCCGCGATCCGGTCAAAGTGTTGGGCGATTTGACTGCGGCCTACAAAAAGCTGACTACGGAAAAACAGCGCAATAATTTCGTGGCGAAAGCCTGGGGGGCGACGGATCAAGATACCATCAAGGGTGTTCGGACCCTCCTCGATGGGAATGCGCTCACGGATCTCCAGCGCTACGTCGAGAAAATCAAGAAGGCTCCTGGCGAGATCAAGAACAAGATGGGCGAAGGCATGGGGAATGCCGCCAGCCAATTGGAGCGCCTCAAAGAGTCCATGAAGAAGATTGGAGACGAGGCTGCCCGTCCGGTCAACGAGGTGATCACGAAGTACTCCAAGCTTCTGGCGGATCACCAGGACCTCCTGAAGAATGTCGCCATCGGCGCAGGGGTCCTCCTGGCCTCCGCAGTTGCGATCACCACAGCGGCCAAGCTTATCGGTGCCTGGCAAACCATACGCGGCGTGTTCGGAGGCGGTGGTGCAGGTGCGGGCGGTGCTGGCGGTCTTGGTGGGATTGGTGGTCTCGGCTCATCTCCTGTAAACCCGATGTACGTGGTAGTGGTCGCTGGCGGCGGAGGCAGCCCGACTGGTCCAGTTGGCCCAGCCGGCCCTTTGTTGGCAGGATGGGGTGCGCGCTTAGCCGCCTGGGCAAAGGCTGCAGGAAAATTCGCGATCAGCCCATTGGGGGCTGGAATCATCGGCGGCACGTATGCGGTAGTCGATGAAGGCGGGGTAAATGAGTATTCGGCAACCAGAATCGCGACACAGCAGCTGGGGGCATTCCTCGGAAACAGAATCGGAGGCACTCCTGGGCGGCTAATTGGCCAAGTTGGATTCGATATACTTGGGCAAAAAATAAACGAGGGGAGAAGGTTTCCTCAGGCTGATTCTGCCACCCAAAAAGAAATCGATCAAACGGATAGGATGTATCGTGCGCAAGAGCAGAGAGCCTATGACCAATCGCGTCGGAGGCTCTTGGGGATTGAAGATCCTGAGCCTTTGTCGCCATTTTCTGGAGCGCGTCCGCCGTCAATCTATCTCACCTTGCACAACAGCATCGACGCGAATGGGCAGGTTGTAGCGCGCCTAGAAAGCGACAGCGCTGGAGTCGTGGCTCTCCGCTCCGAGTCCCTGGGTCCAGGTTGGTCGCCCCGATGAAAATCTCCGTCACCATCGCGGGACTCCATATCGACTGCGTGGACCTCACCGATACATGGAAGCATTCCATCGCTAAGCACGAGTATCCTGGCCAAAATGGCGCCGACTTGGAGTGGCTCGGCGCCTCAGCTGGAGAACATCCATTCAAGACCGTCTTCATCGGCATGGAGGCCTTGGCCAAGTACGTGGAGCTCCTCCAGGTCTTGCGCAAGGGCGCCTCCGTCCAGGTGGAGCATCCGTTGCATGGGACCTTCCCGGGCATGGTGGAGTCGGTGACAGCCAAGTACGATCACCGCATCGACACTGCCGAGGTGGATTTCGTGGTGGTGCAGGACACGGTCAAGAAGGAGCTTGTGTTCCGCCCACATCTGGGAGATCTGGCCATCTCGACCGCGCAACAGGCGATTGACCAGGCGGTGATCCCGGCGTTGCGCGCACCGGTGGCTCCAGCGTCTCTGCCGTCGGTCGATTTCTCCAGTCCCACCTGGGCGGACCAGCTCAATGCCCTGGGCTTGGGAAACAAGATCTCCGGATACGTCTCCCGACTTGGTGAAGCTGTTGGCCGGATCGCCGCGTTGCGTGCCGCGATCACATCGCCTGTTTCCGCCGGCTTCGCTGCCTTGCAGTTTGCCTCCGACGTCCCCGGCCAAGTGGTCCGCCAGATCGCGGAATTCCTGGATTTGTTCGCGGGTCTGCGCACCGCGGTGGATTCTCCTGTCCTGGGAGCGCAGCGGGCGATCGCGGATCTGGAGGCGTTGATCTCGCAGTATGCCGGGACTGACATCGCCGATGCGATGCTGATCCAGGGGGCGATCCAAGGGGGGATTTCCGCCTCGCAGGTCATGGCCGCCGATGAAGACCTACTGCGCGCCCAGGTGGCAATCGAGAATTCCGTGTCCTTCGATTCGCGTGGGAATCGCCTGGGGGTGTCGCCAAGGATCATGCCTTCCACTCCGATCCAGGTCGCGCGCCTGACCTTGGCCTCGCGGCAGCTTCTGCTGCGCGCTGCCCAGGTGAGTCGCGCTCCTGACCCGCTGCTTTCTCTGGCCCTGGCCATCCATCGGCAGTACCGCGATCGCCTGGCTCGGTTCGAGTCCATCCGGGAAATCACGGTCGATCGCCCAACGCCCCTCCACCTGATTTGCCTGCAGCACGGTCTGCCGTACCAGACCGCGGAGCGCTTGTGCCGCCTCAACGGCATGAAAAATCCGAGCTTCACCGAAGGGAAGGTCTTGATCTATGTCCCTGCGGTCTAGTGTTGAACTCGAAATCAATGGTCAGATCCTGTCGCAAGTGGAGCGTCTGGAGGTGACCTGCGACCTGTACAAGCCATCGGGATCGTTCAGCGCCACGATCGGACTCGACGCTCGCGTGGAAGAGGCATCCTTGGTGCGCATCTACCTCGACGGGCTCCCTACCCTGGTGGGGATCATCGACCAGATCGACGAGTCCTACGACAAGAACTCGCACAACAGGTCGATCTCCGGGAGATCCTTGATCGGACTGGTGGAGGATACCTTCGTCACGTCGTTCGGAATGCCGCCTTCTACCATCAAGGACGCGGCGCAGAAGTACCTCGCCAAGATCCCGCACGTTTCCAGGTTCGGGATGGAATTGGCGCCAGAAGCATCGCAATCGATCGCGGGCCGATCCATGGTGGACGTGGGCGATACCGTATTCAAGGTGCTGTCCGGACTGGCAAGCTCGATCGGTCTGATCTTCTGGTGTGCCCCGGACGGCCGCATGACCTTTGGGAAGCTTGTCTCCTCTGGCGCATCTTCCTACCGGCTGGATCGGTCCGTGATCCAGCGTGGCCAACGCGGGCGCGGCAACGGAAAGATCCACTCGAAGTTCATCCTGATTTCCGACAACGAGGAAGAGGGCCACAGGAAGGTGGAGGTGGTCAATCCCACCGCGCCACTTGAAAGGCCATTTGTCGCGGCTTTCAACGGCCATTCCAGCGACATCAAAAAGCAGGCGCAGGAATACCTGCGGCAGGAACGCATCCAGGCGCTCCAGCTGGAGTACGAGGTTGCTGGGTTCTCGCAGGGCGGGACGGTCTGGGCGGTCAACCGCCTGGTCGACCTGGTCGACGACATCCTCTGCCTGGAAGGCACGTACATCCTGCACCGGTGCGCCTTCTCGTTCGATCGCCGGTCCGGCTCCAGAACTCGTCTTTCCTTGAGTCCGCGCGTTGGCGATCCGTTCAAACCCGCGAAGACCAAAAAGAAGGCCAAGCAGGAGGTCGACCTCTGATGGCCACCAAGCTCTTCAGGGGCATCTTCGCTGCCATCCGCGAGCGAGCGGGAAAGGGGCTACGCCTATCTGACCTGGTGGTCCGCGGCGAGCGGGAGCTCCAAGACGTTCCGGTGATGCAGCAGCGCGGCCTGGTGTCCATGCCTGAGGCTGGCGATGTCGCCATGGTGGCTCAGGTGGACGACCTGGCTGTGGTGGTGGCTACAGATTCCAAGCATCGTCCAGATGCTGGCCCGGGCGAAACCGTCCTGTACGCATCGGAAACCACCTACGTGCGACTCAAGCCGGACGGAACCGTGCACATCCAGGGTGGATCCACCACGACGATCGACTTGGCTCCAGATGGCTCCGTGCGCGTGCATGGCCTGAAGGTGACGGTGGAGGGCGACACGGTGGCCAGCATCGTCGCCCCCAAGGTTGGTTTGGGGCATGATGGCGCCACCGCGAATCCGCTGGATGGCGTAGTGACCGGGCGATGCCTGTGCATGTTTTCAGGCCTCCTGCACCCTGATGTGTCCGGGCAGGTCACCGCCGGGAAGGGGACCCCATGAGCGGCCTGGATCATGCGCGCCTTGTCGCCGCCACGATCGCGGAGCTGAAATCCAAGGGGTTCGCCCTGGATGCAGCGCCAAAACTTGCCACCACGGGGAAGTCCGGGGTGGAGGTGTTCGTCGATGCGCTGGCATTGGCGACGGTCGAGGAAATCGAGAACCACTACTCGGGAACATCCGGCACAGGAACCGATTCCATCCTAAACAGCCTGGTGGGCGATGGCGTGCCCAAGAGGACGGGAACGACCTGGGCAATGGTCAATGATCTCCTCACCCAGTCCGCTGCCGATTTGCGGTATGCCACGCCCACCACGGTGGCCGCTGCCGTCGCAACGCGGCAGGCTGCATCCAACGACCTCACCGCGATCGCAGATGCGTCTGGACTCGGGTACCTGAAGAAGGTCGCATCGGGAGTTTGGAGCCTCGTGTCGTCCATCCCGTGGGGGGACCTGTCCGGGGTCCCGAGTGTGACGGCCGGAAGCGGTCTCACTGGAGGCGGATTGCTCACCGCTGGCGTCACCTTGGCTGTTGCATTCGCGGGTACTGGCTCTGCAGCCACCGTGGCGCGCAGCGACCACTCCCACTCCGGGTATGCGGCATCGTCGCACACCCACACCGCTTCGCAGATCTCCGACAGCACCGCGACTGGCCGCAGCGTTCTCGTCGCCGCCGACCAATCAGCGGCACGGACCGCACTTGGCCTTTCTGGTTGGGCGACCAAGGCCTACACGAACGGTTCCACAACCGACGTTGCGGAAGGAACGAATCTCTACTACACGGATGCCCGTGCAAGGGCAGCGATCACCGCGACCTCGCCCATCATCGCGAGTGCAGGCGTCATTTCGCACAGCGCAGCGGATGGCAACCTCCACGTTCCTGCGACCGGCACCACGAGCAATGGAAAGTGGCTGCGTGCTGGATCCACTGCAGGATCCGTCTCTTGGCAGACGCTGGTTGTGGGCGATCTTCCAGATCACACCCACACCGCTTCGCAGATCTCCGACAGCACCGCGACTGGCCGCAGCGTTCTCACCGCACTCGACCAGGCTGCAGCACGGACTGCACTTGGCCTTTCTGGTTGGGCGACCAAGGCCTACACGAATGGATCCACCACCGATGTCGCAGAGGGGTCAAACCTCTACTACACCGATGTGCGGGCGCGGGCATCGATCACCGCGACCACGCCCATCATCGCGACTGCGGGCGTCATCTCGCACAGCGCAGCGGATGGCAACCTCCACGTTCCTGCGACCGGCACCACGAGCAATGGAAAGTGGCTGCGCGCTGGATCCACTGCAGGATCCGTCTCGTGGCAGACGCTGGTTGTGGGCGATCTTCCAGATCACACCCACACCGCTTCGCAAATCTCCGACAGCACCGCAATCGGTCGCAGCGTTCTCGTCGCCGCCGACCAATCAGCAGCACGGACCGCACTTGGCCTTTCTGGTTGGGCGACCAAGGCCTACACGAACGGTTCCACAACCGACGTTGCGGAAGGCTCGAACCTCTACTACACCGATGCGCGGGCGAGGGCATCAATCACCGCGACTATACCCATCATCGCGACTGCGGGCGTCATCTCCCATAGCACAGCGGATGGCAACCTCCACGTTCCTGCGACTGGCACCACGAGCAATGGAAAGTGGCTGCGCGCAGGATCCACTGCAGGATCCGTCTCGTGGCAGGAGCTTGCGGCAGTAGATCTGCCAATCCATGCGCCTCGCCACTACTGGGATGGGCCAGATCCGATCGCTGGCCAATCGTTGAGTGGACTTCGGGTCACCAGTACCCCAGAGTTCAGCGGGTGTGTGCTGAATGGAATGCAGTGGTTCAAGTCTTCTGGATCTAGGGCCTGGTCGATTCTTGGATCTTCCACAGCATTCGAACTTGGCTCTCGAAATTCAGATGGATCTGCGATCGATTGGCCAATCGTCATTGGACACGATGCAGGCGGGGTAATCCGACTAGGTGGAACCACATCACGCCCAGTGAATTTGATGTTTTCTCTCCAGTTTGGTGGCCTCGAAACTATCAATAGCGCTCGCGAAGGGGTGTTGACAAAAATCAGCGTAAAGAAAGCGCTTGGAGCAACAATCGAGACCGCGTCTAGGGTCGACCTGATTAATGACACGGGGACATGGGGCGCATCTTCCTGGACTGATTCTGGTGGGAATTTGCGTCTGGCATTTCTACAGGGGGATGCGGTATGGACTGACCGATTCAAATTCCTGCGAACTGGTGCGTTCCAAATTGGAGGAGCCGACGCTATCACAGCGTCTCGCGGAGGCCGTCTAACGGATCTGATCGTTACTGGTCAGACAACCCTATCAACAAGTCTGACCGGGTTGCTCAAGGGAGCTGCTGGTGTGATCGGAGTCGCGTCCGCTTCCGACCTCCCATCGCACACCCACAGCGCCTCGCAAATCTCCGACAGCACCGCGACTGGCCGCAGCATTCTCGTTGCCGCTGACCAAGCAACAGCACGGACTGCACTCGGCCTCACCTCCTGGGCGATCAAGGCATTCACCAACGGATCCACCACCGATGTCGCAGAGGGAACGAACCTCTACTACACCGATGCACGGGCGCGGGCATCAATCACTGCGACCACGCCCATCATCGCGACTGCGGGAGTCATCTCCCACAGCGCAGCGGATGGCAACCTCCACGTTCCTGCGACCGGCACGACGAGCAACGGGAAGTGGTTGAGGGCCGAGGCCACCGCAGGATCGTTCTCGTGGCAGACGCTTTCCTCTAGCGATCTCCCAAGCCACGCAAGCATCCACCACTGGAACGGTGCCGATCCGCTGGCTGGTCAATCCATTGCCGGTCTTCTCGTTACGAGCAAGCCAACGTTCACAGGCTTATACGTCAAGGAGGCATCCTCGAATCTTAGCGACTTGGCCTTCCTGACAAGCACCGACGTCAGGAGAATGGCTCTCATCACCGGAACGAACGCGGATGGAGGCGGACTTGCCATCTATTCCTACGACGACTCCGGAGCATTCAGATCATCGAGGATCTTCGTTCCTCGCTCAAATTCTTTCCCGGTCTCGATCGAAAATGGTCTGAAAGTGTCCTCCGGAAACCTGACGCTGAACACCTCGTTCAACGGGATCCTGAAGGCAACCGCCGGCGTCGTTTCTGTTGCTGGCGCTGCGAGCATCGATGCTTCTCTGGTGAACGTGCCGTACGGCCGGATCCCATTTGGCGGATCAAACGGCCTGACGTGGAGCGACAAACTCCGCTGGAATGACCCTTACACGGATATGTTTTGGGTAGATGCTTCTGCGACCTTCAGGGGCACCGTGTACGCGGATGATCTGCAGCTTCCCATTGACGGGTCGATCGTCTCCTTCTCGGCGGCCATGATCCAATTCGGAGACGGAGTGACCGTTCCTCGGGTCCTCTTCCCGAACACGGCCACCAACAAGGCCTTCCAGGTGGATGGGCTTGCCACGTTCGCGCACATCGACGCCTACCTCCTGGAGGGCGATGTCCAGCCAGATCGCGACGAGATCCCCAGCGGAGGTACCCGTACCTTGCCATCTGCCAACGTGGTGGGAAAGAGCGCCAGGTTCTGCGCGGGAATCGGGCCTGGGACCTATTCCGTCTCGGTCGCCAATCCGGCGGCGGAAGTGATCATCTACAGGAGTCGCACGACAGGCCTTCGCCTTTCGGCGACGACTCTCGACATCGTCGATTCTGCAACCGAATTCGTCTGCCATGCCATCGGCAGATGGACAGCGATCGGCTACTAGTTCCCCCCAACCAAAGGAGATGTGAGGATGCAACAGATCAGCTTCAAGAACGAATCCGTTCAAAGGATCGTCATGGCCAGCATGGCCAGGCGCAAGCAGGATATTTCGGAGGCCATCCGGAGCGAGAGCCTGGACTCCATCGTTGCCAAGGCGCTGATGGACGAGCTCCGGGAACAGGTGACCAACAAGACTGTGAAGGACGATGTTCGCGATCTGATTGGATTCGACGAACTGTGGGGTGCCACCTGGCGCTCGTACGGGACCTCTGGATCCATTCCCGAGAGCCTGATCCAAGCGATCGAGGCGAAAGGCAAGGTGGCTTGATGGGCGGGAAGATTCAACTCACCGGACGCCAGGCGGTCCTGCTGTACGATTTCCTCGGGACGAAAACCAAGATTTCGGCTTCTGACAAAATGCGACTGGGGCGCCTCCGCCGGAGGCTCCACCGCATGCTGGAGACCAACGATGAAGGGATACACGAAGCTCTGAATCCGACCATGCGCACGGCCATCTATACCCCGGCGGATCTCCAGCACGGGATCCCACGCGAGATGGTTGGCAAGCCCGTCCTGAAGCCCGATGGCAAGCCGCTCGAACTCTACGATTACGCCACCGCGGATATGTCCCGCGCGTTGGGGGAAATCGTCTACGACAGCGACGAAGCTGGAACTCTGTTTCGCTTTTGCCGAGCCCGAATCGAGGATGCCGATTCATCTGGAGCCATCGCTGAGCACGTTTTGCGCGTGGCGTCCTGGTTTCCGGGTGTCGTGGATGCCATCGAGAAATCCCTGGTGGAATCGTACAAGGAAGATCCCTTCCAGTACGTGGCACCTCCGTCGGATGGTGCGATGTGATTTCCATGCTCCTTGATGGCTCGTTGGTGTCCGATGAATGGACGAGTTCTCCATTGGGTGACCTCGTTTTGTCGTCGCTCTTCACGCCACGGGGGGCATTCTTCCTGAGGCCGGATTTCGGATCTGACCTCCATCTGCTCAAGGGCGCGAAAGCATCCGAGAGCACTCTTCAATTGGCAAGGCGCACCCCTTCATCGGCGCTGAAGTGGGCGATCGATGCAGGGCTGTTGGATTCGGTGGTCTCGCAGGCGGAATTCCATGGCTCGCAGCTGTTGTTGCGCGTCGAGATCAGTGCCGGTGCAGCCCCCCTTGTCTTGGAAATTTGGTTGCCTGTGGTAGCTGGAGGCGCAACGTGAGCTACAACTCGTTCGATGACCTGTTTCAGGCCGTTTTAACTGCGATTCAAAACGCGTCCCAAGGCAGGCAAATTGCCGTTGGAGATCCGCTTTTCCAAAGGGCTGCTGGATTCACATCTGCGGTCTGGGGGCTCTACCGCCAAGCGGACTATGTCCGCGACCAGATCTGGGCGGATACTGCTGCCGAAGATTCCATTGTGCATCATGCAAGCCTGCTCGGAATCACCCGGGTCCCGAGCGAGGATGCATCCCAGCTGTTGGCTCGGTTTCTGGCCAGGGCGCGCACTCCGGTTTCTGGAGGCAACCGGGTCGATTACGAACAGTGGGCGATGTCTGTCCCTACAGGGACGGAATCGATTTCATCGATCACCTGCTATCCGAGCGGGTATGGCCCAGGAACCTGCGTTCTTGTTGTCCGCACTCCAACTGGAAACCCCATTTCGACCGGGCTTCAAGCTTCTATCAAGGCGTTCGTGGTCGAGAAAGGTCCTGTCGCTCCATCTGAGGTCTACGTCATTCCGTCGGCGGTTTCTCCAATTGCGGTGGCGGTTTCAATGGTGGGTGGAAGCGCCTCGATTTGTGAATCGTCGATTCGCACGTATTTCGACACCTTGATCATGGGGCAGCCATTTTCGCCTCAGGCTGTGCAGGCATTGGCGTTCTTCGCTGGAGCCACTTCGGTCACGGTGACCTCTCCCTCCGGATTGGTCGACCCCGGCAAATTCGGATTTTGCACTCTGGGCTCTATTGCGGTGACGGTTTCATGAGCGGCCATCTTGACGTTTTGCGTTCGCTGACCGCCCTTTTGGTCGGAGGCGATGAGCCGGTGATTCAATCCGTCGAGGCGCAATTTCTTGATGAGGCTCAAGCGTACCTTGATTCGGTCGAAGCTGATATTTTCCCAAATGCGAATGGCTCTCTCGCGCGCTGGGAATCGATCTATGGGCTGAGCGGGGCTGGGTCGAATTCAGATCGCCTCGCCGCGATTGTCGCGGCTATTGGAGCTGCTGGAGGCATTTCGAAGAGCTTTTTCGAGGGCCTTGCGACTTCGATGGGATTCGCAATCCAGATCGTTCGGGGGGTCTACCCCTTCCGGGCGGGGGTCAGTTCTGCTGGAGACCCTGTAAAGGAAGTGAATTCTGATGCTATTCAAAATCCTCCCGGATGGAATTCCGCCCTACAAGGACCTTATCCGGCTGATCTGTGGATCTGGGAGGTCCATGTCAATGGCTTGGGTGGGAATCAAAATTCGGATTCCCTGAAAACCGCTTTCCTTCGACTTCGCCCAGCTTTCACCTCGATCCGTTGGGTTGAGGCGGGCCAAACCACTCTCCTTGGAGCTTCCTGATGAAGACCAACTTCCAAAATGGCACCCTCGTTACCCCGGCCTTCCTCAATGCGATCAACTCGCCTGTTTGGAAGCAGGTTCCGGCAAACGATGGAGAGTTCAAGCCCCCGGCTCTGACGGACATGCCTGATGTGGAGCAGGCGATTGCAGATGCTGTTGAGGTTGAGCGGCTTCGTGCTGTGGCGGCAGAGGCGGCTTTTTCGTGGGGGGTGTCTCAAAGCTATTCAAATAAAACTGTATTCGCCGATACCGATGGTTCTTCTGTTCCTTCTTCCACATCCCTGATACAGGTTGCGAAAAGCGGCAATTTCTATCGATTATTCGGGTGGGCGGAATATATGGGTGCACCGGCCGATGATTCTGGTATTTTTGGCACTTTCCATATCGATAGCGATCCAAATACCATTTTGCGCGAGGTTGCGTCGCTGCTTTTTGCTTCCTCCCAGAGCTTCAGATTCTCTATTCTTGTGCATCACGCTACGTTTGAGGACGTCCCAGTTCCAATCAAGCTGGATTCTCCTGACGGTATCAAGTTGGCGTTCTCACCGTATGTGGAGGTAGGGCGCTGGCGAGGCTATGGCCCACACCTGTGGTGGTCGTTCGACCTCATTTTTTAGCATTTCGTCTCAAAACCCCGCCCGTTTTGTCTCACCTCGAGCGCTCTGTCATACTGAGGGCGCTGGTGTTCTCCAGCTCCACCCCGTTGTGGGCGACCAGGGTGTAGCGGGTGGAGTGGATGATGGGGAATACCCAGGAAATGGTCGCCCAGTATTTGATGACTTCGGTCTCCTGGTACTCCACAAGCCCGTGACCCTGGGAATATCGAGCGGTTTTGGTGAGGGTGTGGAAGTTTCCCGGTCCCTTGGACGGGTCCAAATAGGGGGCCGGCAACTGAATGATGTTGGAAAAGATGGAATGGTTGGAGTACCAGTTTCTTGTAAAGGAACTCGTCAAGGAGCTCGTCAAGGAATCCGCCAGATGTTCTTCGGAAGGCTGGCCCATGGTCTCTATGGAAAACGCAAGCGAAACAGGCTCGAGCCCATCCCGCTTCAATGTCGATGTCCATCGTTGGAAGGTTCCGGAATCGGCTAGGCGTGCATCGAGAGTCCATCGGATCCAAGAGGTGTCCAGGGTGATGCGATCAGCCATGGTGACGGTATCGATTCCGAAGGTGGAGTCGATCCTGCGCCATACCCATTGGTCTCCAACTTTGGGTTCCGTGAGCCATCGGCAGGTCCTGGTGATTTCGGTTTGCCCCATTTTTTCCAGTGTCCACGTTTCTCCTGTAGCGGAATCTTCCTGGAAAACCCAGCCGGAATCGTCTCTCCAAACACCGCGCGGCACAGGAAAGGTGAGCGTGATTGGGGAGCTGAATTTCCCGAAGGGTCCTTTGGCGAAGGTGCGGAAATACTCGCCGGAGATCATACGGCTGCCAAAGGCACCCGTGCCCTTTTGGCAATAAATCGACAATTGCCCCCAATCGAAGGAGCTGTCCACTCGAGTTCGATTCGTTGCCCAGCTCTCCAGGTCCAGCGGAGCCAAGCAGGAGGCCTGGGTCCAGGCCTTGGTGGAGTCCTGGACGGTGAGCACGGCGGTGTCCAACCGGAGGGAATCGCCGTTCTTGGATTGGAATGCGTACCACTCGGTACCAGGCATTGCCGTTCTCTGCCCAGCCACCAAGCTATCGCGGATGGCGATGGTCCACAGGGTGCGGTCGGGGCGGATGCGGCGGGTGGGGGTGGCTCCGTCGGAAGCCGTGTCCCATACCGTGTCACGCTTGTAGAACACGGAATCGATGGGCACGTGCACCACCACGGCGCGCTCCGTGCCGGATCCGCGGGTGACCTGGTAGGTGAGAGGCACGCCCAGATGGTAGGGGAGGGCCCAAAGCGCGGAGCTGGCGGCGGCCAGGATGGCCAGGAAGTTGCGGAAGATGCGGTTCATGGGATGCCTCGGTGGCGATGGGTTCTGTCCAAAACCTACCGCCGATCGATGCCCGCGTTTGGGCATGATCGGTAGAAC
>ENA-UOWO01001540-UOWO01001540.1-activated-sludge-metagenome-genome-assembly--contig:-NODE-1540-length-30402-cov-11.700267_pt1 | contig 30402 bp, 18 predicted proteins | sample MGYA00238148_ERZ761564 | MGnify/ENA primary metagenome ERZ761564 (study PRJEB28885, sample SAMN05720194) | activated sludge metagenome | isolation source: Anaerobic digester | place: USA...
CTAAACAAAATGCCCGATTTTCTTCACCTCCATTGCCATACGCAGTTCTCACTTTTGGACGGCGCTTCCTCCATTACCCAAATGATGGACAAGGCGGTCAAAGACGAGCAAAAAGCCGTCGCACTGACCGACCATGGCAACATGTTCGGGGCATTTAAATTTGTGGCAGAAGCCAAAAAACGCAACCTGAAACCCATCATTGGTTGCGAATTCTACCTGGTGGAGGATCGGCATGTCAAAGCATTCTCCCGAGCCAAAGGGGAGTCAGATAACCGTTACCATCAACTCCTGCTGGCCAAAAATGCCAAAGGTTACGAAAACCTGTCCAAACTTTGTTCCCTCGGCTTCATAGAAGGTTTGTACGGCAAATATCCGCGTATTGACAAGGAGTTGCTGGTGCAGTATAGCGAGGGCCTGATTGCCAGCAGTTGTTGCATTGGCGCAGAAGTGCCACAGTTGATCATGCACGGCAAATTGGAAGAAGCGGAAAAACAACTGCGTTGGTGGGTCGATTTGTTTGGTGAGGATTATTACATCGAAATCCAGCGCCACCGGGGACTCGAAAACATCGATGGGCGGGGCATCAGTCAGGAAGACATCAACCAGACATTGCTGGGTTTTGCCAAAAAATACAACCTTAAAGTCATTGCTACCAATGATTCACACTACGTGAACGAAGACGATTGGTTGCCGCATGATATCCTGCTTTGTGTCAATACGGGGTCTTACCTCGAAGAAGAAGGTCGCTTCAAATTCCCCAGTTCCGACTTCTTTTTTAAGACCAAAGCAGAAATGGGGCAGTTGTTTGCCGATGTGCCCCAAGCCTTGGACAACACCATCGAGATCGCGGACAAGGTCGATTTTTTGGATCTGGCCCGAGAGGTATTGCTTCCCGCTTTTCCACTACCCCCAGGTTTTGATACCCAGGATGCCTACTTGCGACACCTCACTTATGAAGGCGCCAGGCGGAGGTATAAACACATCTCGCCCGAGATTCAGGAGCGCCTGGATTTTGAGTTGCAAGTCATCCAAAACTCAGGCTATCCCGGTTACTTCCTCATCGTACAAGACTTTACCACCACCGCCCGTCAAATGGGCGTTTCGGTAGGACCCGGCCGGGGTTCAGCAGCAGGTTCAGCGGTGGCGTACTGCATTGGCATCACCAATGTAGACCCCATCAAGTACGACCTGCTCTTTGAGCGTTTTCTCAATCCCGAGCGGGTATCCATGCCCGATATTGACATCGATTTTGACGACGTGGGCCGCCAGCAGGTGATCGACTACGTGATCGACAAATATGGCCGAAACCAGGTGGCACAAATCGTCACTTACGGCACCATGGCTGCCAAATCTTCCCTGCGCGACGTAGGCCGGGTGATGAACATCCACCTTTCGGAAGTGGACAAGGTCGCCAAAACCTTCCCGATTCACCTCAAAGCAACCTTGGGCAAGATTTTGGCCAAAGACGACATCGACCCCAAGCTCAAGAGTGAACTCAACTCGGAAGACGTAGAAAAAGCCTATCAATTCCGCCAATTGGCCGATGGCAAAGACCAGATTGGTCAAATGATCCAAACGGCGCGCAAGCTGGAAGGTTCGGTGCGCAACACGGGCATTCACGCCTGCGGGGTAGTGATTACCCCCGACGACATCACCAAGTACGTTCCCGTCAAGGTGGACAAGGATTCGGACATGTACATCACGCAGTTCGACAACTCGGTGGCCGAATCGGCGGGTTTGCTCAAAATGGACTTTCTGGGCCTCAAAACCCTCAGCATCATCAAGGATGCCGTGTTCATGATTGAAAAAAACCACGGCGTCAAACTGGATGTAGACGAGGTGCCACTGGAAGATGAGCTTACGTACAAGCTTTTCCAGCGCGGTGAAACGGTTGGTATTTTCCAGTATGAAAGTACGGGCATGCAAAAGTACATGAAGGAACTAGTGCCCACCACCTTCGAAGACTTGATTGCGATGAACGCCCTCTACCGACCAGGGCCATTGGAATACATTCCTAACTTCATTGCGCGCAAGCATGGTCGGGAAGCCATCACCTACGATGTACCCGATTGTGAAGAATACCTCAAGGACACCTACGGCATCACCGTGTACCAGGAGCAGGTGATGTTGTTGTCGCAAAAACTGGCGGGTTTTACCAAAGGCCAGGCGGATAAGCTGCGCAAAGCGATGGGTAAAAAGCTCAAAGCTGACCTGGACGCCATGTACCCCAAATTCCTGGAGGGAGGTGAAAAACGCGGTCATCCGAAAGACAGACTGGAAAAAATCTGGAAAGACTGGGAAGCTTTTGCCTCCTACGCCTTCAATAAGTCGCACTCGACTTGTTACGCCTTTGTCGCCTTTCAAACGGCTTACCTCAAGGCGCATTACCCCGCCGAATTCATGGCCTCGGTACTGACCCACAACAAAAACGACATCGGCAAAATCACCTTCTTCCTGGAAGAATGCCGCCGGGGTGGCATCCCGGTATTGGGGCCGGATATCAACGAATCTGAAATGGACTTCTCGGTGAACAAAGCCGGGGCGATCCGATTCGGCATGTCGGCCCTGAAAGGGGTAGGAGAGGGTCCTGTGGAGGAAATTTTGGAAGAGCGCAAAAATGGACCGTTTACCAGCCTCTTTGAAATGTTGCGCCGCCTGCAAATGAAGGCCGTCAACAAAAAAGCCCTGGAAAGTTTGGCACTGGGTGGTGCTTTTGATTGTTTTGAAGGTACCCACCGGGCGCAGTACTTCGCGCCATCGGATAAATACGATTCTTTGCTTGAGCACGCCATCAAATTTGCCAGCGCTGTACGGGCTACGCATTCACAATCGGCCAATTCCCTTTTTGGCGACATGAGCAACTCGGTAATGTTGCCAGAGCCACCGCTGCCCCAAGTAGAGCACTGGTCTTTGTTGGAAAAACTCAACCGCGAAAAGGAAGTCACCGGTATCTTCATTTCCGGTCACCCGCTGGACGATTACCGCGTGGAGATCGAACATTTCATGACTTGCACCATTGATGCGCTGAGCACCCACCAAAACAAACCAACTGTACAGGTGGGCGGCATGGTGACCAAAACCATCCACCGGGTCAGCAAAAATGGCAACGGTTGGGGCATTTTTGAAATCAGCGACTACACGGGTTCCTACGAAATCAAACTCTTTGGTGAGGATTACCAAAAATTCCGCCACCTGCTCACCGATGGCATCGCCATCTTCGTGAAAGGCCGCTTCCAAAAAGGCTGGAAAGACGATGGCGAAATGGACTTCAAAGTGCTGGAAGTACGCCTGCTGGAAGGCATCGCCCTGAGTATGACGGAGTCGATTACGCTCAAACTGCCGCTGGAACGCATCTCTGCGGACATCATCGCAGACCTCGACGGCCTTTGCCGTACGCACACCGGACCGCACAAATTCAAAGTGGAAATCCTGGACCACAGCGCCAAGATGAAGGTGAACATGGTCTCACTGGATCGGAAGGTGAATGCGGATAATGATTTTATTCGGGAGTTGGGGAGATTGGGGTTGGAGTATGTGTTGAATTGAGGGGGCGGTTCAGATATTTTTCTCCGTCTCATGCTGTCATGCTCCCACGACACCCACGAAAAAATTCATGGGGTGAGATGCTGTGTGGCCTCCCACAGATGAATCCGTGGGTTGGCCAAAGGCTGCTAGTTGTCAGCGATGTTCTCTTCCTCTGAATAGCTGATCAGGGTTTCGACGTAAGCCAGGTCTTTGCTTACAATCAAGGCTATTTCCTCGGGAGTTTTTTGGTCAATTTGATATAGGTAGAGGATAACTTTGTTGACTTGTTGACGTGCCTCTTCTAGTTGTTCCTCAACTCGCTGGCGTCCTTTTTCAATACCGATCTTTATTCCTTCTTCCAAGATCATATCATAAGTACTCATGGCGGTTTTGTTTAGTGTTTTTGGTAGATTTTGAATGAATCTATGGATTTTTTCTTTTGCAAGTTGCAAGGGACTGCCACCGTAAATACCTTCTTGAGCATTAACGTGGGGTTACTCTCCTGAGTGATTGACAATTATAGCTTCGATGGTCTCTGGTTCCATGTTTACGATCAGGGCGATTTCGGCGGCGCTCATTTTGGCGATATGGTGTAAATTGAAGATAGTTGTGGCGTGGAGTCTTTGGCGTTCTTCTTCCTCTCGATGTAGTGCGGCGAGCAATTGAAGCCTTTCTTCCTCCGCTTTTTGGCGCTCTTTGGCCAGTTTTGCTTCATTTTTCTTTTGTTCTTCCAATGGGTTGTACCCAAACACCCGTTCGTACAATCCCAGCGCAAAATCTTTGGTTCCTTGTGTAATGATCATTTCTTTTTCGTTTGGAAAGACCAGTGAAATTTGTGTTTGTTGAAATTCGTTCTCCTGCTTTTTCGGTAAATGCACAAAATCCCTTACAAAGATAAACAATTTGACACTGCGGTCAAGGTCGATGTCACCCCGACTGCGTAGTAAATTGAATAGTTTGCTTTTTAGCGCTAGCCGTAGCGTAGGGTTGTTCCGACTACGGTAAGCGTATTGGGCTGCCAACATGGCTACGGCAAAAGGATTGTGCATGGAGTCAATGAGCATTTGTTCATCGAGTTGAATGGCCACAATGCTTTTGAAGTGGTACTCTAGCCGTGTGTCAAAAACATGACTGGAATACTGCAAATGATGCGGTGAGGGCTTCGCCCCCGTAAACACGGCAATGGCGGTAATGCTTTCGATTCCATAACGCAGGCCGATCAAGGCCCGGTAATGGTACATCCGCAGGGCAAAATCGGGCTCTAATGTGTGTTGAAATTCTCCATGCACATACACATAATGATCTGCTCCCGCTTTGAGCACCACCTTGACCAGCTTATCGGTTCTTTTGCTCTTCCCTTTGATCTTAAATTTGCCCCGTAAGGCATTGATCAGTTCTTGCTCCAAAAACACATAACCCTGTTCCCAGTCAATTGCGGCGAACAAAGCTGGATTGACAAAAGCAATGAAGTCTGGAAAAAAATCGCTGATGAATTCTTTGAGCAATGCATCATAGTCGATAGGCTTGCTGCGCATGCGGCGTGATTTGAATACAAGGTAGGAGCCTTTGCAGGTTAAGTCACGGCACTGTTGGCGGGTTTTGACCAGGGCAAATTGCTAGGTTTGATAATCCACACCCCCCACGATCACACCTTCACCCCCCCACGCCCCATTTTTCCCCCCAACCGGGGGATTTGCATTCCACCTTTCCAACTTAACTTTGTTTCATCCACAGATCTACATGCAGCGTCATCAAATCTGCTGGTAAAGTCATTTTTTCACCCGACGATAGAGCAGTTTCTCATGATCCCCTGCCCATTTGGTAGGGGTTTCATTTTTTACAAAACAATGAGTAATTTGCTTTGAGATAATTCTCCGGATGAAAAGAATAGTGAGTTGGGTTCTAAGTTGGGTTGTATTGACGGGATTGTGGGCGCAGAAGTACAATTTTGTCAATTTGAATGTCGAGCATGGCCTCATTCAGTCGCAGGCCAATGCCCTGTGTCAGGATCAGCATGGGCACCTGTGGATTGCCACGATGGGTGGTGTTTCACGTTATGATGGCCAGCATTTTACGGGTTTCTCCATGAATGATGGTTTGGCCAATAACATCTGCCTGACGATTTTATCCGACAGCAAAGGGTGGATTTGGGTAGGTACTCAAAATGGCCTTTCCCGCTACGACGGTTCGCGGTTTCGCAATTATTTTTTTTTCAAAAAACCACAACAAAACGAAGTCAGTTCCCTGGCTGAAGACCAGAGCGGACGCATCTGGTGCACGGTGAAAGGCAAGGTGTACTGCATTGACCACGGAAAGATCATCAAAGCAGATTTACCCAAAGACCATGATTTTAGGCAAGTTTTTGCCGATCATCAGGGGCAAATCTGGGCTTGTGGGCCGAAGGCTCCATTGTACACTTTGCGCAAAGGCCAATGGCAGGAGATCGAACTGCCCACTGGAGAAAAGGAACCCCATGCCCCTTTCAAACTATATTCCGACCCCGATCACAACCTTTGGCTGCTTACTCGGGGTGGCGTGTATCGCCGTAAGAAAGGGGTGTACGAAAAATTCAATCCGCCAGGTTATGCCGAAATGGTCAAAGGAATGGTTAGACGTCTGGCTTTTGACCAAAATAAAAACCTGTGGTTGGGTACACAGGATGGATTGTATCAAGTTAAGCCTGATGGCATTCGGCGGTTTGACCAAAGCAATGGTTTTTCTCAAAACGTTGTGACCGATATGTTGATTGATCGTGAGCATCAGCTTTGGGTTTCAATGGCTGGTGGTGACGGTCTTTTCAGGTATGCGGGCGACACTTTTGAGCAATACGATGAATCCACGGGTTTACCGACGTCTTCCGTGATGAGTATTTGCCGGGATTCGGTGCAACAACTATGGGTAGGTACTTACGGTGGTGGCTTGGCGCGCCTGGGTAAAAACGGATTTGAAACGCTTCGTCTGCCCCTTGACCAAGCCGGCGCACAACGCATCAATTCCATCATTACCGATCACAGTGGCCGATTGTGGATCGGTACCGAAGGGCAAGGGCTGTGGCGTTACCAACAAGGGAAGTTCACTCAGTTGCTAAGCGCTAAGGATGGATTGCTACAAGGAGTGGTACTGAATGTTTATGAAGACAACAAGCAGCGCATTTGGGTGGGGACACCCGCAGGCATCATGCGCTACGATAGTGGACGTTTTGAGAAACTCAAAGCCTATACTTTTTTTAGTTCCTGTTTTTTGGACATCGGCCAGGATTCTTTGTTGGTCGGCAGTGTCAGTGGAATATTGTTGCTTCAACACGACCGCAATATCCTGCGCAAACAACCAGATTTGCTGCGCAAATCAACGGTCATTTGTGCTGCAAGACAGGGATCAAAAATTTGGATTGGCTCGGACAATGGCCTGTTTTTGTGGGATCTGAACACCAATCTTTTCAAACATTACAGCCAAAAATCAGGCCTTCCGTCCAATATTGTCTATAACCTCAGCGTAAGCAAAAACGGCATACTTTATGCTGGTACAGGTCAAGGTTTTGCCCGTTTTCAGTTTGATTCCGATACACAAACCTACCAAATCGACAATTTTAGTGCTACTGCAGGCATCCCCAATTGGGAAAGCAATCAGCACGCGACCTTGATCGATCGAGATGGTTCGGTGTGGTTTGGTACGACCAAAGGACTGTTTCGGTATCATCCTCATGCTCCCGATGCACCAGTGCCTCCGGCGGAAGTGATTTTGCAATCGGTCAAACTATTTTCTAAGCCCCTGGAACCTGGGCAATGGAATAAAGGCCTTAGTCCGGGCTATCATCTTCCCCAACAATTGCGCCTGCCACCGCGTAAAAACCACCTGAGCTTTGAGTTTGCCGCTATTTCCCTGCGTGACCCTCAAGGCATGCAATACCAGTATCGGATACAGGGTTTGGACGAAAATTGGTCGATCTTGTCCAACAACCACAAAGTAGAATACCCCAATTTGCCCGCCGGTAAATTCGTTTTCCAGGCTCGAGCGCGCAACAAGAATGGACGTTGGTCGCAAAAAAACCTCAATTACAATTTTGAAATCATCACTCCATTTTACCAAACCGCCTGGTTTAGAGGGGGTACGGTAGGTTTTTTGGTCTTGTTGGGTATCGCGATCCAATCCTTTAGGGTGCGCTTGCGCTCGCGGCGCAAACGGCAAATGGCCCTGTTGCGCCAGGAAGAACAGGAAAAGGTACGCCGCCGCACTGCCGAAGATTTTCACGATGAATTGGGGAATAAATTGACCCGCATTGCCCTGTTGACCGAAATTTTGCAAAACAAACTGGGGCCTCAACAACCCGATGTTAAGGGGATTGTCAGTCAAATCAAAGAAAATGCAGTCCAACTATATGGTGGCGCACGGGACATCATTTGGGCGCTCAATCCCTCCAGCGACAACCTTTATGAAATACTCACCCGGATTCGTGATTTTGGCGTTGATTTGTTTGCGGATACCGGGATCGAATTTTCCTGTGAGGGCATTCAGGATGCTTATCGGGGGGTCGTAGTTCCCATCGATTACAGCCGCAACCTGATCATGATTTTTAAAGAAGCATTGAACAATTGCTTAAAACACTCGCAAGCACAAAGTGTTACTTTTGAGGTGATGCCCAACGGGTTCCAAAGTTGGCGCATCATCCTGCGTGACAATGGCAAAGGCTTTAGTTTGAACACCATCAAAAAAGGCCATGGCATCGACAACATGCAGATTCGCGCCAAACGCATCGAGGCAGAGCTGGATTTTGCGATGCTACCGATTGGTGGAACCAGGTTGGAACTGCGTTTTAGCCTGAAAACAAAAAATGTAAGCACCTAGCCAAGATAGGGTGTGGGTTGGAGTGTGAGTTAGGGTGTGATGTCGGCAGATGGCAAGATCGTGCTGAAATGAACAATAGAAATATCGTATGATAAACCTAGCCAACCCACGACTTCAGTCGTGGGAGGCACCAAAAGCATCAACCCATGAATTTATTCATGGGAATTTTCGCAGACGAAAGCAAGCATCATGCAATACACCATAAACGTAACCCTCATCGAAGACGATGAAACCATCCGCGACAGCTACGCCTACCTCATCGGCGGAATGGAAGGCTATTCCGTCATCAGCACCTATGCCTCTTACGAGGATGCTGCCAAAAAACTGCACTCCGATGCGCCGGACGTAATATTACTCGACATCGAATTACCTGGTTTGAATGGCATTGATGCCCTGCTCAAGATCAAAAAGATCCTGCCCAATACACCCATCATCATGCTCACGGTGTATGAAAATGAGCACACCATTTTTGAGGCACTGGTCAATGGTGCGAGTGGGTACCTGACCAAAGACGCCAGCCCCCAAAAGATGGTTGACGCCATCAAAGAAGTGATGGAAGGTGGCGGAGCCATGAGTGCCAATGTGGCGCGCCTGGTGATCAAGTCCTTTCACCGCAATCAAAACTCCCCCCTTACCCGTCGGGAAACCGAAATTCTGGAACAAATTTCCCTGGGCAAAAGCCGCAAGCGCATTGCCGAAGAAATGTTCATCGATATGGAAACCGTAAAGTCCCACATCAAAAACATTTACCTCAAGCTGGACGTACATTCCAAAGCGGATGCCATCAAGCTGGCCAGAGACAAACGTTTTATTTAAAGTCAGGAAGAAATTTAGAATCAGCAATAAGCGTTAGATTTGTGGTTCTAAAATCAAATGAAAAATTGTAATGAAACTTACGCTGCGTTTATTGCTCTTCCTGTTGTCGGTGTGCCTGTTTGCTACTTGTGAAAAACTGGAAGAAAGACTGCTGGATGGCCCCACTGAAATTACCACGCAAGAACAACGTTTTTTGACCGAAAATGACTGTGATGGTGCAGTGCGCCTCTGTTATAACGCCCTGGCCTTTGACGATTGGTGGCAAGTACATTTCTGGCGTCTTTGCAATGACGCCGCTACCGACGACGCCTGGGTTGGCGACACCATTAAAAACTACGACATCAACCCACCTCGTTTTTCTAATAACCCGCTCGATACGAGTAAAACCCGGCGGGACACCATTGTGATCCCCTACTTTCAGCGCCGAATTGAGCTCATGCAAGCCGGACACTATACCCTGGATGCACGTGGAGAGCGTTTGCGCGACTTTTACCAGTCGAACTACAAGGGCATCTTTTTGTGCAATAGCGCCATTGCCGGCGTGAGCAATGCCCTAATTCCGGACAATGTAAAAAACCGCCTAGTGGCAGAGGCCAAATTCCTGCGCGGCTTTTTCTATTTTGAATTGGTCAAAAATTTTGGACCAGTGCCAGTGGTCACGGCTGTGGTGCCCACGGCTTATCTTGACACCATGCGCAGGGCTTCAACGCAGCGGGTGTATGCTCAAATCAAACAAGATTTTACGGAAGCAGCTACAGTACTGCCCACTTTGACCGAACAAAGCGGCAAAGACCGTGGACGGGCAACCCAAGGAGCCGCATGGGCATTTTTGGCCAAAGCCGAACTGTACACTGAAAACTGGGCTGCCGCGCTGACTGCTGCTGAAAAAGTGATAGAGCAACAAACTTATGCCCTGGAAGCAGATTTTGGGGAGCTTTGGAACCCGCAAAATGTCAACAGCCGTGAGTTCATCTTCAGCATTGGTACGGGCGTTTGGTCTTTCAACGCATTTGGCAACCCAATTCCCGTCATTTGTGGCAGCAGGGCTGAAAAAGGTTGGGGCTATTTGTGCCCGACCACTAATTTAGAAAGCCAATACCTGATGGACAATGACAGCATTCGCCTCAAGTGGACCATCATCAAACACCAACAGCCCGTGCCCGGCGATACCACCCGTAGTTTTGATGCCCGGCCAGAAGTCAGTAAATCGGCTCGTTTTTGCCGCAAATTATACGTCCCTTCCAATCAACGTTTGGGCGGCTCCAGCTCAAAATTGCCGAACAACCTCATCTTCATGCGTTACGCTGATTTGTTGTTGATTGCGGCAGAGGCTGCTTACCACACCAACGCGGTGGGGAAAACCCGCGATTATCTCGGTGCCGTACGCCAACGGGCAAAGCTCACTTTGGATGGATCCCTCAGTGGAACTGCCCTATTGGATGCTGTGTACAAGGAGCGGAGAGCAGAGCTGGCTTTTGAAGGCCAACGTTTGTTTGATTTGCGCCGCATCAAATCCGATGGCAAACCGCTGATCCACAAAGTAATGGGACTTAACGGAGCCTTTATTCGCTACAACATCAGCAACGCCGACGCCTACGAACGCAACAACAAAAGAGAACGGCTAGACAAGGGCAGCAATTTCAAAGTGGACAAACACGAGCTTTGGCCCATTCCACAGGAGGAGTTGAATCGGAGAGGAGGATTGCGGCAGAACCAGGGGTATTGAATCACATCCACTTCTTGCGCTTGAACCAAATGTAAATGACCACAATAATCACCAGCATGAGTAGCAGACTGGCCGGATATCCCCATTTGAGTTGTAATTCGGGCATGTATTTGAAGTTCATCCCATAAATGCCCACGATAAAAGTGAGCGGCATAAAAAAGACCGAAAAAATGGTGAGTACTTTCATCACCTCATTGGTCTTGTGTGCAGAAATGGAGATGTAGATGTTGAGCAAGTTGGATACATCTTCGTGGATGTGCTCATAATTGCTGTGCAATTTAAGATTAAGGTCTTTTAAATCCTGAATAAAAGGGTTGGACTTGGTATCCCGATAGACCTCATCGATGACACTTTCCGTCAAAATCAGCAGTTTTTTATTGACGCTGATCATACGGCGCAGGTGATATAGTTTTTCTTCAAATTTACCACGCGTATGGCGGGCAAAGATGGCGGATTCAATTTTATCTACCTCATCATCCAGATATTGTGCAGGTTCCAGATAAGAATTAACCGCATGCCAGATGATGTGGGTGGCCACGTCGCAGGGAGTCATGGTATGGCCTGGCGTCAGGTATTTTTTTTCAATTTCTTCAAAATAAGGCTGAGGAAGGCGATGAATGGTGATGAGATAATCATCTGTGTAAAACAACGCTATTTTGCTGGTGAGGTCTTGCACCGAGTGCGGAGTTTCCAGCTCTTTGGGGTTGTAAATGCGCACGATGATAAAACGAGCCAAGCCATCGATCTCGAATTTGGGCAAGTGATCGGGCTCCAGGCAATCTTGCACTGTATAAGCATGGAGATTGAATTTTGAAGCAATATCCAACAGTTGTATTTTGTGGGGCTGGGTAACGTCCAGCCAGGTAAACTTGCCTTGATAGATGGTTTTTTCCACGGGTGGCGGTATTTTTTGTGCAATCTAAGGAAGAGTTATGATATTTCCTCAACTCAACCACATGTACGCCAACCAGCTGCTCAAATACGCCAGCCCGGTCATGAAGCCAAACTGGATCAGGGGCCATTTCCAGGACTTCGTCTCGCGGCGCACCACGGCGATGGTGCTCATGCACTGCATGGCAAAGACGTAGAACAGCAATAAGGAAAGCGAGGTAGCAGGCGTGTAGATGAGTTCTTTGGTGACAGGATCGCGTTGATTGGCCATTTTTTCGCGGATGGAATACTCGTCATCCTGGTGGCCAATGCTGTAGATGGTAGCCATGGTGGCCACAAATACCTCCCGGGCGGCAAAAGAAGTGATCAGGGCAATGCCAATTTTCCAGTCAAAACCCAGCGGTTTGATCACCGGCTCGATGAATTTGCCCAATCGTCCGGCAAAGGAAGCTTCCATCACTTTGGCATCCACCAAATCCTGCGTCTCCTCGGCATTTAGTTTCTGCTCCTGTGCGCTGCGCTGTGCTGCCGCCTCTGCTCTGGGAATGGATCCCGGAGGCCCAAAGGAAGACAACACCCAAAGTACAATCGTAATGATCAAGATAATTCTACCCGCTTCAACCGTAAAGGTTTTTACTTTTTCCCATACGGTGAGCCAAACGTTGCGCATCACGGGCAAGCGGTAGGCGGGCAGTTCCAACATCAAGAAGCTGGTTTCATTGGTACGCAAAATCAACTTAAACACCAACGCTGACAACAGTGCCGCGGCAATGCCCAAGAGGTACAAGCCCATAAAGGCCAGAGCTTGCAGGCTGATGAAACCAATTTTGGTGGGCGGTACCACAAAACCAATCAGCACGGTGTACACCGGAATCCGCGCCGAACAGCTGATGAAGGGCGTGACCAGGATGGTAATCAAACGTTCTTTCCAATTGCTGATGGTGCGGGTACTCATGATGGCTGGGATCGCGCAAGCCCCTCCGGAGATGAGCGCCACGATGCTGCGGCCATTTAAACCAAAAAACTGCATGATACGGTCGAACATAAAGGCTGCCCGCGCCATGTAGCCAACCTCTTCGAGCAGGGAAATCAGAAAAAATAAAATGGCAATTTGGGGGACAAACACCACAATGCCACTAAGACCCGCCAAAACGCCCTCGGTGAGCAAATTGGTCAGCCAATGTTCTGGCAAGCTGCTTTGTAAAAAAGTACTCAAAGAGCCAATGGCCCCTTCGATAATATTCATGGGCAATTCGGCCCAGGTGAACAGCGCATGGAAAATCAGCAGCATCAAGCCAAAAAACACCACCGGGCCGAAGAAGCGATTGGTCAACAAATCGTCGAGCCGATCAGTGAAACTGGCCGATTGGTCGCCGTCCTTGTCGCGGGCTTGCTGTACGATGGGGGTAAATTGGTCGTAGCGTTGCATGGTTTCGTACACCTGTAATTGCAGGTCTTGAAAACCGCTGTTGCTGATGGCTGTTTCGATTTGTTCTTTTTGCAGCGGACTCAAAAACGGTAGCCACTTCACATGGTGTGCCAAAAGCACCAACTGATAAGGCGTATAGCCCGGAAATTTATCCTGTAGTTGGGGAATGAGTTTGGCTTCTTCAGGAGAAAGTCGGTATTGGGTGCTGTCGACAGGGCCAGTGGCGGGTTGCGCCAATAACGCTGCCAACATGGTTTTCAGTTGAGTCATGCCCTCGCCGCTGCGGCCACTCAGGAGTAGGGTAGGGGCACCCAATTTTTGCGAGAGTTTATCCAGATCGTATTGCAAGCCTTCCTGTTCGGCTACATCCGCCATGTTGAGGGCCAAAAGTACCGGAATGCCCAGGTCTTTCAATTGACTAAACAGCAAAAGGTGTTTTTCCAGCTTAGTGACATCGGCAATGTACACGATGGCATCGGGATAGTTGTCGTTGCCGGGCTGAACCAAGCTTTGTACAACCAGTTTTTCGTCTTTGGAGGTGGGATAAAAGCTGTAAGCACCAGGAAGGTCGATCAATTCAGCACGGATGCCGCCGGGTAGTTCCAGCGTGCCGGTTTTTTTATCAACTGTAACACCGGGAAAGTTGCCCACTTTTTGTTGCAGGCCGGTAAGTTGATTAAAAATAGAGGTTTTGCCACTGTTGGGGTTACCAATGAGGGCAATTTTTGGCTCTTGTTCGGGCAAATGCGCTGGTTTCAAACCGTTGACAGGACTAGAGAAATAATGAAAAAATAGCTACTGAATAACGATGCTGCAAGCTTCAGATTTGCGCAGGGCGATCAACAAGTTGTCAGCTTTGATGTAACATCCCCCGCCAAAAGGTGCACTGCGAATCACTTCGATTTGTGTACCGGGCAAGATTCCCATCGACAATAATTTGCAAGCCATGCATGTATCGGTGAAATGAGAGACATGTCCCTTGCTGCCAATTTTCATTTTGGCCAATTGCTTTCCTGAATTACTGGTTGCGACCACTGGTTTGCTTATTTTGATTTAATCTAATTAACAACTTGGCGCTAAAATAGATCGTTTTTTTTCTTTTTATACTAACAAAAATCATCACTACACGAAAATTACCTAGCTTAAGGGAGGGGGGCTAATACCTAATGTTAGGTATAGGTATTGCCTTTACTACCTAATAATGGATATTTGTTACCGTTTAGGCAACTCAAGCCATGAATAACTGTTTTCCAAATAAACTCATTCATGAATCGTTTGCAATTTGAAACCAGTCCTTACCTCCTGCAACACGCCCACAATCCGGTGGACTGGTACGCCTGGAAACCCGAAGCATTTGAACGCGCCAAAAAAGAAGACAAACCCATTTTGGTAAGCATCGGTTATTCGACCTGTCATTGGTGCCACGTGATGGAACGCGAGTCATTTGAAAACTCCGATGTGGCGGCGATCATGAATGAAAACTTCATCAACATTAAGGTTGACCGGGAAGAAAGACCCGATGTTGACCACATTTATATGGAGGCCTGTGTGATCATGACGGGTTCGGGCGGCTGGCCACTCAATTGTTTTTTGACGCCCGATGGACGGCCTTTTTTGGCGGGAACTTATTATCCGCCCATTGCTGCGTTTAATCGCCCTTCCTGGCCACAACTGTTGCACCACGTGACGGATGTTTACCGCAACCGGCGCAAAGACGTAGAAGAGCAAGCCAGTCGATTGATTGGGAACATTGAACAGACCAATTCTTATTTTTTGGCCAAAAATGAAGCCGAGCTCAGTGGCATCAACCCTTTCAACCCGGTCGTACTGCACAATGTTTTTCAAACCCTGAAAAAGAATTTTGACCTACAAGATGGTGGATTTGGTGGTGCTCCAAAATTCCCCGGAAGTATGGCGCTACAGTTTTTGCTCGATTACCATCATTTTACGGGGGAAACAGCGGCTTTGGAGCATACCGTATTTTCACTGGATCGGATGATCCGGGGCGGCATTTACGATCAGCTTGGGGGCGGATTTGCCCGTTATGCCACTGACCGTGCCTGGCTGGTTCCTCATTTTGAAAAAATGTTGTACGACAACGCCCTTTTGGTAGGCTTGTTGTCAGACACGTACAAGGTGACCCAACAACCCATTTTTAGGCGCGCCATCGAAGAAACGCTGGCCTGGGTTGAGCGTGAGATGACCAGCCCTGACGGCGGTTTTTACAGCGCACTGGACGCCGACTCGGAAGGGGAAGAAGGAAAATTTTACGTGTGGTCGGCAGAAGAAATCGCCGCAGCTTGCCCTTCAGCGGAAGATGCGGCATTGTTTAGCAGTTATTATGGTGTAGAACCCTTGGGCAATTGGGAAGGCCACAATATCTTGTGGTGCCCCCTGCCCCTGGAGGCATTTGCGGTTGAGGTAGGACAATCCCCAGAAGTGTTGGAAGCACGGTTTGCCCCCATCCGTACCCAATTGATGTCGGTGCGTGATGAGCGAATTAGACCGGGCTTGGATGATAAAATACTGTTGTCCTGGAATGCCCTGATGGCTTCTGCCTACGCAAAGGCCTACACTGCTTTGGGGAATGAAACCTACAAAGTGGCGGCACTGCGCAATGTTGATTTTTTATTGGAAAAATTCAAAATGGATGAAATTGGGGGCTTGTACCACACCTACAAGAAGGTAAAGGATCAAGACCAGGCGCAGTATGCTGCGTTTTTGGATGATTACGCCTACTTTATTGCTGCACTTCTTGATGTTTACGAGATTTCTCTGGAAACCCGCTACTTACGTCAGGCAGCCGACTTGACTGAATATACTTTAGCCCATTTTCTTGATGGTACGCGCAATTTGTTCTATTTTACTTCCAAGGATCAGCAAGATGTGGTTTTGCGCAAAATCGAATTGTACGACAACGCATTGCCTTCCGGCAACTCCAGCATGGTACAAAACTTACAACGCCTGGGTTTGCTTTGGGGGAAAATGCAGTACATTGAGCTGGCTGCGGCAATGCTGAAAGAAATGTTGACGGGTCTGGAGCGTTATCCCTCTTCATTTGCGCGCTGGGCCAATGCCTTGATTTACATGGTTTACCCAATGCACGAAGTTGCGATTGTAGGTCCAGCGGCAGCGGAGCTGAGCCGTGAACTGCAAAAAAACTACATCCCCAACAAAGTCCTGATGGGTGCGCTTGAGGCCAATGACACATTTCCTTTGTTGGCAGGAAGGCAAACCCAGGGGAGTACCCAAATTTTTGTTTGCCAAAATTACACTTGCCAGTTACCCGTTTCCACTTCGGCGGAAGCTTTGGCATTGTTAACATAAAAAACCTTTAGGGTTGTCCTGAATTGGCTGCCCCTAAAAGGAACGTAAATCCGAGCTATGCGTAAACTTCTTACCCTCGTTTTAGGGGCATGTTGGGGACTTGCTGGCCTCCATGCGCAACAATCCGCGCAGTACACCTTGCATATGTTGAGTCCATATTATTGGAACTCAGGTGCAGCAGCGATTGATCAGGATTTGAGTTTGACCGCCAGTGTGCGGCAGCAATGGGGTGGATTACCCGGGGCACCCATGACGCAGTTTGCCCTTTTGCAGGTTCCACTGCCCCAGTTCAGGGCGGCATTTGGCGTGAAATTTGAAAATGATGAATTAGGTGCCCAACGCAACAGCAACCTGATGGCTACGTACAATTACCAGCTGGAACTGGGTTCGGGCATCCTGGGTTTGGGCGCTTCAGCTGGTTTTACCCAATACGGACTGGATGGTTCGCAGTTGCGTACGCCGGGTGGAGCCTATCAGGATATCCTCATCAATCACAATGACGATATTCTTTCGGCGGGTGCCATGAGTGGCCTGGCTCCTACTTTTGATGTTGGAGCCTATTACCAAAGCGAAAAATGGAGTTTTGGCGTGGCCATGCGCAACCTCACCTCAGCGTCAATTCAATTGAGTGAATTTGAACTTCAGACTACCCGAACTGTTTTTTTTAACGGACAAACCTCTTTTCCCTTGGGAACCAGCTTCTTGATTCAACCTTCCGTTTTGGTACGTACAGATTTAACTCAAATACAAACGGATGTAGGTTTGTTAATTCGATATAATGACAATATCTTTGGCGGCGCATCGTTTAGAGGGTATAATTCCAATAGCATTGATGCCCTTGGTTTGATCGCAGGAGCAAAGCTCAATGAGAAGTTAAGTATAGCCTATGCTTATGATCTCGTTTTGTCCCCGCTGCGCGAAGTGAGCAACGGATCGCACGAGCTAATGGTGCATTACCGCATACAACAGGGTACTAAGAGTCGGAAACCGAAAATTATCTACAACCCTCGTTTATTGTAAGTGGTAAAAAAATCGCCGCCAAACTTTTTTCGATTCTTTAAAATAAGCACAGTGTGCTTCACGTTTGAGGTATCGGATTGTTAAACTTAGGGCGAAGGCACCAATTAACTTTTATTAAATTTTTAAACGGTCTATATTTACGCAGTTTTTAACAAAAAACTGTTTAAAGTCTGAAGGAAAACTCGGGTATTAACATGAAAAACGTACTCAAGCTTGCACTAGTTGCGCTGGTATTTGTAGCGGTTGCTTGCGGAAAGCAAGAAAGCGGAGAATTAACCGGTGTATTCGACCGGCCTGTATGGAAAGGTATCAATCCATACGGAATGGTTTATGTCCCCTCTGGTACATTATTGGTTGGCCCCAGTGATCAGGACATCAGCAACACCTTTGTTCAGCGCCCCAAACAAATCTCTATCCAGGGATTTTTTATGGATGACACTGAAATTACCAACAACGAATACCGCCAGTTTGTTTACTGGGTAAAGGATTCGATCGCCCACAACATCCTGGAGCACTTTCTTGAAAGTGACGAAGACGATGCCGATGAAGGCCGCATCGACTGGGATCAGGAAATCGACTGGGAGGACCCTGACGGAGTGCTGGAAGAAATGTACTATCAAGGTGATGATCGGTTTGCCGGCAAAAAGGAAATCGATGTACGCAACTTGAAATACAAGTACAGCTGGTACGATTGGAAGAAAGCCTCCAATGATCGGGGTCGTTCTCCGAGAAATGAATTCATCAAGGAGAAAGAAGTAAATGTATATCCCGACACGCTGGTATGGGTGCGCGATTTTGCTTACTCTTACAATGAGCCTTATGCCCGTAACTATTTCTGGCACCCGGCTTTTGATGATTATCCCGTAGTTGGGATCGATTGGCATACCGCCAATGCCTTCTGCTACTGGCGTACCATGTTGTGGAACAAAGCCACTTCCGATAGCAAAGACGGTCAGAACACCGAAAACTACCGTTTGCCTTTTGAGCACGAGTGGGAGTACGCCGCTCGCGGTGGTCGGGATCGGGCCATGTATCCCTGGGGTGGACCTTACATCCGCAATGCTAAGGGGTGTTTGTTGGCCAACTTCAAACCCGGCCGTGGCAACTATCCAGAAGATGGTGGTTTCTACACGGTTCGCGCCGATGCTTATTTCCCTAACGATTACGGCTTGTACAACATGGCCGGCAACGTTGCGGAATGGACCAATACAGCATACTATGAGAATGCTTATTCTTTCCTTCATGATTTGAACCCCGACATCCGTTACGATGCCGAGGATGATGATACTCCCGAAAACAAACGCAAAGTACTTCGCGGAGGATCCTGGAAGGATATTCACCACTTCCTTCAGACAGGTACACGCAGCTACGAATATCAGGACACTACCAAGTCTTACGTAGGTTTCCGTTGCGTACTCACCTTCTTAGGTCGTTCTATCAACGATTTCTAATCCAGATTAGGATCGACGAAACGTAAGGATACTGCACTTGTTGTGCAGTATCCTTACGCATTGTTGACAAACCCACAAACGGTCCATCCAATCTCCACTTCATACAGATTGTGATTATTTTTTTTTCACAAACTGTAACCTTTTCCTGTTTCTCCATTATAGTGATTGTAAATGGGTAAATAATCCCAACGAACGATATTATTTGTCTAACCATCAAAAAAATCCTGAACAATGAGCTTCCTGAAAACGAAAGGATTCAAGTACCTCAAAAACCTTATCATCGGTGTTGGTGCATCTGTAGTATTGCTTGGTGCACTTTTCAAAATCATGTCTTGGCAGTTTGCCGACGAAATGTTGATCGCAGGCATGATTACCGAAGCCATCCTTTTCTTTTTCTTAGGGGTAATTGGCCCGGAGAAAGATTACTACTGGGAAAAATTGTATCCAGGGTTGGATGCTTATGATGCACCAATTCAGCCCATCACTACGGGAATCTCTACGGTTGCTGCGCCCAATATGCCCGGCTTGAACGGTGAAGTAGTTGAACAGCAATTGGGTGGCATGTTGCAAGAACTGCAAGGAATGTCCAAAAGCTTGGGTTCACTGAAAGCATTGCAAGAAGTAGACTTTTCTGGTACGAAAGATCAGCTCAAGGCCATGAACAACTTTTATACCAAGTTGAATGAAGCGATGGCTGACTTGACTGATTCTGCTGAAGAAACCAAAGTAGTAAAAGACGGCTTGACCGAGTTGAACAAAAACATCTCCAAGCTGAACACTACCTATTCTTCACTGAATACTGTTTACGGCTCAGTGATCACTTCCATGGCCAACGTTCGCCAAGGGTAATCGGTCACATTTTTCGGACACATTTTTCTAACCCGGAAAAAAAGAAAAGAACATGTCAATTCCAAAGGAGCCGCGGCAGTTGATGATCAACATCATGTATCTTGTGTTGACCGCCATGTTGGCCCTCAACGTTTCAGCCAAGATCATCAATGCCTTTTTTGTTATCGATAAAGGTATCAAAACCTCAAATTCTCGTTTGGCTGATGCCAACAATACCACTGTCCGCGACATGGAACGCAATGCTGCACAAAACAGAGAGCGTTATGCGAAAGTGGTTTCTACCGCAAAAGAAGTTCAAGCCAAGTCCAAAGAATTCATTGCCTATGTAGAAACCCTACGGGAAGCAATGGTAGAACAAACTGGTGGATATTTTGCTGAAGAGGACCATACGCACGGTGGACAACCCAAAGGGTACAAAAATAAGGACATTACCACCCGCTACCTGGTAAATCAAGGCAATGGTGCCAAACTGGAGCAAAAGGTAAATGCAACGCGTGAAGAATTAATCGGCATGCTGCGCAGCATGAAAGGGACCCCGGGACTTGCCATCAAAGAAGAAGAATTGCAAAACCTTGAGAACAGCATCGCCCTCCAAATCTCTGATAAGGATTGGAAAAAAGGAAGAGGTGCACAAAACTGGTCGGAGTATACCTTCAACCAACTTCCTCTGGCTGCTGCCTTCCCCTTGATGACCAAATTTCAGAACGACATGAAAAGTTCTGAAGCCGCAATCCTGAACTACCTGTCCAGCTTGATTGGTAAATCGGAGGTAAAAGTAGATCAGTTCATTCCAATTTCTTCTCCAATCAAGAGTTACATCATTGCTGGAGAGCAATTTGAATCAACGATCTCGGTAGGTGCTACTTCAAAATCATTCAACGACAACGTCAGCATCCGTGTAAACGGTGCAGCACTAAAAGTGGAGAATGGTTCGGCAAAATACACCGCAGGTTCGGGTGAACCGGGTGTAAAAAGCTACAAGGTCGAAATTGCCGTAAAGAACCCAACCACCGGAGAAGTGTTCTCCAACAGCGAAACCTTCGAATATGAAGTAGGTCGCCGTTCGGTAACCGTTTCTGCGGATAAAATGAACGTGTTCTACATGGGCGTTGAAAACCCGGTAACTGTAGCTGCTGCGGGCGTTTCTTCCAATGATCTTCGAGTAAGCTTCTCTGGCAACGTTTCCAGAACTGGCGGCGGTGGCAACAAATTCACGGTTAGAGGTACTGCTCCCGGTAAGGCTACAGTATTGGTTTCTGGCGGTGGGTTAAAAGCTACTTCATTCGAATTCCGCGTGAAACCTATTCCGGATCCAGTGGCCAAAATCAACAACTCTACGGGTGGTGAAATTGGCAACGGGGTACTGAAAGCGCAAGGTGGGGTGATTCCCGTACTGGAAGGCTTTGACTTTGACGCTCGTTGCGACATCTTAGGTTACACCGTAATCTATAGCCCACGCCGTCAAGACCCACTGCAAGCAGTTAACCCAGGTGGTGCATTTGGTGCTCAGGCACGTGCCCTGATCAACCAGGCCAAACCAGGCGACCAGTTCATTTTTGACAACATCCGTGCAAAATGTCCTGGTGATGCTGCTGGTCGCAAGATCAACAACGTTGCTTTTAAAGTACAATAAAGTAATTTTTTGATTGCTTACTTATACTAGCGTACCCAATAAACTCGTTTATTGGGTACACTTTTTTGTCAAAGTAAAAAGCAAAAATATGAAAATGGCCGCCAAATTATTCGGTCTTCTTTTTATCCTGTGTATCGCTGTCGGCCCCCTGGCGGCTCAGCAGCTTGATATCATCCAAACGGAGTCGGGGCCAGTTGATGGTTTACCCAACCCAATCGACGATGTGGTTGAAAGCAGCATTACGGCCAAAAAACGAGTGCTTCCTTATGATCAACCCCGTGAAGCAGACATCTTCTGGAAGAAGCGTATTTGGCGGATCATTGACGTAAGGGAAAAAATGAACCTTCCGTTCGCTTACCCTAAACGTCCATTCGTATCAATTCTGCTGGAAGCCATCAATAACAAAGAAAAGCCTTTGCGCATCTTTGCCGATGAGGAATTCAAAACCCGTTTGGATACTTCAGCGGTGAATGGCCTGCTTTACAAAATCGACACCGTAATGGTGACTGACCCCGTTACGTACGAGCAAAAACAACAAATCATCAAGAGTGACGTAGACATCAACGCAGATGTTCAGCGCATCCGGGTGAAAGAAATCTGGTTCTTCGACAAAGAATCATCGACCATGCAGGTCCGTATCCTTGGTATTGCACCGGTATTGCCGGTAAAAACATCTACGGGAGATAAAGTGGGTGAAAACGTTCTTTTCTGGATTTATTACCCAGATGCCCGCGAATTGTTGGCCAAAGAAAGGATCTTCAACGATCAAAACGATGGCGCTCCAATGACCTGGGAGGACGTATTTGAAATGCGCTATTTCTCCAGCTACATCTACAAAACTTCCAACGTGAAAGACTTGCGCTTGCAAGATCAATTCACCGGTCGTGACTTGTTGATGGAAGCAGACAAGATCAAGCAGGAAATTTTCAACCTGGAACACGATCTTTGGACTTATTGATTAAGTTGAAAAGTTTAGAGTTGAAGAGTTGAAAAGAAAAGGGGACAGTCTACGCATATGTGGACTGTCCCCTTTTCTTTTCAACTTTTCAACTTTTCAACTTTTCAACTTTTCAACTTTTCAACTTTTCATATACTCCCAGGCACTCCGATACTCTCCAACCACCTCGCAGTATTCCAAAAAATCACTGTAAAATTTGTTGTTGCCAATCGTGGCACTGTCTCCTACAATGATCAGTTGCTTGCGGGCCCGGGTCATGGCCACGTTCATGCGGCGGTAATCGCTCAAGAAACCAATTTCTCCTTTTGGATTGGAACGCACGAGTGAAATAAATACAAGGTCTTTTTCTTGCCCTTGAAACCCATCGATGGTATTGATCGATAGATCCAATTTGCTCAACATGGGATCATCCTTGAGCTCATCTTCCATGTGTAGGGCCTGTTCGCGATAGGGAGAAATAAGCGCTATAGAGGGCGGGATTTTTTCCAAAAAGGCTTCGGCAATCTGGTACAAGTGCTCTCGCAAGACCTGAAATTCCTCAGGATTGTACTTGCTCTGGTAGGCATGATGGACTTTTTCATCAAAACCACAGCCGGCAGTATCGATAAAAATTACCGGGGCATCCGCCGCAATATCTAGTCGATGGTCTTTCACCTCGGGCGCTGCCATCAATTCATTGTTGTAAAATTGTCGATTGCTGAACCCCATGATGCCTTCATTCATACGGTATTGAATGTTGAGCAGGTTCACCTGCTGGAGGCGTTTCAGGCATTTTTCAATCATGGTGATATTGAAGCCTTTTTTGGCCGCTTCCTGTGATTTAACCGTAGGCGGCAGTTGAAAAGGATCACCAGTCAATACCAACTTCGAGGCCTTGGTAATCGGAATCCAGGTAGCAGGCTCCAGGGCCTGGGCTGCTTCATCGACGATGGCGGTGCGAAATTTACGCTGATCCAACACGGGATGCGCGGCCCCCACCAAGGTACAGGTGATGACCTGCGCCTCGTCCAAAATCATGTCTACCAGGCGTTGCTCCAGGGAGTTGGCCCAAGCGGAGAGCTCAGAAGCCTCTTGTTCGAGGCGTTTCCGCTCTTCATAGGCTTCATATCCACGCTTGCTACGCAGTCGATTGGCCTGTCTCCGGCAATCCGCCGCCTGAATTTTGACTTTTTTGACGTTTTTACTATCGGGGTGTTGAGAAATCTGGTATTCCAGGGTATGGCGCAAAATGCTCTCGTCTATCCGTGAGATGTTTCCAATGCGCACCACCCTCAAGTCTAGCTCCGCCAGTTTTTCACTCAACAAATCCACCGCAGTATTGCTTGGGGCCGTGACCAGGACCGTTTTTTCTCGCTCTGCCAACAATTTGATGGCTTGCACCAGGGTAGTGGTTTTGCCAGTTCCGGGAGGACCATGGATGACCGCTACGTCTTGAGCCGCCAAAATTTGATTGACGGCAAGGTTTTGGGAAGGATTAAGTGCTGGAATATTGATGGGCATTTCTAAGGGGGTAAAATGGGCAGGTTTTACCCCCAAGAGCACCGAACGCAATTCTTGAATGCGGCCTTTGGTAGCAGAGATGACTTTATGCATGGCCTTTTCCATTTCAATATAAGTCCGCTCGTCAAATAGGATGTCTACGGAGAGTTGACCCATGCCCATCCATTCGGGTAAATCGCGGGTATTCAGAATAATGCGCATTTTGTCTTTGTCTACGTAATAGATGACTCCATTGCGCTCGGGGTTGTGTACGCCGGCTTGTTGGGTATAAAAACGCACGGTTTTTCCTGACCTGAATTGGTGTTCTTGCCCCTTGCCCTGGGTGCGCTCAACCACCACAAAAGCTCGTTCACCGATGGTGTAGCCTTGTTGAACCACATTCAATGGATACCATGCCAGCCCCTTCGCTCGTCGTTGCTCCGGGCTTAGACTATCCATCAGCTTGCGGTGTTGTTCGAAGTCTTCCTTTTTTTCGACCTTCAGTAACTCGGAAATATCGATCAATTCTTGCAACTCATTCTCCATAATGGTAAAGGTAAGTTGAAGAGCTGAAATGTTGAAATGTTGAAAAGAAGTATTAAAGTTTATAAGACCAATTGTCTTTCAAACCTTAATACCTCTTTTCAACATTTCAACCCTTCAACTTTTCAACTTTTATACCTGCTTTATTGTATTTTCATGGTATGAGCACCACACCAAAAAAAGTCAAGCTGGCGGATCAATTCTCTGCGCTTAAAAATTTACCCTCATTTTTCACCCTCATCTGGCAAACGGAACCCCGCTTGGCAGCCATCAATATTGTTTTGCGCTTACTGAAGGCTGGTGTTCCACTACTGACTTTGTACCTGGGCAAATTGATTGTCGACGAGATCATCCGTTTGATGAGCGCCTCTGAGAAGGATTTGAGCCAACTTTGGTTGTTGTTAGGGGCTGAGTTTGCAGTAGTCATTGTTTCAGATTTGCTCAACCGGGGCATCGGACTGACCGAAAACCTCTTGGGCGATCTGGTGTCTAACCGCACTTCAGTTGACATCATGCAGCACGCGGCAAAACTGGATTTGTTTCAGTTTGAAAACCCGGAATTCTACGATAAACTGGAGCGTGCGCGTCGCCAAACCACCAACCGCACGGTGTTGATGACCCAGGTATTGACGCAATTTCAGGACATCATCACCATTTTCTTTTTAGGCGCCGGTCTGGTGGCATTTAATCCCTGGCTGATCTTGATTTTGTTTGTCGCGGTGATTCCTTCTTTTTTAGGTGAGTCGTACTTCAACCAACAGAGTTACTCCCTATCCCTCAGCTGGACGCCCGAGCGCCGCGAACTGGACTACCTGCGTTACATTGGTGCTAGCGATGAAACGGCCAAAGAAGTCAAAATTTTCAACCTCTCCAACTTCATCATCGAGCGCTTTAAAAAACTGTCGCACAAATATTTTTTGGCTAACCGCAAAATCATCATCCAGCGCTCCATTTGGGGGCTTTTGCTGGCTGCACTGGGTTCGGCAGCCTACTACGGTGCCTATGTGCTCATTGCGCTGCAAACGGTGGGCGGTTTGATCACGGTAGGTACCCTGACTTTTTTGACGGGTTCTTTTCAACGTTTGCACGGACTATTGGAAGGGGTGATGACCCGTTTTTCCAAAATTGCTGAAAGCGCCCTCTACCTCAAGGATTTATTCGATTTTTTTAACATCAAGCCGGACATTGTCTCTACACCGGGCAGTCGCCCTTTTCCCGAAAAATTGCAAGGAGGGTTTGTCTTCGAAAATGTGAGTTTTCGTTACCCGGATCAGGAGCGTTGGGCTATTCGCAACCTTTCATTTACGCTTGAGGCTGGAGAGAAACTAGCGCTAGTGGGGGAAAATGGAGCCGGAAAAACCACCTTGGTCAAATTGCTGGCGCGTTTGTACGAACCCACGGAAGGTCGAATTCTGATTGACGGAGTTGACATTCGCGATTATAATTTACAATCCTTACGCCAAAGCATCGGGATCATTTTTCAGGATTATATCCGTTTTCAATTGACGGCCGCAGAAAATATTGCGGTAGGTGACATCGCCCAAAAAGACAAACACGAGGATGTAGTTTCCTCTGCCGAGAAAAGTTTGGCCAATACGGTTATCGATCAATTGCCCGAACGCTATGAACAAATGTTGGGCCGCCGGTTCAAAAATGGGGTGGATCTTTCGGGAGGGCAGTGGCAAAAAATTGCACTTGGTCGGGCCTACATGCGCGATGCCCAATTGCTGATTTTGGATGAACCAACCTCCGCTTTGGATGCCCGTGCCGAACACGAAGTATTTCTCCGGTTTGCAGAGCTGATCAGTGGGAAATCGGCGGTATTGATTTCTCACCGTTTTTCAACGGTGCGCATGGCCGATCGCATTTTAGTGCTTGAAAACGGGCAGATGGTGGAAATCGGCAGTCATGAAGAATTGTTGGCCAAGGGTGGGAAATATGCAGAATTGTTCACCCTACAGGCCCAGGGATACGTGTAGGGAAACCCCCGATTTTTTCACCACAGATCCACACAGGCTTTCACAGATTATTTTCTAGTGAAGTCAAAATGAGCATCTGTGAAAATCTGTGGTGAAAAATATAAAGTTGGCTTCATTTCAAAGGACTCCCGTAATCAGAATGCTTCCCCAAACGTCAAATAAAAGCCCTGACTTTTCACCCCAAACCCATAATCTGCCCGGATGTTGAGTTTTTGTTTTTTGTCCAATTGATACCGCAACCCAATGCCACCGTTGGGACGCCATTCGAGCGATTCGCCCGCACTGCCAAACACCGTTCCCATCCCTGCAAATGCCACGCCACCAAAACGACCAAAACCTTCCTGCCGTAGCTCAGCCTGGGCTAGAAGTAAATGTTTATCCCGGAATTTTCCTTCAAAATACCCACGTAAACGCCGGGTCCCACCCAGTTGGGCCATATTGAAAAACGGAGCATTGCCCATGGTGACCACTGCTGTGCCTTCCAGTGCCAGGATTGTTTTTTTGCCTAGCGTAAAAAATTTGGCCAAGTCTAGATTAAGGCGGGAAAATTCGAAATCCGAGCCTGTGAACTTGTTTTCGAAGTACCAGGAGCTTTCAATAAACGAGCCTCTGCCGGGGTAAAAACGATTGTCGCGGGTATCTTTCCACCATACCAATCCCGCGCCAAAAGAACGACCACCTTGCCAACCGGTGATGCTTTTTTGGAGCAAAAGACCCGAAGAATCGTATTGAGTAATTTTAAAATTGTCCATGGCCAGGCGAATGCCTACCGCATTCCCATGATCCAAATTGCGTAAAAAAGTGGCACGTAGGCGTGGATATTGAGCCGTGTATTTTTCCAGGTATGCATTGTCGTACTCATTGCCGATGCCAAAAAACTGGTACACGTATTTGTACCAACCCAACTCACCGTAACTCAGGTATTTCCCACGGCCAAAATAAACCTGATAAGGGAACCAGGCCAAAATTTGCTTGCGTTGGGTGTATGCAAAACTAAACGTAACACTGGATGGCTGCGTGGAAACTGGCGTGCGGAAGGTGGTGATCCCGCCTGCTCCGATGCCAAAACGGGTATCCGGAGAATAAAAAAAGAGGGGCAGCGCAAATACTTTGACCTTGTTGCTGTCCACTTTTTCCTGGGCTTGCACAGTATGGATCAGCGAGAGTAGCAGCACCAACTGCAACAAACATTTTTTCATAAAAGGACTAATAATTGGGGAGAATGGGAAATACTGAAGGGTTAAAACACAATTGCTTTAACCCTTCAGAAACGATAAAATCGCTGCAAGATTACTTGGATTTTTTTCCCGAATCGGGTTCAAAATCCAGAACAATAGAGTTCATACAAAATCTTTTTCCGGTAGGCTCGGGGCCATCGTCGAAAATGTGCCCAAGGTGGCCATCGCAACGCCCACAAAGTACTTCGGTGCGGATCATACCGTAAGAAGTATCGTTTTCATACTTGACACTATTGGGGCGCAATGCTTCGTAAAAGCTTGGCCAGCCACAGGAACTGGCAAATTTTGAATCTGAACGAAACAAGGCATTGCCACAGGCTGCACAATAATAAGTGCCAAGCCCTTCAAAATCCCAATATTTGCCAGTAAAAGCACGCTCGGTACCTTTTTTCCGGGCGATCGTGTATACGTCTTCAGACAATACTTTTTTCCACTCAGCATCGGATACGTTCAGATGGGTGGTGTCGGTGCGGGAGTAATAGGGATTGTGATTGTGCATGCTTACAAGTTTTGCATCAGTTTTAGGAGCAGCAGGTTTGTTTTGGCAACTGGCTACACTGACACTAATGATGAAAAACAAAAAACTCAATCGGATCATCTTTCTTTATTTTCTACAATATACGCTTAAGTGCAAGCGATTGGTTTGCAGAAAGAACACAGAATGGCCAGTTTGTGTTCAATACGTTCGGACGGCGACAGATTGTACTTCATCCTCAAACCCCGAACCCTCGAACTCCCGAACTCCCGAACCCTCAATTGATCAATACCTCATCCACGAACAACCAGCCGGGCTCTCCTTTGCCGCGATGCCAACTAGGGAGTTTCGGGATAGGCTTGGCTACAATTTTTAGATACGCATATTTGCCCGGTTTTACTTCGCAGTGGTAAAATCGATTGCCGTATTGTGGCCCATCGGGAACCGGAAAACTTTGGGTGCCAATTTTTTCCCATTGCCCCGGGGTGTTACTCGCCCATACCTCTAAACTGGAGGGAGGAACGATGTAGGCATTGTCTGCCAAAAGCGTGCCGATGCTTATTTTTTTCACCTCAGCCGGTTTTTTGAAAAAACACTCTACATCCAAATGTTCAGCCCGTTCAAAACCTAACCACCCATCGTTGACGGTGTGGTTGGGTGCACCTTTAATCAGGTTGAAAATCACGGAGTCGCCGCCGCCTAAGAATTTAGGATTGGCGGGTATTTTGAGGCTAAATTTATCAGGAACAAAGCGGGCTTTTTTGAACTCCAGAGAATCCAGCACACTTGAATGCCATCCGTCCAACTCGGCGTGGTACTTGATTTTTTGATCCGTTTTTACCACAATGGGTTGGGTATACACCTTTCCGATGCCCGCCTTTCCGTCAGGATTTCGGCCATCGGTGGTGTAATAAATTTTCACGCCCCGCATGGGATGGGTCAAGACCAATTGTGTGCTGTTTTGAAAATAAGCCAGCGGTTTTTCCGCTACAGGTTTGTTGAGTTGCAACACGGCGGTATCGGGTGGCGTACCGATGTCCAATTGCATCTTGCTGGCTTTTTTGCGCAGTTTTTGTAAGTCTTTCTCGGGCAAAGGATTGCCCCAGAGGTACAGTGCTTGGATACTGGATGAACCTAGTAGCGGCTCAATGTCCTTGGCTTTGAGTTGGTTGCCGTGAAGTTTAAGGGTTTGCAGGTGTTTCAGCTCGCGCAATTGAGCCAGGTTATTACCCGTGATTTTGGTTTTGCCCAACCCCAGCTCCCGCAGGTTGGCGAGGCCTGTAATACTTTTCAACTCCTTATCGGTTACAGGTGCGCCAGAAGCCTCCAGGCGATAGATGTTTTTGCTGATTTTTTGCAATTTTTTAAACACCTCCGCCTGGTAATCCTGGTGATTGAATACCACCACCTCCAGATAAGGACTGCCTTGCGCAATTGGGCGGATGTTGCAAAAATTGCTTTTCAACCCCTCGATTGTTTTCGGTGAAGCGGCGGAAATTTTGGGTAGCGCTGCCGCTGCGGTGGGAATCGATTTCACCCAGGCGTCCAAAGTGTCGTTGGGCAAAAATGCACTCACTTTTGCGCCGAAATCGGCTCCTTTTTTGATCCAAAAATGCAACACTTTGAGCTCATCAGGAGTCAATTGTGGCTTACCCTGTGGAGGCATATGCCGATCATCGGATTCTGGCAACAGGGCCATTTGGATCATCTGACTCGAATCGGGTCGGAAAGGGGTGAAAATGGCTCCATTTTCGCCACCTTTTTTGATGCCTTCCAAGGTGATCATGAGCAACTCTCCTTTGGTTTTATTGGGGTTGTGGCAAGCAAAACACTTCTTTTCGAGGATTGGCCGCACGGCATCCCGAAACATTTCGGCTTGCTGCACATTGACCACCACAGGGGTGGCCGCTACACTGGGACGAATGGGTTCAAGCAGAAAATTGCTGCCGTGGGTAAGGACTCCGCCTTGATGCCCACAAATGAGGGTCAAAATCAGCGTTCCCGTCCCGAATGCCAAATCCCAACGCGATGAAAACTTGCGACCAAAGCGCCAGGCCAAATAACCAGCCCCAAGAGTCAATGCAGCAGCGGAGTATTTGTGCCAATTCAGCGTTGCCTCATCGTATCCCCCTTCTCGTGATAGGAATAGGCCAAACAAGGCAGTCAATGCCGTAATGGAGGCCGTGATGGACCAGAACTCCATGCGTCGCGCCCAGTTGGC